>JACCEE010819530.1_pt1 | contig 13118 bp, 10 predicted proteins | sample 7449931 | NCBI WGS metagenome assembly JACCEE01 (sample SAMN15323457, study PRJNA562643) | freshwater metagenome | isolation source: river surface water | place: USA:Blue River Watershed | collected 2017-08-19 | reverse complement strand
CCAACGAGGTGCTGATCGACGCCAACGAATGGGGTGGCCACCTGGCCGCGATGGCCTCCGAGGAAATGGAGACCATCCACGTGGTGCCCAACCGCTATCCCCAGGGCGAATACCTGCTGATGTTCGACCCGCTCGACGGCAGCAGCAACATCGACGTCAACGTCTCGATCGGCACCATCTTCTCGGTGCTGAAGAAGCACAACGACAAGCCCAACATGGTCGAGCCGGTCTCGGAAGCCGACTTCCTGCAGGCCGGCAGCCAGCAGGTTGCCGCCGGCTACTGCATCTACGGCCCGCAGACCACGCTGGTGCTGACCGTGGGCGATGGCGTCGTGATGTTCACGCTCGACCGCGAGCAGGGCAGCTGGGTCATGACCGCCGACCAGGTCCGCATCCCCGAGGACACCCAGGAATTCGCGATCAACATGAGCAACATGCGCCACTGGGACAGCCCGGTCAAGCGCTATGTCGACGAATGCCTGGCCGGCAAGGAAGGCGTGCGCGGCAAGGACTTCAACATGCGCTGGATCGCCTCGATGGTGGCCGACGTGCACCGCATCCTGACGCGCGGCGGCATCTTCATGTACCCCTGGGACAAGCGCGAGCCGAACAAGCCCGGCAAGCTGCGCCTGATGTACGAGGCCAACCCGATGGGCTGGCTGGTCGAACAGGCCGGCGGTGCCGCCACCAACGGCCGCCAGCGCATCCTCGACGTCGAGCCGACCGAACTGCACCAGCGCGTCAGCGTGGTGCTGGGCTCGAAGAACGAGGTCGAGCGCGTCACGGCCTACCACCTGGAAGCAGACGCTGCCAGTTGAGCGGAAAATGCGGCGCAACCAGAGCGCCGCGCCGAAAACAGCCAGCAGAACCGCTATAATTTGAGGCTGTGGCAATTCAGGTTGTCATGTGTGCCGGTGTAGCTCAGTCGGTAGAGCAGCTCATTCGTAATGAGAAGGTCGAGGGTTCGATTCCTTTCTCCGGCACCAACAGAATCAACGACTTAGCCCAGCCTTTGTGCTGGGCTTTTTCGCTTCCGGGCAGGCATGCAAGGGCGGATGTAAGACGATTTTGGAAATCTACCGTATCCGTCTGGCAAACTCCACCTTGATACAAAACGACCAACTGGAAGCGCTACAACCAAGCCCCGAAGGTGCGTGGCCCGCTGATGATCTGGCTGGATCGCGATCTGCAATCGTCAGGTTTGGGCAGCGGCAAGCGCGGCCGCCCGTCATCGTTGCCCGACGCCGCGATCCAGCACGGCGTCAAGCGCAGGCCATCATCCCGGTGCGAAAGAACGCCAAGAAACCCAGGAGGGAGAACCGCCCTGTAGCGAGCGCACGCAACGAGATCTTGCGAGCGACGCAGCGATTTCAGCCCCTGCCGAACACCATGCACACCGGGCTGCCACAGCGCTGGCTCTGGCCTGTGGCCGCGAGCAGTCCGCTCTGCCCATCCACCGCCAGCGTCACGATGCTGTCGCTGTCCTCGTTGAGCACCTGCATGAAGCGCCCGTCTGGCGTCAGCGCAAAGAACCTGGGCGTCCGGCCAGCACTGGGCATGGATTGAACCAGGCCGATCCGACCCGTGGCCGGATCGATGGCAAATACGGCAATCGTGTCCTCGCCACGGTTGGAGGCGTAGAGCCAACGCCCCGAGGGATGGACCTCTATCTCTGAGGAGCGGCTGTTGCCGGTGTAGCAGTCTGCCAGGCCGCTGACGATCTGGAACGGGCGCAGCCTGCCGGTCTCGGCATCGAAAGCGCAGGCCGTCACCGTCGAATCGAGCTCGTTGGCCACATAGGCCCAGGGCCGGGACGGATGGAAGGCGATGTGGCGCGGCCCCGAGCCTTCGCGTGCCAGCATCTCGGGCCACGCGGTCGGGCTCAGCCGCCCTTCGCTGAAGCGGAAGCTGAACACCTTGTCCAGCCCCTTGTCCGGCACGATGACGTAGCGGCCGCTGGGGTCGAAGGGATTGAAATGCGGCTTGGCAAACGGCTGCTCCTTGCGGTGCGGGCCCGGCTCCCCCTCCAGCTGCAGCAGCTGGGTCAAAGCCCCGAGCGAACCGTCGGCCTCGATCGGCAGCACGGCCAGCGAGCTGGTGACGTGGTTGGACACCACGATGAAGCGCTCGCCAGGATCCAGCGCCAGATGCACCGGATTCCTGCCCTGGGTGCCTTGGCGGTTCTGCAGCTCGATCCTGCCCGTGCTGCGATCGACCACGAAGGAACTGATCTCCTCGCAGTCGCCATGCACCGCATAGAGCCGGTCGCCGGCCCTGTTGAGCGCCAGAAACGAGGGATTGACCAGACCGCCCAACAGCTGCACCAGGCTCAAGGCGCCAGTGGCCGGGTCGCAGCGGTAGACGCTGATGCCATCGCCGCGCGCATGGCGCTCGCGGGTGGTGCGGGAGCCGACATAGGCGAACATCGCGCGCGACCTCAGGCAGCCGGGGCCACCGAGGCCCCCTGGATGCCATGGCGCTGCAGAGCCTCGGCGACGAAGCCACTGGCCTTCATGTCCTCGACGAACTGCGCCAGGTAGGCCGCGGCCTCGGCACCACGCGACTTCGGCGTGCCCATGGCCTGCTGGATCACCATGAAGCGGCCCGGCAGCAGTCGGTGTCCGGGGAAGCGCGCCTGATCGGCTTCGAGCTGCTGCTTCACGCCGGCCGCCACTTCGAGCTGCTGCTCGACATACACATCGACCACCGTGGGCGAGGTGGGTGAGCGCACGATCCCGGCTGCCTTGAGTGCGCGACTCAGGAACAGGTCATACGCGCTGCCCTTGCCCACCGTCACCCGCACACCCAGGCGATCCACCTCCTCGTTGGACTGAATGGCAGATGCTTCGGGCACCATGTAGCAGCCTTCGATCAGCACATAGGGGGCGGTGAAGGCAATGCCCTCGCCACGCAGCGGATCGATGGCGAAGAAGCCGATGTCAGCCTGCTCGGCCCGCACCGCCTCCACCGACTTGCCGGCAGCATCGAATACCACCAGCTCGATCTCGACGCCCAGCCGCTGGGCGAAGGCACGCGCCAGATCGACCGAAACGCCGTAGGGCTCGCCCGTCTGCGGATGCTGCTTGGCCAGGATGGGGTTGCCGAGATTGATCGAGGCGCGCAGCTTGCCCGTTTTGGCAAAGGCTTGTCGGATGGCGGCGTTCATGGCTTGAGGATGCTCCGTATTTTCTGATGGTTTTGAAGGGTGATGGCCAGGTGCTCGCGCATGGTGTCGGCGGCCTCGGCATTGCGGCCGTGTTCCAGCAGCTCGAGCAGGTGCAGGTGCTGCAGGCAATGCTCCTGGTAGCGCTGGCGGTCCTGCATGGAACGGTAGGAAATCAGGCGCCGCACGCGGTTGACGCGGCGGATGGTGTCGATGAAGAAGGGATTGCCCGAAGCCTCGACCAGCGATTCGTGAAAGCGCACGCCGCGCTCATGCAGCTGGTCGGGCGTGTCGGATTCGATGCCGCCAGCCAGCAGATGCTGCTCGGCAGCACGGCATTGCTCGATGATCTTGTCATCCAGCCGGTAGCCAGGCTCCAGCAATGCCGCAGGCTCCAGGGCCATGCGCAGGCGATAGGACTGCAGCAGGCTGTCGGGCGTGGTCAGCATGGTCGAGAACTCCCAGCCATAGCCCGGCTTCTTCTGCGCCCAGCCTTCCTGTGCAATGCGGTGCAGCACCGACTGCAACTGGGCCGAGGTCAGTTCGTAGCGCGACTTGAGCAGGACTTCTGAAACCGTTTGAGGCAGCTCGCCCTTGAGCAGGTCGTCTGCCACGGCAAAGTAGGCGCGCGTGACGGCATCAGCCTGCGCCAACCCCAGCTTCCGATGCAGTTCGGGATCGTCTGCATCCACTGCCTTGGCGAGGAAGTAACCCCGGTTCTTCTGGCGCTGCAGCAGGCCCCTGTCGTGCAGGTAGGCCAGGGCATCGTTGATGGGGCTGCGCGATACCTTCAGTTGGTCGGCCAGCCACTGTGCGGGCAGGTGGGCACCGATCTCCAGGCCCTCCCGGCGGATCAGGTCCAGCACCTGTGCCGGAATGTTTTTGTCAGCGCTCATGAGGCCGACATTTTGCACGGCTGACATCCCCGGTTCAGGCCTGTGTCCCACCGCCTTGCGCACGGATCGTCTGCTGCAGAATCGACGGGATCACCCCGCCAGCGCGCAGCAGCTCGACTTCGAGCTGCGTCTCGACTGCGGCGCTGGCCTCGATCGGCTCCACTTCGCCGCTGGCACGCCGCAGCTTCACCTGGACCTTGCAGCGCGGCGACAGGCTCGATGCGTCGGCCAGCACCTCGATCTGGTCGCCCAGCTGGATCTGCAACGTCTGCGGACTGACACCTGCGGGAAGGCGCAGCGGCAATATGCCCATGCCGATCAGGTTGGAACGGTGGATGCGCTCGAAACTGACCGCCAGCACGACGCGGATGCCCAGCAGGCGTTGACCCTTGGCAGCCCAGTCACGCGAGGAGCCCATGCCATAGCGTTCACCCGCCACCAGCACCACCGGCTGACCGGCCTCGCGGTAGCGCGCGGCCACGTCCCAGATCGGCTGCACCTCGCCCGAGGGTATATGTAGCGTGTGGGCCACCGGCATGCCGGGCCGGAGCCAGTTGACCAGCGTCTTGCTGTGGAAGGCCGCACGCATCATGACCTCCCAGTTGCCACGGCGCGAGGCAAACACGTTGAGGTCGTTGCGATCGTCCCCGCGCTCGACCAGGAAGTCCGCCACCAGGCTGTCGGGCGGGATCGCACTGGCTGGCGAAATATGGTCGGTCGTCACATCGTCGCCCACCACCAGCAACGGATAGGCGGTGAAATGGCCCAGCTGGCTGCCCGCATCGAGCGCGGCAAAGGGCGGACGGCGCAGGATAGTGGATTTCTCGTCCCACGGGAAGCGCGCCGATTGCGGCGCCTCCAGTGCCTGCCAGAGCGGGTTGGCGGAGGCCAGCTCGAACTCGCGCCTGAAGTCCTGCGGTTGCAGGCCCAGGGCCAGATGCGCGGCGATCTCCTCATGCGTGGGCCACAGGTCATTCAGGTAGACCGGCTGGCCGTCGACTGCGATCTGGACCGGCTCGACGGCCAGGTTGCGCTGCGCGTCCCCGGCCAGGCCGAAAGCGATCACCAGCGGCGGCGACATGATGAAGCTCAGCTCGAGGTCAGGATGGACCCGGCCCGGAAAATTGCGGTTGCCGGACAGGATCGCCACCGCCAGGCTCTGCCCGGCCTGCTGTGCCTGCACGACGGGTGCGGTCAGCGGTCCCGAATTGCCGATGCAGGTGGTGCAGCCAAAGCCGACGATGCCGAAACCCACCGCCTCCAGATCCTCGAGCAGGCCGGCACGCTGCAGATAGGAAGCGGCCGCAGGCGATCCGGGCGCCATCGAGGTCTTGACCCAGTGCGGCACCTGCAGGCCCAGCGCCCGTGCCTTGCGTGCCAGCAGGCCGGCAGCGATCAGCAAGGCGGGATCCGAAGTGTTGGTGCAGCTGGTGATGGCGGCCAGCGCCACCGGATGCCTGGGCAACTCGCCCTCGGACGTCCCTTTGGGCTCGAAACCCAGCTGGTCCAGGGCTGCTTCAGTCTGGGAAAAGTCCAGCAGGTCCTGCGGCCGCCTGGGGCCGGCCACATGCATGCCGATCTGCGCCAGGTCGATCTCGATGCTCTGCGTGTAGCGTGGCTGCGCATCGGGCTTGAACCACAGGCCGGTGTACCGCATGTAGCACTCGACACGCTCGACCGCCTGCTGCGTGCGTCCGGTCATGCGCAGGTACTCGAGCGTGGCGCCGTCCACCGGGAAGTAGCCGGTGGTGGCACCGTATTCGGGCGCCATGTTGGCCACCACGGCACGGTCGCCTGCGCTCAGGGTGGACACGCCGGGACCGTAGAACTCGACGAACTCGCCGGTCACGCCCACCTGGCGCAGGCGCTGGGTCACGGTCAAGGCCAGGTCGGTGGCCAGCACGCCAGGCGACAGCCGCCCCATCAGCTTCACCCCGATCACATCGGGAATACGCAACATCGTCGGCATGCCGAACATCACGGTCTGCGCCTCCAGGCCACCCACGCCCCAGCCCAGCACGCCGATGCCATTGACCATCGGCGTGTGGCTGTCGGTGCCGATCATCATGTCGGGCACCAGCCAGGCCTGGCCCGCGCGCTGCTCGGTGTTCACCACCGTGGCCAGCTGCTCCAGGTTGATGGTGTGCATGATGCCGGTGCCCGGCGGGTTGATGCGCACCCCCTTGAGCACCGACGAAGCCCAGCGCAGGAAACGGTAGCGCTCGGCATTGCGGCGGATTTCGTGCTGCAGGTTCTCGCTCGCGGAGCCGGCCCTGGCGTAAGCCTCGACCGCCAGCGAGTGATCGACCGACACGTCCACCTGCAAACCCGGATTGAGCACGGTCGGGTCCACGCCCGCCTCGGCCAACGCGTCGCGCATTGCCGCCACATCCACCAGCGCCGGCGTGCTGGTGGTGTCGTGCATCAGCACCCGGCCGGGCTGAAAGGCGATCTCTTGCTCGCTGCTGCCGCTGTCGAGCCACGCCAGGATGGCGCGCACCGCCAGGTCGCGTTCATCCCCCTGCATGTTGCGGATCACGTTCTCCAACAGCAAGCGCAGCACGACCGGCAGCCGCTCGAACTGCGGACCGCAAGCGGCGCGCAGATCGACCACGGCATAGGCCTGGCCGTCCAGTGACAGGACATCGGGCAAAAAGACTTGGGTGTTTTCCATGGGTTGCATTTTGCACTTTTGTGCGATAAAGTGCAATCACATCTTTTCACTCCATGCAAATTCGGAGACCAGCATGCATCACATCCGCCGTCACCTGATCCTCTCCGGCCTGCTTGCCGGCATCGGCATCGCGCCTTCGGCCATGGCACAGGACTACCCCAGCAAGACCATCAGCATCGTCGTGCCCTTCTCGGCCGGCGGTGGTGTCGACACGATTGCCCGCCTGCTGGCGGAAAAGCTGCGCGTCACGCTCAAGCAGAACGTGATCGTGGAGAACAAGGCTGGCGGCAGCGGCATGATCGGCGCCATGGCGGTGGTCAAGGCCGCCCCCGACGGCCACACCCTGCTGCTGGGCTCGGCCGGCGAGACGGCGATCAACCCCTTCGTCTTCAAGAGCAGGATGCAGTACCAGCCCGCCAGGGACCTGGCGCCGATCACGCTCGTCACCCGCGTGCCCAACGTGCTGGTGGCCGCCCCCACCCTGCCGGCCAGGAACCTCGAGGAACTGGTCGCCTATGCCAGGAAGCAGCCGGGCAAAGTGTCGTATTCGTCCAGCGGCGTGGGCAACCCGCAGCACCTCAACGGCGAACTGCTCGAGGAACTGGCTGGCATCCACATGGTGCATATCCCCTACAAGGGCGCCTCTGGCCAGCTGATCGACGTGACATCGGGCAACGTGGAGCTGACCTTCGTGAGCTATGCCGCCGCCAAGGGCTTCATCAAGGACGGCAAGGTCAAGGCGCTGGGCGTGACCTCGGCCAAGCGTGCCTCGTTCGACCCCAGCATTCCGGCCATCGCCGAATACAAACCCCTGGCCAAGTACCAACTGGAGAACTGGTTCGGCCTGTTCGCACCGGCCGGTACGCCGGAGCCGATCCAGCAAAAGATCAACGCGGCAGTGGTTCAGGCGCTCAACGACCCCGAGCTGGCCAAGCGCCTGCAGGATCAGGGCGGCGAGCCGGCCCCGATGAGCGTCCAGCAATTCCGTGACTTCGTCAAGGCCGAGTCGCAGCAGTTCCAGCGCATCGTCGACAGCGCCAAGATCACGGCGGAGTGAATCTCGAAACCCTGCCCATACACGCCAGCCAAAGTCCCATACGACGCTTTAAAGCCCTCAAGAACCAAACCACCAGGAGACATTCATGAATTCCACTCGTTTCACCCGCCGCACCCTCACCTTGGCAGCTGCAGCCCTGGCATTGACCGCCCTGCCCCAGGCCCAGGCCCAGGCTCAGGCCACGCTGGAACTCAAGATCACCGCCCCGGCTGGCGCTGGCGGCGGCTGGGACGGCGCCTCGCGCGCCCTGCAACAGGTCATGACGGCCACCGGCTCGGCCAAATCCGTGCAGGTGGTCAACGTGCCCGGTGCCGGCGGTACCGTGGGCCTGGCCCAGTTCGCGAACACCGCCAAGGGTGACGGCAACCAGTTGCTGACCATGGGCATCACCCTGGTAGGCGCCATCCTGACCAACAAATCGCCGGTGGACCTGAGCACGGTCACGCCGATTGCACGGCTGACCGGTGACGCGCTGGTGGTGGTGGTGCCGGCCAACTCACCGCACAAGACACTCAAGGATCTGGCGGCCGCATTGAAGACCGACACCGCCAAGGTGGTCTGGGCTGGTGGTTCTGCCGGCGGTGCCGACCATATCCTGGCTGGCCTGGTGGCCAAGGCCGCCGGAGGCGACGCGACCAAGCTGAACTACGTCCCCTTCTCCGGTGGTGGCGAGGCGTTGGCAGAAATGCTGGGCGGCCGCGTGACGGCGGGTATTTCGGGCTACAACGAGTTCGAGCCCATGATCAAGGCAGGCAAGTTGCGCGCGCTGGCACTGTCCTCGGGTGCCCGCATGGCCGGCGTCGATGTGCCCACCATCAAGGAGCAAGGCCTGGACGTGGAACTGATGAACTGGCGCGGCCTCGTGGCCGCACCTGGCATCAGTGCCGCACAAAAAGTCGCATTGAGCGCTGCCGTGGACAAGGCGCTGAAGTCACCCGAGTGGGCCGCCGTGCGCAAGCAACGCGGCTGGGAAGACGCCTACATGAATGCCGACGCCTTTGCCGGCTACCTCAAGAGCGAGCAGATGCGCGTCAAGGACGTGCTGAGCTCCATCGGCCTGGTGAAGTAAGTCCATGAGCACGGACTCCCACACCTTCGGCCCGGGCTGGCGGGTACTTGCCGGCATTGCGCTGGCACTGGAAGCGCTGGCACTGCTGATCTGGCTCGATGCCAACCGCCTGCCAGCACAAGTGACCGTGGGCGTGGGGCCGGCTGCTGCCATGCGCATGGTAGCCCTGCTGCTCGCGGCACTGGGTCTGGCCCACGGCTTGGTGGCCTGGACCCGTCGCGTGCGCGCAACCGAAGAGGGTTTCACGCCGCGTGACCTTGCCCCCATCACCCACCATGCTGCCTTGGCCTGGATCCTCGGCGGGCTAGCGGCATTGGCGCTGTGCATCAACTTCGGCGGGGGCTTCATCCTCGGTGCCACCGCACTTTTCGTGGCTACGGCTCGCGCCTTTGGCCAGCCCCTGGGTGTCCGACCGGCGGGCATCGGCCTGTCGCTCACCACCCTCGTCTTCCTGTTCTTTGCCCGTGCGCTGTCCCTGTCGCTGCCGATGGGGCCGCTGGAACGTCTGCTGCTCGCCTGAGGCCTCGCCATGGAAACCTTGACCCTCTTGTGGAACGGCATTGCCGTGGCCATGCAGCCCGGCAACCTGCTGTTCGCCGGCATCGGCGTGCTGCTGGGCACGCTGGTCGGCATCCTGCCGGGCATCAGCCCGTCGCTGACGGTGGCACTGCTGCTGCCCGTCACCTTCAAGCTCGACCCGACCGGCTCCATCATCATGTTCGCCGGCATCTACTTCGGCGGCATGTACGGCAGCTCGACCACCGCGATCCTGCTCAACACGCCCGGCGAGGCGGCCTCCATCGCCACCGCCATCGAAGGTCACCGCATGGCCAAGAACGGACGCGGTGGCCCGGCGCTGTCGACCGCCGCCATCGGCTCCTTCGTCGCGGGCTCCATCGCCACGCTGGGACTGGCGCTGCTGGCCCCGGTGATCGTGGAACTGGCGGTCCAGTTCGGTCCCTGGGACTACCTTGCCCTCATGGTGCTGGCCTTCGTCACCGTGTCGGCCACCTTCGGTGACTCGGTGCTGCGCGGGCTGACCAGCCTGGTGCTGGGTCTGGTGTTCGGCCTGGTGGGCATCGACAAGCTCACCGGCCAGGGCAGGCTGGCCTTCGACATTCCCAACCTGCTCGACGGCATCTCGGTCACCACCATGGCCGTGGGCCTGTTCGCCATCGGCGAGACGCTGCACATGGCCTCGCGCTTCAATGGCGGGGCCGACACGGTGGAGGCCGTGCGCGGCTCGCTGTGGATGACGCTCGACGACTGGAAACGGTCCTGGAAAGCCTGGCTGCGCGGTTTCGGCCTGGGCTTCCCGATCGGCGCGCTACCGGCCGGCGGTGCCGAGGTGCCGACCCTGCTGTCCTACACCATCGAGCGCAAGCTGGCTGCCAAGCCCGAGGAGTTCGGTCATGGTGCCATCGAAGGCGTGGCAGGCCCCGAAGCGGCCAACAACGCCGCTGCCACCGGCACCATGGTGCCCCTGCTGGCGCTCGGCCTGCCGACATCCGCAACGGCAGCGATGCTGCTGGCCGGCTTCCAGCAATACGGTCTGGTACCTGGTCCACTGCTGTTCGTGACCAACGCCGACCTGGTCTGGGGCCTGATCGCCAGCTTCCTGGTCGGTAATTTGATGCTGCTGGTGCTCAACCTCCCGCTGGTAGGACTGTGGGTCAAGCTGCTGTCGATTCCGCAGGCCTGGCTGTACGCGGGCATCCTGGTTTTCGCCGCCATGGGCACACTGGCAACCAACCCCTCGCTGACCGAACTGGCGCTGCTGGTCACCTTTGGCGTGATGGGTTACCTAATGCGCTGCTGGGACTACCCCGTGGCGCCCATGATCGTGGGCCTGATCCTCGGCCCCATGGCCGAGAGTCAGTTCCGCCGCGCCTTGCAGATCAGCCTGGGCGACCCCTGGGTGTTCTTCAGGAACCCGGGCTCGGCCACGCTGCTGACCCTGGCCGTGGCAGCCTTGGTGGCGCCGATGCTGTTCAAGAAACTGCGTGCCTTCAAGGGTGAAGACGCCTGAAGTGGCCGCCAGTTTGCCGTCTGGCTGGGCTTGGTAGCGGCCGGTGGCCGCGCCGAGGCTCTGCGCCCAGTGGATCAGCGGTTCGGGAGTCCACTCCAGGTGGGCCCGGTGAGCCGCCGGCAAGTGCTCGACCACGGTGGTATAACTACCCCGGTGGGCGCTGCGGGCATGGGCCGCACGTGCTGGCCGCGGCGCGATCCCGCCCCTCACCAGGGCCAGGGAATGACGCGGCCGATGCTGACCCACCACAAGCGCAAGCGCATGCCGATCTCGGTCGTGTAGCCCACCGCGGGAGTGCGGACCCGGCCCTGGCCGTCGATGACCAGGAAGGCCGGAACCGCCTGCAGTCCATGGGCACGCGTGATCTCGCCGCGCGGATCGATGACGGTGGGCCAGGGCAGATCGCGCTGGCGCAGGGTAGCGCCGACCTTGGTTGCATCGCCCGACTGCATCGCCACGGTCAGCACCGGCCAGTCGCGCCCCAGGCGGGTGATGCTGTGCTCCTCGGTACGGCAGATCGGACACCAGTCAGCCCAGAAATAGATCGCCACCGCCTGGCCGGGATGCAGCGCGCGCCATTCGGCCAGCGTCGTGCTGGCCAGGCTGCCGTCGGGGCGCAGCAGCGTGAGCGGCAGTTCCGGCGCCAGGCCAGCGGGAGCATCGCGGGTCTGCCAGAGCTGCACGCCCGCCAGGACCAGCAGCAGCAACAAAAGATTGCCGAAATGGCTTTTCCAGCGCAGGCACAGATGGGCACCGAGACGCCGAAGCGGGCCAGGTCTTGCTTCAGTCATCGGTGCCCTGCTGGGTCGGAAAAGACTCCTGCCCATGGCCATGCACGACCTGCTCCGCAAGCCCCAGCCGGCCCCAGAAAGGCAGGCGCAACGCCGGCCGGTTCAGGTCCAGCCCGAAGTTCAGGCCCAGCAGGTTGAACTCGATGCCCTCCTCCCAGCCCAGGCTCAGGCCCAGCAGTCCGAGCAGCGAGGCCTGCACGCCGGAGCCGGTCGGCGAGCGCCCGACGATCTCGTTCAAGGGCCGGTAGTCCTTGCCGATCGCATTGGCGGGCAGGTCCAGCCTGAGCTCGGGCACTTCCCGGCCGACATGGGCGATGAAGGTGTTGCTGTTGGGGCCGGGATAGCTGCGGTACCGGTCGGCATAGGGGTAGCTGGCGATCGCCTGCTCGATGCGGTCGATCATGCTCTCGACCTGCGGCCCGCGGTGCTCGACCAGGACCTGGGGCTGGGCGCCATACCAGAGGCCGTCGGGCAAGGCATAGTCGCGCTGCACCACCTGGGGCGCGCGCCAGCCCACTACGTCGTAGCGGGTGTACTGCTGCTGACCGGCGTGCTTGTAGATGATCCAGGGATGGACCGCCAGGCGGCCGCGCCAGCCATAGGTCGGGGCCGCATAGACCTGGACGATGGCCTGCTGCCGGTGCAGCAAGGGGTCGGGCGCCAGGCCCGCCGAATGCTTGGGTGCGGTCTGCCAGCCGGGCTTGGGCGGCTGCGATATGGCGGCCGCCCCGGAGTTTGGCTGGGCGCCGGCACAGGCCACCAGGCTCAGCAACAAGGCCAGCAGGCTGCCGGTGACGAGGTTCCGACGCTGTCTCACGCCGCTCATCCGTTCTCCCGCCCCAGCCGGAACCACAGCGCATAGAGCGCCGGCACGAACAGCAGCGAGATCACCGTGCCCACCGCGACACCGCCGATCAGCACATAGGCCAGCGGGCCCCAGAAGCTGTCGAAGGTCAGCGGCACGAAGGCCAGCACCGCCGCCAGCGCGGTCAGGATCACCGGCCTGGCCCGGTGCACCGCTGCCTCCACCACCGCCGACCAGGGGTCTAGCCCCTCGTCGAAGTTGTCCTGCACCTGCTGGGTCAGGATCATGGTGTTGCGCATCAGGATGCCGGCCAGGCCGATCAGTCCCAGCAGCGCGACGAAGCCGAACGGCTGGTTGAACAGCAGCAGTGCCAGCACCGCGCCGATCAGGCCCAGCGGCGCGGTCGCCACCACCATGAAGGTGCCCGAGAACGAGCGCATCTGCAGCATGACGAAGATCAGCATCAGCGCCAGCATGACCGGCTGCAGCTTCTGGATCGAGCCGTCGGCCTTGCCAGACTGCTCGACCGAGCCGCCGATGTCGATCCGGTAGCCTGCGGGCAGGCGCTCGCGCAGCTCGGCCATCTGGTCCCAGAGCGCGTGGGTCACGTCGGGCGGCTGGGCGCCTTCGACGT
>JACCEE010895989.1_pt1 | contig 13122 bp, 11 predicted proteins | sample 7449931 | NCBI WGS metagenome assembly JACCEE01 (sample SAMN15323457, study PRJNA562643) | freshwater metagenome | isolation source: river surface water | place: USA:Blue River Watershed | collected 2017-08-19 | reverse complement strand
TTCCTGCACCGAATGCGTTGTCTTCAACAAACAAAACAACCTTCTTGCCTGAAATTGGCTTGATGCCTGCAAGTGGAGCTAGATCCTGAGTTGATGAGTTACCTGAGCGGAAAACATACTTGTTTGCTGCTGATGTAACGAGGTCATTCTTTGCAGGACCTGAGATGTAAAGAACCTTGTTCTGCTGAGCAAGTGGAGCAAGTGTTAGAGCAACACCTGAAGAAGCGGTACCTGTGATGATCTTTGTACCGTTACCAACCATCTCCTTGAAAGATGCTGTTGCTGATGCTGGATCTGCTCCATCATCCTTTGATGTAACTACAAGCTTCTGGCCGTTGATAGCCATCTTTCCGCCTGTGTAGTACTTAAGTCCCCACTCAAGTCCTTCATTGAAAGCAATACCGTACGTTGAAAGTGGGCCTGATGTTGAAGTGATTACTCCAATTTTGATATCTGCAGCAGCCTGAGCTGGTGCCATGCTTGGTGCCAATACTGCAAGTGACAGTAGTGCAACACCGAAACGAGTTAGTGAGCGCTTGCTCATCAATTGTTCTCCTCATCGAGTTGTTAGGTCCGCGATCGTCGGACCATCTTGACCGTAAATCTAGAGGGTTGGGTGGCCTACTAGGAAGTTTTGAAGGTTTCGATTTGATTACGTTTTTGACAGTACGCCACTTTTTAGAGCCAATCCTCAGAAATGGGTTGGATTTCAGCCTATGCACAGGCACACTTGCCCCATGTCATTACCTACGCAACGCATCATGGTTCCGGTTCGTGGAGGAGATTTAGCGGTCTTCCAGTATGGGGATGGTTCGGGAGAGCCCGTCCTTTTAATTCATGGAGTTACATCATCCAATCGCGCCTTCCAATTATTTGCCGATGCACTTATCGCACGAGGCAAAGCACCCTTTGCAGTTGATCTTCGCGGACGTGGAGATTCAAACTCTCTAGCAGGCCCATTTGGAATGAAACAACATGCAGAAGATATCGCTGCGGTCATTGATCACTTTGGTTGGAAAAATCCAGATGTCATCGGACATTCAATGGGTGCATTTGTTGCCGCTGCAGTTGTTGGATTGTTTGCCGACAAGGTTGGCGAAGTTGTCTTTGCAGATGGAGGCGTTCCGCTTCCGATGCCACCAGGAATGACCGTTGAACAAATCATGCCATTTGTTCTTGGGCCTGCGATGACTCGCTTAGCGATGGAGTTTGAAGACAAAGAGGCGTACCGAAATTACTGGAAGCCGCAACCAGCTTTTGCTAAAGGTTGGTCACCAGTGCTTGATGAATATGTTGATTACGATCTTCGCGGAACTAAGGCAGCGACCAATCCTCAAGCGGTAGAGGAGGATTCACGTGATTTATTTGGAGATGATCTGATCGTTAAATCTCTTCAAGGGCTAAAGAAGAAATCAATCTTCATCAAGGCAGAACGCGGCCTACAAAATGAAGAGGGTGGGCTCTATCCAATGGCTGTGCTGGATGTGGTTTTGCCTTCCTACCCAATGCTTCAGCTGGAGTTCTTGGCCGATTGCAATCACTATGACATGTTTCTTGAAGCATCTGGTGCCGAAAAGGTTGCCCACATAATTTACGGAGATAAGTAATGACTCTTTCTGGCAAGCGCGCACTGATTACAGGTTCATTCCAAGGAATCGGTCTAGGAATAGCGACTTCATTAGCGGCCGAAGGTGCAGCGATTGTGCTCCATGGTCTTGCTGATGAAGCCACCATCGCCAAGGCTGAAAAGGCGGTAATGGCTGCAGGTGCTGCAAAGGTAGAAAGTTATGTTTCAGATCTACGGGATGTTGCAGCAACTGAAGCGCTGATCGCAAAGGTCTTAGCAAATGGCCCGGTTGATATTTTGTGTAACAACGCAGGCATTCAGCACACTGCAACTATTGAAGATATGCCACGTGAAAAATGGAATGACATCATCGCAATTAACTTAACTTCATTCTTTGACACTATGCGCTTGTTGCTCCCCCACATGAAGGAACGTGGGTACGGACGTGTTATCAATACCGCTTCAGTACATGGTTTAGTTGCATCTGCAGCTAAGGCTCCCTATGTATCTGCAAAGCATGGAGTCATTGGTTTAACAAAGGTTGCAGCTCTCGAATACGCATCAATCGGAAGTCGTGATAGCGGCGGCGTAACAATTAATGCAATCTGTCCAGGATGGGTTGAGACCGCATTAATCGAACCGCAGATTCAGGCGCGAGTTGATTTACACAATGGTGACCGAGCAGCAGGAATCGCAGATCTATTGTCAGAAAAGCAACCTTCTCGCCGTATGTCTACACCTGAAGAGATCGGCGCAGTCGCTGTTTTCTTGTGTTCACGTGCTGCGCACAACATCACGGGTGCGGCAATCCCAGTAGATGGTGGTTGGACCGCTCAATAAATTAATAAAGTTTAAAAAGAAAAGCGGGGCCAGATTTCTCTGGCCCCGCTTTTTACTTACTATTGGCGCTTAGTTATCGCCGTATGACTTCAACCATGGAGCGCGGATTCCCTTATCGATAGATAGGTTCCCAGCCTTACGAATAGCTGTGTAGAACGATCCACCTGAAGGCAGCTTTCCAGTGTTTGATGCCTGAACCATTGACTTGGCTACAAGCAGCAACTGTGAAGTTGTGAAGTTACAGTGATTTGTTCCTTGTGCTGCTGGAACAGATGTGATTGGTGATCCTGCCTCATTGAACTTTGTGTAGCTGCTTGGAGTTGTATTCCAGAGCATCAAAAGCTTGTTGGTAGGAGCCTTGTATTCACGTGACTTCTGGTACGCCTTAACAGCAGCAGCCTTCTCAGCTGCGTACTGATCTGCATACAAATCAACTAGACGCTGTGATGCGCCAGCTGGAGTAATTGGATCTGCAACACCAACCATAAGAACAGTTGGAACGTTGATCTTTCCAGTGTTGGCGTGAAGTGCGTTCATCTTTGCAACTGCAGCTGGATTAGCAACTGCACGAGGTGCACCTGGGTTAGCAGGTGAAAGAGCTCCAAGAAGAGCATCGATCACTGTGTTACCTGAAAGTGCAGCGTTGTAGATAACACGCTCTCCATCAATACGTGCTGCGTAGTCAGTCTTTGTGTTATCAAAGATCGCTCCGCCAACTTGGTTCTCAACATCTTGTGTTGCAAGAACAGCAAGTGCTGCAGCATTTGTTCCGTTTTCAAGGATTGCAAGTGCTGGGCTTAGTGCCAATGGGAAGGTCAACTTCAACGGGCCCTCAGGACCTGAGATTGAGTCAAAGTGTGCAGACTGTGTTGGAAGTCCTGCCATCAAACCAAGTAGCAATAGTGCGCTACGTGATGGAACTCCAGCTGCTTGTAGAGCCTTACCTGTTGCAGATGAAGTATCTGGCCATGCGCCAGTTGCAAGCGCTGCCTGCAACTTACCCATAACTGTAAAGACCTTACCTAGATCAGCGTATGACTCTGCAACTCCAGCTGCACCAGCTGAGTAGTTTCCAGCCTTGATGCTTGGATCAAAGAGAACCTTTACGCCCCATAGGAAATCTCCAGCCATTGTTAGCTGTGGAGCTACGTTGTCTGCCATACACATTGGTGCAACCGCAGAAACCAAGTCAGGGTGCTTTTCAGCAAGACCTTGTGTGATTACGCCACCAAGAGATGATCCCCAAGCAACAACCTTAGTTGTCTTTGGGAACTGCTTCTTAAATGTGTCGATTAGTTCAACGTTTGTCTTGATCGCTGAATCTGGGTTCCAACCTTGACGAGCAAAGCCTGAACCTACGATCGCGATACCTTGGCTAAAGAAGTACTTAGCGACTTCAGCGTTTCCACCAGGAACTGGCTCTGGTGTATTAGTGATCTTGTATCCACCAATTAGAGGAATCGCTGCAGGAATATCTACGTTGTAACGGTATCCATGTGAGTACAAAGCAACTGTTCCGTTGAAGTTTGCTGGAACCTGCATTGCATATGGTGCACCGTCAGATGTAACGCCAACGCAAGATTGGATTGGGCTCTTGCCATCACACGCAGGTGCTGCATTAGCAACTGTTGGTGCTGTGACTAGAACTGTTGTTACAAGAGCTGTAACTGAAAGAAGCGAGAGAATTCTTACTTTCTTCATTAGTTAGGTAATCCCTTCGCTGGCATTGCAGAACGCTTGTATGTTGACTTAACAACTGCACCAGCGCCTGAATCTGTTGTGTATGAAACATAAGTTCCACCGATTGGTGAAAGATCACCAGTTGGTGAGTACTTTCCAACCCAGTAACCAGTTAAACCAACATGGCTTGACTTTGAGTAACCTGCTGGAACCAAAGCAGAGTTTGCAAATGTTGCGCCCTTGCTGTCGATTGCTGCCATCAATGACTTACGTGTTGGTTGTGAACCAGCTGCCTTAAGAGCCTGAGCTGCCATAAATGCTGTGTTCATTCCAAGCAATACGTTGAGATCAAATGCTGATCCTGGTACTGCCTTTGCGTAGATATCTGAGAAGAACTTTACGTATTCGTCCTTCATATCTGTTGTTGCTGGAACTGGAGAGAAACCAATCGCATTGTAAAGAACGCCTGCTGGCACTCCAGTTAGCTTGATTGTTGTTGCATCTCCACCAACTGAGCCAAGCATCCACTGAGGTGCGTACTTAAGCTGAGCTGCTACTCCGAGCATTGCAGATGTTGCGCTTGAAACACCGAACAAGATAACAACATCAACTTCTGCTGCCTTGAACTTAGTGATCCAGCCAGCTGCTGCTGCCGCGTTCTGTGAACCTGATGCGTAAGGAACCTTAATTGCAAAGTTGGTTCCTGCTGTCTTGAAGCCAGCTAGTGCATCTGTTCCGAAATCGTCATCCTGGTATAGAAGACCAATCTTCTTTCCAGCGAAATTCTCCTTGATGTACTGACCCATGATTTTTGCTTCCATTACATATGAAGGCAAGACTGTGTAAGTAGTTGGGTACTTCTTTGTATCTGCGAATCCACTAAATCCTGTGTTAACAAACAACACTGGTACGCCACGACGTGCTGGGTTAACAGATGATGCAACCGCCTTCACGTTAGCTGTTCCTAGTGGAGCAAGAAGTGCCATGACCTTGTCCTTGAGGATCAATTCATTTGTCTTAGCAACTGCCTCAGTTGGGACGTAACGATCATCCTTAACAACGAGAGTTACTTTACGACCGTTGATTCCACCGTTTGCATTGAGGTAATCAAAGTATGCCTTTGCTGCACCTGGAATCTTGTTGTAACCAAGTGATGCTGTACCTGTCAGTGGCAGAGTCATTCCCAGTTTGATCTGAGTTGAGCTCACTCCAACTTCAGCCGCTTGTGCAGGAATAGCTGTTGAAGCTAATCCGACAATGGCCAGTACCGCTGAAGCTGTAATCAGCTTGCGACGGTTCAGTGCTTTCATGTTTTTCCTTCCATCGAGGGTTTTGTCCGAGATTACTGCATTTTCTTGTGCGTACTGCCGAGTAATGCCTCATGTTTAGCTTTGCGAGCGCGGTGTTGCTCGACTGGTCCGTTCGGAACGAACAAAACTGTGAGAATCAGGAGCCCGCTGACGATCAATCCCGGAAGGTTGGTGGTCACGCTCTCAGATGTTCCTAAGCGATGGGCAATGACATCGGCGATCTCTGGGATCGCGACCAAGGTCACCGCGCCCAGCATGACTCCAGAAAGAGTTGTTACTCCTGAAAGAACCGCACCAGTTAGCAGAGCGAATGAAAGAGATAGTGGGAAAGCACTTGGCGAAACGGTTCCAATAGTCATCGCAAGAAGTGCTCCAGCCAAACCTGCAATTCCTGCACTAATTGTGAAGGCCAGGATCTTTGAACGAGCGGTATTGATTCCGGCTAACTGCGCAGCAACCTCGTTGCCGCGACCAGCTTTCCAGTTTCTGCCGTACCGTGAACGCAAAATGTTTTGTAACAACCACATTGAAATGAGCGCGGCGAGAGCTGCGATCCAGAAGAACCACTTGTATTGAGTGAACTCTTCGCCTAGAGACAATGGTGGAAAACCAACATCAAAGAGCAACCCTTGTTCTCCGCCTAATACTGAAAATTGATTAGCTAGTGAAGGTAAACCAATTGCAAGTGCCAAGGTTGTTCCTGCTAGATATGGTCCAGACAGTCGAGCTGCGGCAGCACCTAGCAAGGCACCACCAATTGCAGCGATTAGCACTGCAGCAACAAAGCACAAAATAATTGGAAGGTTAAATTCGATTCGTAATACCGCAGCGGCATAACCACCGATCGCCATCAGCGCGCCGTGTCCCAGCGATACCTGTCCTGAATAACCGGTGAGCAAAATAATGGACGCGATTGCTACGACATAAACAGCGATAGATGCGCCTTGATAAACGCGAAGCTCGTCGACCATTCCACTTAAGAAGTAAAGAACAACACCGCCCAGAATGAATGGGATCAGATGAGATGAATTCTGGCGCTTATGCACGTCGGGCCGCCTTTGCTCCAATAATTCCCTGAGGTCGGACAAACAAAACGATTAACAAGATGATAAACGGCGCAATAAAGAAGAGCGCGCTACTGATGTACATCAAGACGAAAGAAATCATGATGCCAAGTAACAATCCACCAAGAACAGCTCCTACCAATGACTCAAGGCCACCGATTACAGCTGCAATAAAGCCTGAAACAAGTAGCAATGAGAACTCGACTGAATCCGGTGAGAAGTTTCCATTTCCATTAACGGTTTGGAACATTCCTGCGACAGCTCCGGCAGCTCCTGCAAGTGACCAACCTAATGTGCGGACCCAGTCCACTTTAATTCCAGACAGACGGGCGATTTCAGGTGCGTATGCCGATGCACGCAGAGCTAGACCAAGGTTGGTCTTCTGAAACAGAATTGAAAGCAGAATCATAAGGAAGATCAAAGAGACCAAAATCAACAGCTTCATCGGGGAAAAAACCAGAACTGAATCTCCGATTGCAAAGCCATCATTAGAAAGCGGTCCAACAATTCGCTTGTCTTGTCCGCCCCAGATCATGCTGATCACTGCTCTGATTACGCCCAGCAAGCCTAATGTTGCGATGATCGGAGCAACGCTTGCGATCGGCCCTGAAGAGCTGTGCTTGACCAAAGTTCGCATGAAGATAACTTCGATGATTGCGGCAAATAGAGCGCCACCGAGCATCGCTACTGGAAGTGCAATCCAGAAAGAATTGAAATTAACCATAGCTTCATAGCCAATATAGGTGGAGAGCAATGCCATTCCGGCTTGAGCAAAGTTAATGACACGAGTGCTTCGCCAGACCAAAACAATTGAGATCGCCATTAGGGCGTAGATTCCACCTGAAGTGATTCCAATTAATAGGGTATTTAGAAACTGAAACATGATTAGTACCCCAAGTAAGCAGCGCGCACTGCTGGGTCATCAATCAATGCTTGTGCATGATTTACCGCTACAACTTTTCCTAAATTCAAAACAATTCCAAGGTCTGCAATCTTTAATGCACCCATCGCGTTTTGTTCAACCAGCAAAACTGTAAGACGCATGTTTGTTGCCAAATCTTTAATTGATTGGAAGATCTGTTCTACAACTAGTGGAGCCAAGCCAAGTGATGGTTCATCAAGCAATAGAAGCTTTGGCTTCGACATAATCGCGCGGCCGATCGCAAGCATTTGACGTTCTCCGCCAGACAAGGTGTCAGAGCGTTGTTCGATTCGCTCGCCCAAGCGAGGAAAGATGTCGATTACTTCATCCAGGGATTGCTTTGCTTCCTTAGCATCCTTTCGCCAAATAGCGCCCAACATTAAGTTGTCACGTACTGAAAGCTCTGGAACAACTGATTTGCCTTCAGAGACATGTGAGATTCCACGACGCACAAGTTTTTCTGGCTTAACACCTGTGATTGTTTCGCCCATCCAATTAACGACACCGCTGGTTGGCTTATTAAGACCTGACAAGGTGCGAAGCAAAGTTGTCTTTCCAGCTCCATTGGAACCGATGATTGCTGCCAGTTTGCCAGTTGGCACCGCCAATGAAACTTGGTTTACTGCGCAAATAGCACCATGGTGAACAGTTAAGTTGGAAACGTTAAGCGACATCTGTGTTACCTGTTCCTAGGTATGCAGCCATAACCGCTGGATCACGACGAACAGTCTCTGCATCTCCGCTTGCGATTACTTCTCCAAAGTTCAATACATATAACTTGCTACACACTGACATAACAACATCCATGTGGTGCTCAACCAATAGCACTGACATATCAGCGCTGAGATTCTTGATCAGCGAGTTCATCCATTCGATGTCCTGTGAACCTAAACCACCAGCAGGCTCATCCAGCATCAAGATTGATGGTTCGCTCACTAATGCACGTGCAATTGCTACACGCTTGGTATCTGGATATGACAAGGTATCTGCACGACGATGAGCAATGCCACCTGCATACACACGCTCTAGGGCAACTCGTGCCTTGTCGCGAATCTTGTCTTCATCTTTCTTATTGCGACCAAACGCCGCAGAGATCAAACCTGTTTCTGCAAGATGTTGCGCACCAATCATCACATTTTCAAGAACTGTTAAATCACCGAAGAGGCCTACACCTTGAAGGGTTCGTGCAATTCCTAAATCAACCAACTCGTGTGGCTTTGGAAAATCACTTTTCTTGCCATTGAGATGGAACTCGCCAGAGTCTGGAGTTACCAGACCGCACAATGCGTTGAATAAAGTTGTTTTGCCAGCACCATTTGGTCCAATTAAACCGACAACCTCATTCTTGCCAATCTCTAAATAAACATCGTGTAGAGCGCGAAGACCGCCGAAGGAGACGTTAACTCGTTCGACGTGCAGCGCTGCAGTATTAGTTGACATGATGTGCGTAGATTCTAGGCACACGAGGGCCAATTCGTGTAACTATTTCATAATTAATACTGCCGCTTGCCGCACCCCAATCATCGGCCGTGTACTCGCCGGTAGCACCATCACCAAAGACAATCACCCAATCACCCGTAGAAGCGCCGGAATCAGCCCCTAAATCCACTACAAATTGATCCATTGATACTCGTCCAATGATTGGTGCGCGCTTTCCATCAACAAATACACCTGCACCTTGTGCAACTCGTGGGATTCCATCGGCGTAGCCCATTGCAACAATTCCCAGTTTTGTCTCAGCGGTTGTGTAAGCAGCTGCACCATAACCAACTGGTGTATTTGCGGGAACGGTCTTTACTAAATGCAGCTTTGCGCGAAGTTGCATTGCAGGTTTTAAGCCAAGTGAAGCGCTATCCCCCAAAGTTTTCACATCTGGCGAAAGTCCGTACGTCGCAATTCCAACTCGCACCATGTCGAATCTAGACTCTTCATCTTTCAAAGTTGCTGCTGAGTTTGAAAGATGGCGAACAATATTTGTGTAACCAAATGATTCGACCGTTGCAACCATCTCCTTGAAACGTTTGCGCTGTAAATCATTTTGCTCTTCACCAGGTTCATCCGCTCTAGCAAAGTGAGAAAAGATTCCGACAATATCTAGATTTGCTACATGGTGACCATCGATCTTTCCCCACTCGGCTAAAAAGCCACCGCGAGTCATTCCGGTATCTACTTCTAGGTGCACCTTTGGTCGAAACTCTGATTTGACTGCACCGATCTCTTCAAGTGCTTTAATAGAAGAAGCTGCGAGCTCGATCTGGTTGTCGACCGCTAATTTGAAATCAGATCCAGGTGGAACTAACCACGCAAGAATCGGCGCAGTTATTCCTGCCTGACGCAAAGTGATTGCTTCCTCAAGAAGCGCTACGCCTAGTGAAGTTGCACCCGCATCAAGAGCGGCCTTAGCCACTGGAACTAATCCATGACCGTAGGCATCTGCCTTAACCACAGCCATTACAGGGGTGCTAGAAATCTGCTTTAGATGCTTGATATTTGCGGTGATTCGCTCAAGATCTACACGTGCTTCTGCTCGGTTGAACATTGTTGAAGTCTAGTGCAACTGGCTTTTTGAAGGAACATACCTATCGATGGCAATAACAGCGACAAGCAAGGCACTTCCCACAAACAGCCCACCCAAGAGATCGCTAAACCAATGTGTGTGGCGGATTAATGAAACCACGCAAACCGTTAAGGAAATTAGAACTACACCCGCGCTAGCTAAACGACCTTGGTAGCGATCAACCTTTGCATAGCGATAAATCAAATACGCCAGAATTCCCCATGACAAAACCGCGTTGGATGCATGTCCACTTGGATAAGACATTCCGCCTGCATGCAAAAGATCAAAGCCATCACGAGGTTTAGTCCGACCTAAAACAACTTTGAATGTTCCAACTACTAGATTGAGCGAGAGCAAAGAAATCATCGCAAGGTTGAGCGGTCGCCAGGTCTTAAATTTGTACGCAATAAATGATGCAGCGATCAGTAATACAACCGCGGTTAAACCGCGCAATCCCAAATCATCTAGACGTCGAAGAATGAATCCCGCTAAACCTTCAAACTGAGGTTTTGGTTGGCTATTGATCTCTTTGTCATAAGAAACCAAGGGCCCATTTGTCAGAACTTGTTGGGTTACAACTAGAAAACCAAAAAATAAAAGAAGCGACCATCGAAGTGCTCGATCCATCTGACGTCGACGGATTTGTGCTTGTTTATCCATTATTCAACCGTTACTGATTTAGCCAAGTTTCTAGGCTGGTCAACATCATTTCCTCGAACAACTGCCATCACGTAAGCAAAGACCTGCAAAGGCACGGTTGCTAAAACTGGTTGGAACAAAGCAGGTGCAATAGGAATTCGAATAATGTGTTCTGCGCCTTCTACATGTGCGCCTTCTTCGGCGATAACAATGACGCGAGCACCGCGGGCTTTAACCTCTTGAATATTGCTGAGCATCTTTTCATCCAGAGCATGCTCATGGCCTGCTGGAAGAATTGCGATTACAGGAGTTCCCTGATCGATCAATGCGATCGGACCATGCTTGAGTTCTCCCCCAGCAAAACCTTCTGCGTGGATGTAAGCAAGCTCTTTCAGCTTCAAAGCACCTTCTAGCGCAACTGGATAACCAATATTTCTACCCAAGAACAAGACGGTGTTGTTGTGAGCAAAGGTGCGAGTAAGTTCGCGAAGTGGCTCAACTGTTTCAAGAATCTGTTCAATCTTTCCAGGAAGCTCTAGAAGCTCCTTGTAAAGATCGCGCACATCGGAATCTTTGAGCGATCCATTTACTTGGCCAAGGTGTAATCCAATTAGGTACACCGCAATGATCTGAGTTAATAAGGCCTTGGTAGAAGCAACTGCGATTTCAGGACCTGCGTGTGTATACAAAACCGCATCTGATTCGCGAGGAATAGTTGAGCTATTTGTATTGCAAATCGCTAAGACTCGTCCGCCTGCAGCTTTTGCATGACGAACAGCCATCAAGGTGTCCATCGTTTCACCTGATTGTGAGATCGCAATAATCAATGTGCTGGGATCAATAATTGGATCGCGGTATCTAAATTCGCTTGCGATCTCAACATCAACCGGAATCTTGGCCCACTTTTCGATCGCATACTTTGCAACCATTCCTGCGTGATAAGCGGTTCCGCATGCAATGACAGTAATCTTCTTAAGCGAACGAATCTCATCGGCGCTCATATGAAGCTCATCCAACAGGATTTGATTGTTATCGCTTAAGCGTCCAATCAAAGTATCAGCAACTGCTTTTGGTTGTTCAAAGATTTCCTTTAACATGAAGTGCGCGAAGCCACCCTTTTGTGCAGCACTTGCATCCCATGAAATTTCATAATGCTTTGGGGTTACCGGCTTGCCATCAAGATCTGTGATCTCTACAGATGTTGGTGTCATTGTGACTACCTCATCCTGGCCAAGCTCAATCGCCTTCTTTGTGAACTCAATAAATGCTGCGACATCAGATGCCATGAAGTTTTCGCCATTACCCAAGCCCACAACTAGTGGTGAGTTACGTCGAACTCCAACAATCACATCTGGTGCATCGGCATGAATTGCGAGCAAGGTAAATGATCCTCGAAGAGCTTTGACCGCATCGCGCATCGCGGCGGTTAGATCCCCGTTGTGCTCTTTACGTAAATCGCTGAGCAGGTGGGCAACTGATTCAGTGTCAGTTTCAGATGAAAACTTATGTCCCTTGGCTTCTAATTGCGCACGAAGTTCAGTGTAGTTTTCAATAATTCCATTGTGAATAACGGCAAGCTTTCCATCATTATCTACATGAGGATGTGCATTTCCATCGGTTGGTCCACCATGAGTAGCCCATCGCGTATGGCCGATTCCTGAATGAACATTTGGCAGGGATGCGTCCAAAGAGTTCTCTAGATTTGAAAGCTTTCCAGCCTTCTTCTCGATGAATAATTTGCCTGGAGTTCCAAGGGCGATTCCCGCTGAGTCATAGCCGCGGTATTCAAGGCGACGTAGGCCTTCGATCAAGGGATGTGAGGCAGATTGTGGTCCTGTGTAACCCACAATTCCGCACATAGATTATTTCCCCAGTTCCTTTTGAACTACTTCTGCAAGCTGCTGTGCAACTTCTTGGGCAAGGCTATCACTGGCGGCTTCAACCATGACTCTTACAAGCGCCTCCGTGCCTGATGCACGCAATAAAACTCGCCCTGAATCACCTAAGCGATCTTCTGCAGATTTCACCGCAGCTGCGATCACGGTGTTTCCTGGCAACTTATCTTTAGCGACATCTTTTACATTGATCAATACCTGCGGGAAGCGCACCATTGTCGAAGCTAACTCTTGAAGAGTCTTACCGGTACGAACAACCTCTTGCATCAGCTGAAGTGCGGTCAGCAATCCATCACCGGTATTTGCGAGATCTCGCATAATCACATGGCCAGATTGTTCGCCACCTAATGAATAATCATTTGCAATCATGTTTTCTAATACATAACGATCACCAACTGGGGTCGTAACAACATTGACCCCTGCATCCTTCATCGCATGCATAAAGCCAAGGTTGCTCATTACAGTGCCGACAACGGTCTCTGATTTAAGAACTCCGCGGGCTTTGAATCCGCGCGCCAAGATTGTAAGAATGTGATCGCCATCGATTTCATTACCTGCAGCATCAATTGCTAAACATCGATCAGCATCTCCATCGTGAGCGATTCCAAGATCTGCACCTTCTTTAAGAACCGCTGAACGCAGCTGATG
>JACCEE010551300.1_pt1 | contig 13122 bp, 13 predicted proteins | sample 7449931 | NCBI WGS metagenome assembly JACCEE01 (sample SAMN15323457, study PRJNA562643) | freshwater metagenome | isolation source: river surface water | place: USA:Blue River Watershed | collected 2017-08-19 | reverse complement strand
TGGTCACTTCTGGGTCTTCGTCCTCTGCGGGCAATGGCGACAAATGGAGTTCATCATCCACGCGCAGTACGCCACTGCGGGCTGCAGCGGCCACCGCATCGACACCGGCAGTTACTCTGGCCAGCAGCGGCCGCATTCCCGGAGCGGCCGGTGCGCCTGATCGTGCCCTTTCCTCCGGGGGGCACGACGGACCTAATTTCACGGTTGCTGGCGCAGAAGTTTCAGGAGGTGGCGGGCCAAGCGCTGGTGGTAGAGAACAGGCCGGGCGCTGCCGGTGCCGTGGCCATTGACCTGCTGATGCGCAGCCCGGCGGACGGCTACACGCTGCTACTGGCCACCAGCGCCCACCTGGCGCAGAACCCGCACATCTACACCGACTTGCGCTACAGCGCGCTGACCGACTTTGATCCCATCGCGCCATTGGGCATCACCGCCAACGTACTGGCGGTAGCGGTCGGGTCGCCCATCCGCAGTTTGGACGACCTTGTGCGCGAGTCGACGCGGGTTGCGGTGACCTACGGCTCGCCGGGGGCGGGAACGACGGCCCACCTGGCAGTGGAGATGCTGGCGCAGAAAGACCGGCTGAAGCTGGTGCACGCGCCTTACCGGGGGGCCGGCCCCGCGCTGAATGACGCCGTCGGCGGCCACTTGGGCTTCGTCTCGGTATCGGTGCCCTCTGCAGCGCCGCTGATACATGGCGGCAAGTTGCGCGGTATTGCCTTGACTGGTCTGAATCGGTCACCGCTGGTGCCGGGGGTGCCGAGCATCGCCGAGAAGATTCCGGACTTCAACGCGGTCGGGTGGTACAGCGTGGTGGCTCCCAAGGGTACTGACCGTGTGGCCAGCGTCAGGCTACATGAGGTGATCAGCCGCATCACTGCCATGCCCGATGTGCGTGCTGCGTGGGCGGCACAGGGCATCGAGGTAATGAATGCTACGCAGGCCGAGTTCGCAGCTTTCATGAGGGCCGACTATGAACGTTGGGGACCGATCATCAAGAGGGCGGGGGTAAAGGCGGAATGAGCGAAAAGATGACGGGATCCGGCGGCGCGGCGTCCCTCCAGGGAGTGCGGGTGGTGGAAATCGCAGGCCGCTTCGGCGCGTATGCCGGCAAGCTGCTGGCCGACCTCGGGGCAGAAGTGATCCTGGTTGAGCCGCCGGGCGGTGCCGCTGGCCGGGCGGCTCTGCCGCTCGATGAACGGCCAGGGGCGGAGGCCAGCTTGCACTTTTCCTACTTCAATAGCGGCAAGCAGTCGGTAGTGATTGATCTGGAAAGCCAGACCGGTCGGGCGGAGTTTTTGCGGCTGGCGGAGACAGCACAACTCGTGATCGAAAGCATGCGACCCGGTGCGTTGGACGCCCGGGGGCTGGGGTATGCCGCACTGGCCCGGGTGGCCCCGGGACTGGTGTTATGCAGCATCACGCCCTTTGGCGCCACGGGGCCATACAGCGCTTACGAACACGAGGACATCGTGCTGTTGGCCCTCGGTGGATTGCTGAGTCTGGCGGGCTTTCCAGGATCAGCGCCCACCCAGGCCTATGGCGACCAGGCCGTGCTGGCGGCAGATCAGTTTGCGGCGGTGGGTGCCATGGCAGCCCTTTTGCATGCCGAGGCCACGGGTCAGGGGCAGCGGCTGGACGTCTCCGCGCAGCAATGTGTGGTGATGGGCCTGGAAAACGCTGTGCAGTATGCCGATCTGGAGGGCACTGTGCGCAAGCGCGGGGGTTCTGGCCGCTATGCCGGGGCCGGCATCTTCGCATGCCAGGATGGCGAGGTGTTCGTCATGGCTGCAGGGGTGGGCTCGCCGCGTTTCTGGAAGAACAGCGTCGCCTGGTTGCGTGCCGAGGGGGTGGACGTGCGCGAAATCGAAGACGACCGCTGGTACGAAGTCGCCTTCCTGGCGACGGACTATGCCAAGCAGACGTTTGTGCGCCTGTTCACTCCCTACGCGGCGAGCAAGACGCTCAAGTATCTATACCACGAGGGGCAGCGGCATGGCGTGCCGATCGCTCCGATGGCACTTCCTGCGGACCTGCTGGCCAACGACCAGTTGAACCACCGGGGGGTCTTCGTGCCGCTGCACGTGCCAGGCGTGCACGGCAGCGCGTCGATGCCTGGGGCGCCCTATCTGATGTCGGCTACTCCGGTACGCACGGGCACCCCGCCGCGCCTGGGCGAGCACACCGTGGCTTTACTGTCAACTGAAGCTGTGCGGAGCGAAAGCAGGAAGGAATGGGCATGAAGGCCGACGATGTCCGGGATATTCCACAGGCGGCTGGCGCAGTAGGTCCGTTGGCGGGCGTGCGCATCACAGACTTCACCTGGATCGGCGCGGGCTCATATACCACGAAGCTGCTGGCCGACATGGGTGCCGACGTGGTAAAGATCGAAACGGCCGTGCGGCCCGACACCCTGCGCATGATGCCGCCCTTCAAGGATGGCAAGGCCGGTTTGAACCGCAGTGGCTATTTCGCCGACCGCAACAGCAGCAAGCGCAGCATCGCGCTCAATATGAAGCATCCGAAGGCGCAGGCTATCGCGCGCCGGATGATCGCACGCTCGGAGGCGGTGACCAACAATTTCACACCCGGTGTGATGGCGGGTTTCGGCCTGGGTTGGGAGGACGTGCGGGCTTTTAAACCTGGCATCGTGTACTTGGCAATGTCGCTCCTGGGCGACTCCGGGCCGGAGCGGGACTATTTGGGCTACGGGTTGATGATCAACGCCATGAGCGGCATCCTGGGTCTGTCGGGCAACCCCGGGCAACTGCCGGCGGGAACGGGCACGAATTATCCCGATCACATTCCAAATCCCACGCATGCAGCAGTGGCGCTGATGGCGGCGCTGCGGCACCTGCGGCGCACAGGTGAGGGCCAGTGCGTCGACATGTCGCAGTTGGAGCCGGCAGTGTGCCTGATGGGTCCGACAGTGCTGGACTGGTCGGCCAATGGCCACAGCGCACACCGGCGGGGAAACCAGCACCCGGTGCACGCGCCGCACGGGGTGTACCCCGTACGTGGAGAGGATCGCTGGATCAGCATCGCCGCGATGGGGGACACGCAATGGTCGGCACTGGCGCGCGTGTTAGGCCAGCCAGCCTGGCTGGACCGGCCGGAGTGGCTGCAGGCGGCGGGACGCCGGGCGCAAGCATCTGAGCTTGATGCCCGGGTGGCCGAGGCGACGGCACGGCATGACGGCCGGGAACTGATGGAAGCGCTGCAGGCCGAGGGTGTGGCCGCGGGCCTGGTGCTGGACTGCGCGGACGTGATCACCGACCGGCAATTGGTGCACCAGAGACAGTGGGCCACGTTGGACCATCCGGAGATGGGGCCCTCGTTGTACAGCACGGTGCCCCTGTCGTTCTCTGCAACGCCAGCTAGGCCGTATCGCCCGGCGCCGCTGCTGGGGCAACACACCGCGGAGGTGTGCAAGGAATGGCTGGGCCTGGACGATGGCGAGATCCAAGCGCTGGCTGCCGAGGACGTTCTTAAATAGAGGGAGATGACAATGTCCGTGAAATTCGACATAAGTGAGCGCGTGGCGATCGTCACACTGAACCGCCCCGAGTCCCTGAATGCGGTCGACCCCGATACCCGGGCCGAACTGCATCGCATCTGGGACCAGGTGCGGCGGGACGATGCCATCTGGGCGGTGATCGTGACGGGGGCGGGAGAGAAGGCGTTCTGCACCGGCTCGGACCTGAAGAAGACGCTGCCATCGGACCGCAGCTTCGCCAGCCAGGTATACGGTCCCGACCCGGCGCCCACCTTTCTGGGCGATCTGCACCTGACCGACAAGCCCCTGATCGCGGCCATCAATGGCTACGCGATGGGTGGTGGGCTGGAGCTGGCGCTGGCTTGTGACATCCGGATCTGTTCATCCAACGCGGTGTTCGCTCTGTCGGAGGTGAAGATCGGCAGCCTGCCGGGAGCGGGAGGCACGCAGCGCCTGACGCGCGCCATTGGCCAGTCGGATGCGATGCTCATGCTGCTTACTGGCGATCGCATACCGGCTGCGGAGGCGCATCGCATCGGCTTGGTTAGCCGCGTGGTAGAGCCGGCACAACTGCAGGAGGAGGCCCGCGCCATAGCCCGGCGAATCATCGAAAACGCGCCGCTGGCCGTGCGCGCGGTCAAGCGGCTGGCCTATCAGGGGCTGGACATGCCGCTGTCTCATGGCATCGCCATGGAACGCCAGGCCTTCGGCCTGTTGTACGCCTCTGCGGACCGTGTGGAAGGCCGCAAGGCCTTCGCCGAGAAGCGCATCCCTGCGTACCGCGGCATGTAGGAAGCAAGCCCATTTAAGGACACGAAGATGATGAAGATGAAATTCGGCGCCGCCATGTTGGGTCTGGCCCGGCTGGGCTGCGCTATGGCGGTAGGCCTGACGTGTGGCAGTACCTTCGCGCAGCAATACCCCGCGAAGCCGATTCGGCTGGTGGTGCCATATGCTGCCGGGGGAGCGGCCGATGCGGTGGTGCGACCGCTGACCAAGGAGCTGTCCGATGTTCTAGGGCAGAGCGTGGCGGCAGACTTTTCTCCTGGTGCCGGGGGAACCATTGCAGCGGCCAAGGTCGCAGTTGCACCCGCCGACGGCTACACCCTGCTGCTGGGCTCAAACGGCGCGCTGACAACCGGGCCTCACCTTGGTAAGGTGAACTATGACCCGATCAAGGGCTTTGCGCACGTGGCCAGGATCGCGAACTCGCAATACGTGCTCCTTGTGCCTGCAACCTCGCCGATCCGCAATTTGCAGGACCTGCTGCGTGCGGCAGCGGACAAGTCGAGGCCGTTGAGCTGCGGCACACCAGGCGTTGGCAGCATCGGTCATTTCGCGCTGGAGTTGCTCAAGAACAGTACGGGGGCATCGCTCAACCATGTGTCGTACCGGGGCGGTTCGCCGATGACGGTGGATCTGCTCGGCGGCCGGCTGGACATGGCCCTCGGCGGTCTGGCCACGGCCGTGCCGCTGATCCATCGCGGGGAACTGCGTGCCATCGGCGTGACGGGAACGGTGAGATCGCAGGCGTTGCCACAGGTGCCGACGCTCCAAGAGCTCGGGCTGAAGGATTTCGATGCCACGGCCTTCTGGGGCATCTCTGCTCCTCAGGGGACGCCAGCCGCCGTGGTTCGCCGGCTGGAAGAGGCGCTGCGTACGGTCGTGGCGATGCCTGCCGTCACCACCTATTGGGTGAGCGCGGGGCAAGACCCTGCTTACAGCAATGCGGCGGACTACCAAGTCTATCTCCGCAAGGACTACGACAAGTGGGGCCTGATTGCGCAGCGGGCTGGCATTCGAAATGAGTAGCACCGTGCATTCCCTGCGCGGCCGCACAGCGATTGTTGGAGTAGGCGCGACTGAACAGGGCAAGCTGCCGGGCTCGACGTCGCTCACGCTGGCGGTAGAAGCGTTCAAGCGCGCGCTGGATGACGCGGGTCTGGCCAAGACCGACATCGACGGCTTGTTGACCATGCCGGGTACCACGTCTCCCGAAGGGGCAATGAACTACCTGCGCGTTGGAGAGGCGTTGGGCATCAACCCACGCTTTACCGGTAGCCTGGTGCTGGGCGGTGCGACCGCCGGCGCCCTGCTGCACCAAGCAGCCATGGCGGTGCAGACCGGCCTGGCCAACTACGTGGCCTGCATCTTCGGTGATGCTGCGGCCACCGGCGGCAATAAGTTCGATAAGGCTTCAGGCTGGGGCGACTCTTGGGGCATATGGGGCTACATGTCGGCTGCTGCGAACAGTGCAATCACTGCGTCCAGGCACATGGCGTTGTACGGAACCACCAGCCGGCAACTTGCGGAGGTTGCGGTAGCTTGCCGGCGGCATGCATCCCTGAATCCACTGGCGGTCATGCGCACGCCGATTTCGATTGAGGACCACCAGCATTCGCGCTGGGTGGTGGAACCCCTTCACCTGCTCGACTGCTGCCTTATCTCGGATGGTGGTGTGTGCGTGATCGTGACCTCGGCGGATCGGGCGCGCGACCTCCGGCATGCGCCGGTGCTGATTCGCGGAATTGGGCAGGGCTACACAACGCAGAACATGGAGCGCGAGGACTGGTGGTACGCGCCGCACCAGCGTCAGGCAGTACAGGATGCCTACCGGATGGCCGATGTGTCGCCGAGTGATATCGATGTGGCGCAGCTCTACGACAACTTCACCATCAGTGTTCTGCTGTGGCTGGAGCATGCGGGTTTTTGCGAGGTGGGCGAGAGCGGCAGCTTCGTCGAGGGCGGCCGCATCCAGTTAGGCGGACAGCTGCCCGTCAACACAGCAGGAGGCAATCTTTCCGAGTCCTACATGGAGGGGTGGCTGCATGTTGTTGAAGGTGTGCGGCAACTGCGCGGCACTTGCGGCCAGCGGCAGGTGTCCGACGCTAGGCTGTGCCTGGTGACCGGCCGGGGCAAGCCACTGAACAACGCCGTGGCAACGGTACTGGAGAAGGCATGAACCTGAATGAGCCAGCCCCTTACCTGAAGCCGCTGCCCAGAATCAACGACGAGACGCGCCCCTTTTGGGAAGGCGCGCGCGCTGGCGAACTGCGCATGCAGAAGTGCACGGATTGTGGGCATATCCGTTTCCCAATCATCCACGTATGCCCAGTGTGCCTTTCGTACGCATTTGATTGGAAGGCCCTGTCGGGGCGGGGAGAAGTGTTCGCATACATCGTCTACCACAGGGCTTACCACAAGGGCTTCGTCGAAGACGTGCCGTACAACGTGGCGCTGGTGCAGTTGGAGGAGGGGCCTCGGATGTACAGCAATATCGTCGGTTGCGAAAACTCCGCGGTGAAGGTCGGCGACAGGGTTCATGTCGTGTTTGATGTGGTTACGCCTGATGTCACGCTTCCCAGGTTCAGGCTGGCCGCCGTCTGAGGTAATGAAAGATGAAGATTGTTGTTGCTGTAAAGCGAGTGGCGGATGCCAACGTGAAGGTGTCAGTCAAATCGGATGGAACGGGCGTGGACATCGCCAACGTGAAGATGAGCATGAACCCCTTCGACGAGATCGCCATGGAAGAGGCGGTGCGCCTGAAGGAAAAGGGCATCGCCACCGAAGTCATCGCCGTCTCCTGCGGCGTGCAGCAGTGCCAGGAAACCCTGCGCACCGCCCTGGCCATCGGCGCCGACCGCGCCATCCTCGTCCAGACCGACGCCGAACTGCAACCCTTGGCCGTCGCCAAGCTCCTTAAAGCCCTGGTCGACAAGGAACAACCCGGCCTCGTCATCCTCGGCAAGCAGGCCATCGACGACGACGCCAACCAGACCGGCCAGATGCTCGCCGCCCTGGCCGACCTGCCGCAAGCCACCTTCGCCAGCAAGGTCGAAGTCTCCGGCGACACCGCCACCGTCACCCGCGAAGTCGACGGCGGCCTCGAAACCATCAGCCTCATCCTGCCGGCCATCGTCACCACCGACCTGCGCCTGAACGAGCCCCGCTACGTCACCCTGCCCAACATCATGAAGGCCAAGAAGAAGCCCATGGACACGGTCACCCCGGCCGACCTCGGCATCGACGTAGCCCCCCGCCTGAAGACCCTCAAGGTCGCAGAACCCCCCAAGCGCGGCGCCGGCGTCAAGGTCCCGGATGTGGCCACCCTCGTCCAGAAGCTCAAGACCGAAGCCAAGGTCATCTGAAACAAGAACAACAACAAAGACACAGCAAGGAACAAGACATGACCAGCCTCGTCATCGCAGAACACGACAACGCCGGCATCAAGCCCGCCACCCTCAACACCGTTACCGCCGCCGCTGCCTGCGGTGGTGATGTCCACGTCCTCGTCGCCGGCCACAACGCCCAGGGCGCGGCCGATGCCGCCGCCAAGGTCGCCGGCGTCGCCAAGGTCATCCTGGCCGACGGCGCCAGCCTGGCCGAAGGCCTGGCCGAGAACGTCGCCGCCCAGGTGCTGGCCATCGCTGGCAACTACAGCCACATCCTCTTCCCGGCGACGGCCGCCGGCAAGAACACCGCGCCCCGCGTCGCCGCCAAGCTCGACGTCGCCCAGATCAGCGACATCACCAAGGTCGACAGCCCCGACACCTTCGAGCGCCCCATCTACGCCGGCAACGCCATCGCCACCGTGCAGAGCGCCGATGCCGTCAAGGTCATCACCGTGCGCACCACCGGCTTCGACGCCGCGGCAGCCGAGGGCGGCAGCGCCACGGTCGAGAAGGCCGACGCCGTCGCCGACAGCGGCAAGAGCAAGTTCGTCGGCCGCGAAGTCACCAAGAGCGACCGGCCCGAACTCACCGCCGCCAAGATCATCGTCTCCGGCGGCCGCGCGCTCGGCTCCAGCGAGAAGTTCACCGAAGTGCTCACCCCGCTGGCCGACAAGCTCGGCGCGGCCCTGGGTGCCAGCCGGGCCGCCGTGGATGCCGGCTACGCCCCCAACGACTGGCAGGTCGGCCAGACCGGCAAGATCGTGGCGCCGCAGCTCTACATCGCCGCCGGCATCTCCGGGGCCATCCAGCACCTGGCGGGCATGAAGGATTCGAAGGTCATCGTGGCCATCAACAAGGATGGCGAGGCGCCGATCTTCTCCGTGGCCGACTACGGCCTGGAGGCGGATTTGTTCACGGCCGTGCCGGAATTGGTGGCTACCCTTTGATTGTGAATCGACGCCGCAGCATGGCTGCGTCTGGTAGTCAAGCACCTCACCCTTTGGCCGCAGATTAGTTCGGTAACCTCGAAAGCCAGTTGGTTTCCTACTCCTTAAGTGTGGCCAGGTTCAGCCGTGCCACCAGCTTGCCGGTCCGCTCGTATTCACTGCGGATCAGTTGCTTGAAGTCCGCGGGTCCGGTGGCGAAGGGCACGCCTCCCTGCGACACGAGCCGGGTGGAGAATTCCCCGCTGCGGATCTCGGCGGCGATGGCGTCGGCGATCTTCGCCACGGTGGCTTCCGGGGTGCCCCGGGAGGCCAGCACGCCGACCCAGGAGACCGCCGTGAATTCCTGGTAACCCAGTTCGATGAAGGTGGGCACTTCGGGGATGAGCGCGGAGCGCTCGCGGGACCCGACGGCGAGCGGGGTCATGGCTCCGCTGCGGATGTAGCTGCTGGCGGTGTCCACGCCGCCGAACTTGGCGTCCAGCCGGCCACCCACCAAGTCCTGGACCGCGCCCATGCCCCCCTTATACGGGATGTGGTTGAGCCGGATGCCCGCCCGCTGCGCGAACAACTCCATCATCAGGTGCAGGGTACCGCCCACACCGCTGGAGCCGTAGCTCAGCATGCCTGGCTTGCTGCGCGCCAGGGCGACGAATTCCGCCAGGGACCTGACGCCCAGTCGGGGGCTGGCCGTCAGCACGAAGGGTAAGGAGGCGACCGTCGCCACCGGGACCAGGTCCTCGAACTGGTCGTAAGGCAGCCTGGAGTGGAAGTAGGGCAGGCTGGTAAGGGTGGACTCGGTGACCATGAGCAGGGTGTAGCCGTCGCCCTTCGCGCGGGCCACTGCCTGGGCGGCGCGCAGGCCTCCGGTGCCGGCCTGGTTGTCGATGACGACCGACTCCTTCCAGCGCATGGCCAGGCGGTTGCCCAGGGCGCGCGACACGGCGTCGGGGATACCACCGGGGGAGAAGACGGTGACAAGGCGCACCGGCCGGTCGGGGTAGTCGGCGGTGGCGTCGGCGTGGGACGGACCCGGCAGGCTGCACGCTGCCGCCCCCAGCAGGGTGAGGCAGCCCCGACGTGTCGTCTCCCGGCTCACCGCAGCGCCCTCTCGACGAAATCTAACCGGTCCTGCCCCAGTAGCTATCGCCGTCCACGATGTACCAGGGTACGCCGAACACCTGGGCCGCCATGGCCTCCTCGGTGAATGCCGTGTACTGCCGGTCCACCGCCTCGCCTTCGGACAGGGCCAGTAGCCGGGCACCGTCCAGTCCCAATTGGCCGGCCATCGCCGCCAGGGTGTCGGGGTCCGCGATGTTGCGGTCCTCGGCCCACAGGCCGCGCAGCACGGCATGCAGGACCTGCAGTGCGTTGTCGGTGCCGTGGTGTAGCAGCGTGGCGATGACGAATCGGCTGGGCGGGTGCTTGTCCACCGGGCGGTACCGGGGCACCAGGTTGATGGGCACGCCCAGGTGGGCGCTCCAGCGCGTGAGGTCCGCCGCCACATAGGCGGTCTTCTGCGGTGACTTGGGCGGGAAGAGCAGGCCGTTGCCGGATCCCCGGATCCGGTCAAAGTCCGGGATCTTGAGGTCGATGGCGGCGCCGCGCGCGCGGGCGATGTCCACCAGCCGAGCATGCCCGAGGTAGGAGAAGGGCGAGCGCGGCCCGGTGATATAGATGATCCGCTTGCGCATGGTGTGCCGGTGGGAATGGATGGCCGTTCCGGTGGGGTTCCAGAGAAACTACTTCAACGGGTTCGGACCGAGTTCCGCGAGGCTCATGCGGTTGGCCGCATCGATGATGCGCAGGTAGGCGCGGGTCGCTTCCTCGAGCCCGGTCTCCGGTACCAGCGCCGTTGTGTCTAGCGTGGTGTGGTAGGTCACGTGGTCGATGATCTCGAAGCTCGGGGCCAACTTGTAGACGTGCTGCAGTTCGCCGCCAGGCTTGGCTTCAGGCTGGCGGTAGGTGGCCACTCCGGAGATGCGCAGGTTGTCCTTGACCATCTTGAACAGGGCCGGGCTGCCGCCGGCGTACCAGCGCCGGGCGCTGACGGCGGTGGTGGTCATCATGCCCTGGTTGAGCCAGTAGAGCAGGGTCTGCGAGGGGTGCTCGCAGTTGGCGATCAGGGCTGTCTTGCTGAAGTCGTAGGTCTTGGCCAGCATCTTGATGCCGGCCGCGCCGTGGTGGTGGTCCGGCGTGGTGAGGAAGACCAGGGTGCGCTTGCGCTGGGACCTCGGGATCGCAGCGTAGTGGCGCGCGATGGCCAGCATTGACGCGATGCCCGAGGCGTTGTCCAGCGCGCCGTCGAAGAAGGCGTCGGTGTGCGCCATGACCACGACCTGCTCGTCGGAACGGCCCGGGAGCACGCCCCAGACGTTGGCGGACTTCAGCCCCTGCCGGTGCTCGACGTTGAGGGTGAGGTGCACGGAAACCGTACCGCCTTTCTCGATGGCGCTGCGCAGCGCATCGGCCTCGGTGGTGCTGATGGTCACGGTGGGCGACTTCTGTCGGCCTGCGCCCTCGGGATTGGCCTGCGTGTCCCCGGGGATGCCCATCACCACGAAAATGCTGGCGGCCCCCGCGTCGCTCGCGTATTTCATGGCGCCGCTCCAGTCGGCCGTATGGTTTTTGCCACCAGGAGTCGGGAAGCTGTAGAGGAACACGGCCTTGCCCTTGACGTCGCGCCCCTTGTAGTCGGCTGGCGTGCCGAGGCCGACCCAGACTGCCTCGGCATCCACACCCTGAGGCGAAGTGCCCACGGTGTCGTCCACGGGGTAGACGCTCTTGATGTCCACCGTCCTGCCATCCACGGTGTAGGTGGCCTTCCAGGAGGCGGGATACCACAGCGGGTCCAGCGCCACCTCCTGCTGGCGCACGTCCTGCAGGCCGATGGAGCGGAACTGGGACTCGACCCAGTCCAGGGTCATTCGGTCATAGGGCGTGCCGGGGATACGGCCCCAGTACTGGTTGCCGTCGTCGCGGATCTGCGCGCGGCCAAGGTGGCGGTAGTGCTGCATGCAGGCATTCCAGTCGGTGGGCCAGCCCAGCGCCTGCACCAGCTCGCGCGGCAGGCCAAAGGGCAGATCAAAACCGCCCACCCAGTCGCCGGGCTGCGCCAGCCACTGGCCGAATGCGGCCAGTGTGTCGATCGGTTGCAGCGCGGTGAGCGCCACGCGCGCGCCCTGGCGTTGGCCCAGCGCCAGCACGATGGGTTTGCGCCGCGTGGGGCTGCTGGAGAAGTCGCAGCCCAGCAGGTGGAATGGGGGTTGGGGTGCCATGGTGGTCATCCCAAAGCCAGGGCCGTGACGCCTGCCGCAATGCACAGCGCACCTAAGATGCGCGCCACGCGGTCACCCTCGCCCAGCAGGTGCCCGCCGATGAGTGCGGCAAACAGCATGGACACCTCGCGCGCCGGAGCTACGTGCGACAGGGGCGCCTGCTGCATGGCGTACAGCACCAGCACATAGGCCACGGGGCTCACCACCGCCACGGCCAGGGCAAAACGCCACTGGGCCAGCCAGAGCGTGCGGGCCGTGGGCAGGTCGCGCAGCACCACCGGCGCCAGCAGGCCCACGCGCACAAAGTTGCCCATGTAATCCACCAGGATGGGCGACATCAGCAAAAACTTGACCGCATAGCCATCGACCACCGTGTAGCTGGCAATGAACGCCCCCGTGAGAACCCCGTAGGCCATCCCCTTGTGCACCCGTGCCCGTGCGGCAGGGTCGTGCGCGGCGCGCAGCAGGCCCGGGCCGCCCGCGATCAAAAAGACGCCACCGACCACGCCCACAATGCCCAGGGCGCCCAGCGCAGAGATCTGCTCACCCAGCAGCGTGATGGCCACCAGCGACGACAACAGTGGCCCCGAACCCCGCGCCAGCGGGTAGACCACGGTGAGGTCCGCCACGCGGTAGCCGCGCAGCAGAATGACGAAGTACGCCACGTGCAACAGCCCGCTGGCGACCACAAAGCCCCACTCCACCGCACCCCACAGCGGCACCGCGTCGCGCCCCAAGTACCAGCCCAACGGCGCCCAGACCACCATCATGATCACCGAGGTGAAAAACGCAAACCGCGAGTCCCCCCCGGCCTTCTTGGCCACGATGTTCCAGCACGCGTGGATGAGGCCGGCAAGGATGATGAGGGCGAAGGCGGTAAAGGTCACGGGTCAGAAAGAGAGAGGGCTTGAATGCAAAAAGCCGCAGACGGATAGGAAATTCAACCGCATGAGGCCAAGTATGGCACGAGTTTTGGGCCTCGAAACACGTTCGGCCAAGGAAGGTTGAGCGCTCGCTTGCCGCTCAATGGCAAGAGTTTGGGAGGCAGTATGCATTTGGGTCTTGCGCGCGCGCAGCTGCTTCCCCGCAGCGATTGATACCGCCGTTTCACTGGGTCACCAATTGACGCGCTGGTCTACCTCGTCGGGTTGAGCTGCCAGATCCCAATCCGGCTCGCCTTGCGCACCATCATCCACCGGCGCGTCGCAGCCCTCCCACAGCGGTGGCCCGCG
>JACCEE010985569.1_pt1 | contig 13125 bp, 13 predicted proteins | sample 7449931 | NCBI WGS metagenome assembly JACCEE01 (sample SAMN15323457, study PRJNA562643) | freshwater metagenome | isolation source: river surface water | place: USA:Blue River Watershed | collected 2017-08-19 | reverse complement strand
GCTCAATCTCGTGCTGCCGGGTCTTGTCGATGACGACCCCGCTCCAGGAGCTCCCGCCGTCTTCATGACGGATTCCGTCGCATTCCAGGCGCATCCAGCGGACGTTCCCGTCGACCACGAACCGCCCTTCCCACCGCATGGGGCTGGCGGTTTCCAGGCACCGGAAATGCTCCGCCCGGAGCGATTCCAGGTCGTCGGCGTGGGCCCGCGCGAAGGCGGTTCCGGCATCCAACAGCACGTCGTCGCGATCCAATCCCAGCAACTGGCAGAACCGGTCGCTGACGAACGTGAACCTCCCCGTCCCGTCCGCTTCCTCCCGGAACGCGTAGACCCCGACCGGAATCAGATTCACGATCTGGTCGTACTTCCGCGCGATCTCGCCGCGCTGGGCGTGCAGACGCCGACTCGTCTCGAGTTCGTCCTGCGATTCCCGCCTGCTCGCATCGGCTTTCCGTTCGAACTCGACGCGCTCGCGGAACAGGGTCCAGATCATCGCCAGGCAAACCGGCAGGAACAGCCATCGTTCCGGACCCGGCAGCGAAATACCCGCGACCGCGACGAGCAACAGGATGAGGAATTTCTTCACGGGTCCATTCTGCCCTTTCTCGCGCCCCGGTGCAAATCGATCGACCCGCCGGCGATGCGCGAGGAGGCCCCTCTTGCCTTTCCGCGCGATCGGCAGTATGTTCCATCCATGAACATCGCCGTTCGTCTCGTACAGCTCGTGGTCCTCGTCGTGGTCGTCATCGTCCACGCGTCGCCTGCGGGTTAGATCCAAGACGAACATCGTCGAGATCGCACTCCCCCGCCGGCGCTGCCGGGCGGGGGTTTTTGTTTTGCCCCCTGATTCCCGCAGCGCTCCGGCCATCCCAGCAACGGAGCCTCCAACATGGAAACCAACGGCGCCCACCGCCTCATCCAGATCCTGATCCGCCACGGCATCGACACCGTCGCCGGCATTCCCGGCGGGAACATCCTGCCGCTCTACGACGCCATGCATGGATCGGGCATCCGGCACGTCCTCTCGCGCCACGAGCAGGGCGCGGCTTTCATCGCGCAGGGAATCGCGCGTTCCACGGGCAGGATCGGCGTGTGCCTTGCCACCTCGGGACCCGGCGCGACCAATCTTATCACCGGACTCGCCGACGCTTGGCGCGACTCGATCCCGTTGCTGGCCATCACCGGCCAGGTGCCGCGAGCTTCCATCGGAACCCAGGCGTTCCAGGAAATCGACATCGCGTCCATGGCCGCGCACTGCACCAAGGCGGTGTTCCGCATCCAGTCGGCGTCGGAAATCGACGAAATCGCGCCACGCGCCATCGCTCTGGCGTTGTCGGGCCGCCCCGGTCCCGTGCTGCTGGACATCCCCAAGGACGTGCTCCTGGAGCCGTGCGGCTCCAACGCCGAAGGCATCGTGCACGCGATCCCGCGGCGGTCGCCGGATCGCGGCGAACTCCAACAGGCTTCGCGCCTTTTGGCCGACTCGGAACGTCCGCTCCTCTACATCGGGGGCGGCATCGCCACGGCCGACGCGACCGATGCCCTGCGCCGGTTCGCGCACAAGCGGCGCATCCCGGCCGTCGCCACCCTGCTCGGGCTGGGGACCTTCGCCCACGACGATCCGTCGTTCCTGGGGATGATCGGAATGCACGGCCACCCCGCGGCCAACCGCGCGCTGCACGAGTGCGACCTGCTGATCGTGGCGGGTGCCCGGTTCGACGATCGCGCCACGGGCCGGATCGCGCAGTTCGCGCCGCAAGCGAAGATCGTCCACCTGGACGCCGATGCGACGGAATTCGACCGACGCCGCATGGCCGACGCCACCATCCACGGCGACGCCCGCGAAGCATTGGAGCGGTGGCACGCGATCGACGAGAATCCACCGCGCGAAGGGTGGTCGGAGCGGATCCATGAGCTGAGGGAACAGCACCCCATGCCCGCACAGGCGGCGCACGACCTGCTGCGCGGCATCGCCGCCGAATCGCCCACCGACGCCATCGCGACCACCGACGTGGGACAGCACCAGATGTGGGCGGCGCAGTGCTGGCCCGTTTCCAGAACGCGCCGATTCCTGACATCCGGTGGGCTGGGCACCATGGGGTTCGGTCTGCCCGCGGCGATCGGAGCGGCGCTGGCCAACCCCGGCACCGCGACATTGTGCATTTCCGGAGACGGCTCCATCCTGATGAACATCCAGGAATTGGCGACCTTGGCCGAACTTCGCCTGCCCGTCAAGATCTGCGTGTTCGACAACGGAGCCCTGGGAATGGTGCGCCAGCAGCAGACGCTCTTCTTCCAGGATCGACGCAACGCCTGCCATTTCCAGCAACGACCCGACCTTGCGCTGGTGGCCAACGGGTTCGGGATCCCCGCCACGCGCATCCGCGATTGGCGCACCGACGAAAGCTGGACGCATCTGCTGCGCACCGACGGTCCGGCGCTGGTGGTGTTCGAATTCGACGCGGAGGAATCGGTGTGGCCCATCGTGCCGCCCGGCGCCGCCAACGCCGAGGCGATCCTGCCTCGTGGCACGGCCACCGGAGCACGGCCACGGGATTGTTCGGCGCATCGGTGACGACGGGAATCGTCGGGTCGGTATCGGCCCGACTTCCTATCCGACCGTTTCCTTTTCGGCGGCTTCCAGGTTCGCCAGGATCTTTCGAAGCGTCCCTTCGAACGCGTCCATCTCCGCGCTCGACAGCCCTCCGTAGTAGATCGACAGCATTTCAACGGAGGCTTGGCCGTAGACGGCGTGGAGCTTGCGGTTCTTGTCGGTCAGTTCCACCAATTTCCGTCGCGCATCGGACGGATCGCCCGTGCGCCCGATCTGCCCGGCCGATTCCAGCCGGTCCAGCATCAGGGCCAGCGTCGACTTGTCCAGCCGCGTGCGTTGGGCCAGCTGCGACTGCGAAAGTGGCGATTCTTTCCAGAGGGCGTACACGATCCGGCCCTGGGCCGGATTCAACTCGTCGATTCCCTGGCGTTTGAGGATCCTGGCGAACACGCGACCCGCCAGCTGGTGCACCTGCGCGACCAGCACGCCTCCTTCGCGCACAGCGTCCTTCCCGGTCCCGATCTTCCGTCCCATGGAAAAGGAACGTTACTTCAGCGCCCGGGAGGGATCGAATTCGGACACGTGGAGGCCGTGGTAGTACCTGGCCCGCAGCGGAAGGAACCGGAACACCGAGAAATCGCCGCCGTCCTTGCCGCCCGGATAGAACATGTTCCAGCCGTCGATCCAGATCGCGCCGCGAATCCCGTCGTCCAGGACCTCCTCGAACCGACCTTGCAGGGTCAGGCCTTCGAAGTTCGCGGTGTCGGCGTAGTAGAGGCAGCCGCGGCCGTCGGCGCGCAGTTCGCGGACCTTGCGGCTGGACGTGTTCGTCGCGATCCAGGTCCCGAATCCGTCGGGAAGCGCAGCCGCACCCGACACGAAGGCTTCGTTCCTGGCCTTGCGGAGATTGAAGACCACCCGGGCGTCGGGCGATCCGTCGCGTTCGTCCAAGGTGGACAGGAACACGAACTCGGAGCGGAGCACCAGGCTCCAGGATGCGACGGCGGCGGAATCTGACATGGTCACCCCTTCCAGTTGGTTTTACATAAAACAATATACGCTTCCCGCTCCGGATCGCGCAACCAGGATTTCCTGGGATTGCCTTCTTCGTAGTATTTCTTTATAATACCACTATGAACACCGCAAGCTTCGAGACCGCTCTCGAGACCCTCGGATTCACCGGGCAGGAAGCCGCGCTCTACCGCGCGCTCCTGGAACACGGCGACCTGAACGGCTACGAAGCCGCCAAGGAAACCGGCATCTCGCGCTCCAACGCCTACCACGCCCTGGCCAGCCTGGTCGACAAAGGGTTCGCCGATCGCGTGGAAGGCGATTCCACCCGCTACGCGGCGCTGCCACCGGAGGATCTCGCCGCGCTGCTGCGTCGGCGCCGGGAAACGGGCATCGAATCCATGCTGCGACTGGCTCCCGCGCGCAAGACGGACAGCGCGCCGTTCCTTTCGGTTTCCGGGCGCGACAAGGTCCTGGAGAAGATGCGCCTCTTGCTCGATTCGGCCCGCGACCGCGCCTACCTGTCGTGCGCGACCGACGACCTGGACGAAATCCGTCCAAGCCTGGAAGCGGCCCTCGCGCGCGGCACCCGGATCACGATCCTGTCCAACCGCGCCTGGACCCTGGAAGGCGCGATCTGCCTTTCGCGGCGCAAGGCGCGCGGGCAGATCCGCCTGATCGCCGACGGCAAACGGGTGCTCACCGGCGAGCTGGCCGCCAATTCCGGCGCCTGCGTGCTGTCGGAAAACATCCACCTGGTTTCGCTCATCAAGGACTCGCTCACCCACGAACTCGAACTGGTCCGCACCCGGACCTCCGGAAAGGACGACATCCCATGACCCCCGCTCCCCGCGAACTCCTCGAACGCTTCGGATCGCCGCTGTACGTGTACGACGAACAGGTCCTGCGCGCAAGGCTGCGCGAGATCGCGAACCTCGTGCGGCACCGCCCGTTCCATCCGTCGATTTCCGTCAAGGCCAACGGCAATCCGCACCTGCTCGCCGTCGCCCGCGAAGAAGGCCTGCGCGGCGACGCCATGTCGCCCGGCGAGATCCTGCTCCTGGAACGCGCCGGATTCCGCGTGGAGGACATGTTCTTCATCCCCAACAACGTCTCCGACGACGAATTCCATTTCGCGCATTCCCGCGGCATCCTCACGAGCCTCGACTCCATCGACCAGCTGCGCTCGTGGGCCCGCCTGTTCCCGGACAGCCGCGTGTCGCTGCGGGTGAATCCCGGAACGGGCGACGGCCACCACGAGAAGGTGGTCACCGCCGGCAGCCGCACCAAGTTCGGGATCCTTCCGTCGGAACTGGACGAGGCCCGATCCATCTTGACGGAATCCGGCATCCGGTTGGTCGGGCTCAACCAGCACATCGGATCGGGGTTCCTGGAACCGTCGCGCTACCTGCAGGCCGCCGCGACCCTGCTCACCCTGGCCGAATCGTTCCCGGAGCTCGAATTCGTCGACTTCGGCGGCGGGTTCGGGATCCCCTACCGCGAACACGAATCGCGGCTGGACCTCGCGCTGCTGGGGCGATCGCTCGACACCCTCCTGTCCGACTGGTGCCGCCGCACGAACCGCACCATCGAGGCGCGCGTGGAACCCGGCCGCTACTGGTGCGCCGAATGCGGAACCCTGCTCGGAACGGTCCATGCCGTGAAGCCCCGCGGCGAAGGCGTGATCGCGGGCACCGACCTGGGCTTCAACGTGCTGCAGCGCCCCGCCATGTACGACTCTTGGCACGGGATCGAACTCGTGCCCGCCACCATCGGCGAGCGCGCGACGATTCCCGTCACCTGGGTGGGGAACATCTGCGAGAGCGGCGACATCCTCGGCAAGGATCGCGTCTCGCCCATGCCGCTGCCCGGCGACGCGGTGGCCGTGCGCGACGCCGGCGCCTACGGATGGTCCATGAGTTCGAGCTACAACGCCCGGCCTCGCGCCGCCGAGGTGCTGGTCGGAGCCGACGGAGAGGCGCGCATCATCCGGCATCGGGAGACGTGGGAGGATTTGATGCGGGGGGTGGCGTAAACGAAGACCACCCCACCCCTGCGGGGCCCCCCTCCAGGGGAGGGGATTTTAACGCGGGACTGCAGCTCATTCCCCTCCTTCGGAGGGGTGGACGGCAACGCCGGACGGGGTGGTCTGCCGCTTCGTTCCTTGGCGAAGCCGGACAGGGTGGTTGCACTATCGCAATGCCGACACGCGATGCTGAGAATGAACGAAGAAAACCGCAGACCACCCCCCGCCTACGGCGTACCCCTCCAGGGGAGGGGAATTTAACGCGGGACCGCAGCTCATTCCCCTCCTTCGGAGGGGTGGACGGCAACGCCGGACGGGGTGGTCTGCCGCTTCGTTCCTTGGCGAAACCGGACAGGGTGGTACTATCGCTCCAATGGAGAGATGCGAATGAGGAACACAACCGGCTACCGTTCTCTGCCGTACAATCCGGCGCTACGGGAGCGAGCGAACGCGTTGCGGAAGGCCGGCAATCTGTCAGAAGTACTGCTCTGGAATCGGCTCAAAAGAGGCCAGTTCATGGGGCTGGATTTTGACCGGCAGAAGATCATCGGCAATTACATCGTCGATTTCTATTGCGCAGAGAAAATGACCGTTGTCGAGGTGGATGGCAGCAGCCACGACAACAAGGTGGACTACGATGCCAAACGAGATGCCTTTTTGACGGATCTTGGCTTACAGGTGATTCATATCCCGGTTGCCGATGTGAAGCAGAACCTCTTGGCGGTCATGGATATGTTGATGCAAAAGCTCTTTCCAGCGCCAGAGCCTTCGGATAGCGAAGCGAAACCGGTTGAAGCCAAGACCACAGCCAAGGCGCAAGGGATGTAGGCGCTAGGGGCAAACGAAGACCACCCCGGTCGGGGAAGCGCAGACCACCCCACCCCTGCGGGGCACCCCTCCAAGGGAGGGGAATTTAACGCGGGACTGCAGCACATTCCCCTCCTTCGGAGGGGTGGACGGCGAAGCCGGACGGGGTGGTCTGCCGCTTCGTTCCTTGGTGAAGCCAGATGCAAATAATTCCGAACCCGGGTGACACATTCGCTTCCCTGAGGTGTTCCACAGGCATTCGCGACCAAATCCGAAAGCCTCTCCCATGGACACCCCTGCTCCCATCCCACACATTCCCCGCCCCTACCAGATCGGTTCGCTCGCCCAGGGCGATCCGTTCCATCCTGTGTTGTCCAGCTTCGCCGACGAGTTCCTGAGCGAAGCGGAACGCCAGGTGGGAGACCTCGTCGATGCGCGGCTGGCCCTTCTTTGCGCCGGGAACGAGGAAGCGCCCCGCTCCCGAGGCGAATACGCGATCGAACTGCTCACCTTCGGGATCCTGCGGTCGGAATACGCCACCATGGCCCAGGCGACCTCCGACACCACCCTGCGGCGCATGGCCGACCTGTGGCGCGTCCGTTCCACCGATCCCGACCGCAAGAGCGCCGCCGACCAGGAACGGGCGCAGATCTTCCTGGGGATCCTGCATCGCTCGTGGGAACAGAGCCCCGATTCGGCCACCGACGACGCCCGGCTGGTGCAATGGCTGGAAGCCACCGGCGAATTCATCCAGGAATCGCTGCGCATGGGCGCCTGGCTGGGCGGCCGCGAGGCATTCTGGTCCACCGAAGAGTTCGTGGCAGCCACCTCCAGGTTCGCGACATGGTTCGAGGACCGTGCGAAATCCGTCCTGGGGCGCTGGACCTCCGGTGTGGACGAATTCCGTCGCCACGTCCTGGAATCCGACGCGCCCCGCGAAGACCTGTTCCTGGTGACCCGCACCGAGCGCCTGTACCACCTGAACATGCTCGGGTCGGAGGTCATGAACCGAGGATTCCGTCCCGGGTACGATCGCCGAGCGCGCAAGATCGTCCTGGTCCCCGGCTGCATGCGCGCACGTGACGACAAATCCTGCCAGGCCCGCCGCGACGGATTGGACATCGTCTGCAACCATTGCCACCCTTCCTGCGAAGTCGCCGCGTTGGACCGGCTGGGCCAAGAAAAGGGATTCGGCGTGCGCGTGGTGCCGCACGCGTCCACCTTCACGGCGTGGCTGGAACACTGGAGCCGCGACCCCGACACGGCCCTGGTCGCCGCAGCCTGCCCGCTCCACCTGGTGCCCGGCGGCTACGAGATGCGGGCCTTGGGCCTGGAGGCGCAATGCGTGCTGCTCGAATTCAGCGGCTGCAAGCGCCACTGGGATCCGTCGGGCACTCCCACGCGACTGGACAGGAACCGGCTGCTGGAATTGGTGGCCTGAAGGATTCCCGACTCCACAGCGGGGCTACATTTTCCACCATGCGATACACCACCCGCGAATCCATCGTCATCGCCGCGCTGGCTGTCACTTCCGCCATCGCAGCACCACCACCCGCCGCCCCCAAGCACACGCTGGGCAACAGCGAAGTCCGCGATCTTGCGCGCGACGCCAAGGGACGCGAATTCCGCGTCCTCGTCGGCTTGCCGTATTCCTACGAATCAAGCCCCACCAAGCGCTATCCCGTCCTGTACCTGTGCGACGGATATTGGGACTTCACCCTGGTGAACGGGCTCTACGGCAACGTCCTCTACGACAAGGCCGTTCCCGAATTCATCATCGTGGGGCTTTCCTACACCGGCGACAACCCCAAGTACGATTCACTTCGCGCCTACGACTACACTCCCGTCCCGGATCCTTCCGACTCCAAGGCCCGCGCCACCGGGCACGCCAAGGAATTCCTTGCCGCCTTGCGCAACCAGATCATCCCCTTTGTGCAGAAGGAATACCGTGTGGACACGACCTGGCGCGGGATCGCGGGCAGCTCGCTGGGCGGACTGTTCGCGCTCTACACCGCGTTCGAAGCTCCAGGACTTTTCCAGGGGACCATCGCCCCCAGCCCCGCCGTGGGCTGGGCGAACGGATGGCTGTTCAAGCGCGAATCCGAATTCGCCCGCAGCGGGAAGCCGCTTCCCACGCGACTGTTCCTGAGCACGGCTTCGGAAGAGTGGCCCGATTTCACGAAGGCCGTCCGGACGTTCAACGATACGCTGGACGCGCACAAGATGCCCGGTCTCGTCAAAAACTGGCGCATCGTGGACGGCGAACGCCATGCCGGAACCAAGGCCGAATCCTACAACCGCGGCGTGCGCTACATCTTTTCCCCTCTGGCGCCCGAACCCAGCGAGAAATGACCGTCGGTCAGGCCGCGGTCTTCGCCGCCTTGCGCGAGATCGACTGCCTGCCCGACGCGGCCATCGCCTGCGCGTGGCCTTCCAGACCCTTCTCGCGGATCTGGCCGATGCACGCCGCGCGGTCCGAATTGAACACGAACCCGAAGATCCGGGAAACGGGGCTGTGGAACTTCTTGCAGGTCTTGGGATCGGGGTGCTCGGAGCAGTCGGCGCAGGAAGCCGCGCCGCGAGCGAGGTTGCAGGTGCGCACGCCGCACCAGCTCGCCTTGGCGTTCTCGCGGCAACCGGGGCAACTCCCCTTGAGGTAGCTGCGGCAGGCGCCGCAGTACAGGCCGCACGCGGCCACGAGCTTGATGTCGACAGGAATCGCCTTGGTTGCCATGTGGGAGAGCCTTTCTTGATGGGGCGGCGAGATTGCGCTACAGGGGTTTGACCGGTTCCCAAAGTTCGAGTCGGTGCAGCCCTTCGGGATCCTTCCCGGGATCGTTGAGGTAGCATTCGAAACACGGGCGGTCGTCGGGCTGCCATCCGCTGGAGGGGAACCATCCGCCCATCAGCGCTTCCCACGCGGCGCCGAACTGCTCGGGGCGGATCGCGCAGGTGGCCACGGCGTACTTCCCGGCGGGGATGTCCATGGTCCCGATCTCGCCTTCCACCGGTGTTCCCGCCGGCACCGAAATCCCGACGCTGATCCGCTGCTTATCGGGGGGTGTCACGTCGGGATTGTCGTGGTAGATCGTGACCGTCTTGGCCGCTTGAGCGATGAGTCCGCGTGGACCTGCCCAGGCGAAGAGCTTGCCGAACAGGCGTCCGAACAACGCGGAATCACCCGCGTAGGGACCGATGTTGCGGACATAGGCGATCGGCGTCGCGGGCAGCTCGCGGATCTCGACGGAAATCCGGACTTCGTTCGTGTTTGCCATTGGGAACCTCCTGGTTGGATCGGCTCCCTGAAGATGACCCGAAACCGGCCCGAAGTCTTGACCCTGCTTGCGATCCGTTTTGCTCTCCTTGCTATCCTGCGCGAGATCCCGTTTTTGCGACCTCCACCGGCTGGCCGACATCCCGAACCGCCTCCGGAAGGCCCGCGCGAAGACGGTCGAATCACCGATGCCCACGCGGACGGCGATTTCCGAAACGGACGTCCTTGGCTCGTTGACCAAAAGCGATGCGGCCTTCTCCAGTCGCAGACGAGTCACGAACGACATCAGCGGTTCGCCCACCACCGCCCCGAACACGCGGTGGAAATGGAACGCCGAAAAACACCCCACCTCCGCGAGACGCTCCACCGAAAGATCGTCCGACAAATTCCGTTCCACATGGTCGATCACGCGATGGATGCGAGCGTAGTATTCGGCCCGCGCCACTTCCACGGGCACGTCCTCCCTCATGCGGCAACCGTGGCCAAGCTCTTTTCCATGGGGACGAACCGCAACCCGTTGGGGCTCTCTTCGGCGCCGGTGGACACATACCCCAGGCGTTCGTAGACGCCCAACGCGAACGGGGAGGAAAACACGGTCATGCGCGGCAGCCCCGCGTCGCGGCAGTGCGATTCGGCGACCTTGTGCAGGGCCTTGCCGATCCCGATCCCGATCCGATCGGGAGCCACGAAGAACCGCGTCACGTGGTGGCCGTCGCGCAGTTCGATGTACCCGTCGACCGCGCCGTCGGATCCGCGTTCGATCCAGGCGGGATTCCCGCCCGCCAGACGCCTGGCGCATTCATCGGGAGTCGAGATCGAATGGAAGAACTCGATCCCCTCCGGCGAATAGTCCGGAGCCACGAAGGCGTGGAACGAATCGAGGATGGTCCGACAGATTTCTTCCGCATCTTCGGGCTTGGCTTTCTCGATCATCCCGCGAACATCCCTTCCATCTCCGAGTGGCGTTTGCAACCGATCCGGGAGCGCCGGACTCCCGACGCCGTCGCGGCATGGAGCCTTCGCAGCGGTCGTCGGAATTTGCGCGCCCGACGTCCATGGTTTGAATCGTAGCAAGCCGCACGGAATCCGCGAGGGCGCTCGTTCCCGGCCGATCATCGCGCGACGCTCCCGATCTTCGCCGGATCGACCTGCCGCTCCGGAAGATAGCGCCAATATTTGACCGGCAGGTTGCGTCGCAACAGCTTGGGGTTGGCCCGCTGGGCGATGTTGATCGCTTCGTAGTAGACCTTCCACAGATCCAGGAAGACCTCCTCCCCCTCGCCCACCACCTTGCGGATCTCCCGCGTGTCGCGTGGCAGATTGCGGCGATCCACCTCGAGGATCTGGGCTTCGTTCCCGGTGCGACGCAGGCAACGCCCCCGGCGCTCGTCGAAGATCGACCACGGTTCGCCGGGGAATCGCGACAGAAAGTGGGGAGCAAGGAGTGGAAGGATGTCGTGGTCGGGCGCGATCACCGAAAACAACGACCCGTCGGGCGCCTTGGAAAACCGCACGAATCCCTGGAACCGGTGGGCTTCGTGGCAGGTCTTGTTGGCGGCGTCCAACGTGGCCTGCATGTCGGGGTCCAGGACGTTGCGCCAGGATCCACCAAACCGCGCGATCGACCGATCCGATGCGTCGACTCCTCTTCCGAACACCTTCAACAAATACCGCCACACCACCGTCTCGATGCCGTCGATTTCCGACAACAGCGCAGCCCGCACCATGGAGACCATCTCGGATCCGCCCCGCGCATGGATGCCAGCCAACACGCGCCCGGCGTGGTCGGGATCTGTCTCCACACGATGCGCGACCTCGAACAGTCCGGCGGCATGGCGTTCGACCGACTCGACGCGTTCCACCCGCAGGCGCAACCGGAACGATTCGAACACCGCGCTCAGGAATCCCTCGAGCCCCCCGTCGTGCACCAGGACATGCACATCGGCGGTGCTGGCAATTTCCGTCACCACAGGCCTTATCCCGCCAGCAGGAGGGGTTCGGCAAAGAGCGAGAACTGCTCGACCTCGGCGGGGGCCGCCAGCAACGGCCGGATGCGCTCGGGCCGGATCTCGCGGTAGGTCCCGATCGCGTGCGGATCGTACAAGAAGGGTCGCGCCCGCTTGAGCGCCACACCAAAGCGCTTGAGGTGCTCCATGCGCACCGTGCCATGGCGACGCCCTTCCACGATCAGCTTGGCCGATTTCACACCGATCCCCGGCACGCGCAAGATGGTCTCGTAGTCGGCGTGGTTCACATCGACCGGGAAGCGTTCCGGATGACGCAAGGCCCAGGCGGCCTTGGGATCCAGATCGGGATCCAGATCGGGGTTGGCGGCGTCCACGATTTCGTCCACCTGGAACTTGTAGAACCGCATGAGCCAGTCGGCCTGGTAGAGCCGGTTTTCGCGGCGCAGCGGCGGACGCGAGATCGTGGGCAGGCGGTTGTCCATGTTCACCGGGATGTACCCCGAGTAGTACACCCGCTTGAGCTGTTGCCTGCCGTACAAACCCGATGCCAGGTTCAAGATCTGCAAGTCAGATTCCGGCGTGGCTCCCACGATCAGCTGCGTGCTCTGCCCGGCGGGCGAAAATCGCGGCGCGCGGCTCGAGATCTTGGATTCGGCCTTGTGCTCCAAAATGCCCTGGTGGATGGAATTCATGGGAGCGAACACCGAGGCGTAGTCCTTTTCGGGAGCCAGCCGCTTGAGACCGTCTTCCGACGGAATCTCGATGTTCACGCTCAGGCGGTCGGCGTACAGTCCCGCCTGCGCGACAAGTTCCGGACTCGCGCCGGGAATCGCCTTGAGGTGGATGTACCCGCCGAACCGGTGATCCTTGCGCAGGGTCCGGGCCACCGCGACCAGCGCTTCCATGGTGGTGTCGGGACTGCCGAACACTCCCGAACTGAGGAACAGCCCTTCGATCATGTTGCGCTTGTAGAACTGCATTGTGAGGTCCACGATTTCGGACGGCCGGAACGTGGCGCGCGGGATGTCGTTGGACCGGCGGTTGGCGCAATAGGCGCAGTCGTACAGACACACGTTGGACATCAGGATCTTGAGCAGCGAAATGCAGCGCCCGTCGTCGGTGAACGAATGACAGATTCCGCTGGCCTCGCCGTTGCCCACGCCGCCCTGCGGGGTGGAACGCTTGCTCCCGCTGGACGAACAGGAGACGTCGTACTTGGCGGCCGCGGATAGGATGGCTAGCTTATTGTGCACAGACGTATAGTATACGCTTGAGTAGTATATAACGCAAGCAATTGTCTGCGACGGGCCTTTTTTGAAGGGTGACGTCTCCCCCTCGCTCCAGCTCCAGCGCCTGGCCTACTGCTGTTCCGTGGGGGCGACCCAATATGACCGCTCGTCCTGAGGAAGGGCCAATCAATCCACCGTTCGTCCTGAGGAGCGGCTCTGCCGCGTCTCGAAGGGCGGTGGTCACTTTCGGTGCCAAG
>JACCEE011394206.1_pt1 | contig 13128 bp, 8 predicted proteins | sample 7449931 | NCBI WGS metagenome assembly JACCEE01 (sample SAMN15323457, study PRJNA562643) | freshwater metagenome | isolation source: river surface water | place: USA:Blue River Watershed | collected 2017-08-19 | reverse complement strand
CCTTTTCGAACAGCCTTTTTCTTAAGCTTGTTCCATGCTACTATCTGTTGAGAAGTTACATTGTAGTGAGAAGCGATACGAGCTAAGGTTTCTCCTTTTCTGACCACATGCAAAGTGCGCTCCTTTACTTTCTTAATATCTTCAAGTAATTTCTCTCTTTGAATCCCTTTTTGAGTTTTAAAGGCATACAAAGTTGTCTCATTATTGATAAAATCAGCAACATAATTTCTGGGAAGTCTTAGCGTAAATGGAGTAGAGGGAGTAGCAGGAATTACACCCTCTTTATAAGCAGGATTAAGAAATTTTAATTCATCCTTTCTAATTCCAATTAGCTCCGTAATTTGATCGAAAGAGAGTACATCTTTTACCATTACAGTATCGATTCCCTGATATAAGATACCTGGATGTACAGGGAATAGATTATGATCTGCTGCATGTTCCATGACATAAGCTACGGCTATAAATGCTGGTACATAACCACGCGTCTCTTTAGGAAGATAAGGCCAGACAGCCCAATAGCTTTTATTTCCACCTGCTTTTCTAATAGCTTTGTTGACGTTCCCAGCTCCAGAGTTATAAGCAGCCAGTACCAATGACCAACTTCCATAAATTTCATAAAGATCTTTAAGATGTCGGCATGCTGCATCGGTTGCTTTGTATGGATCGGATCGATCATCAACATAAGAAGTCACTTTAAGTCCATACATCCTGCCTGTGTTATACATGAACTGCCACAATCCCTTTGCACCAACCGGTGATTGAGCGGTTGGATTTAAGGCTGATTCTACAACAGCAAGGTATTTCAATTCTAAAGGCATATGATATTTATCCAACATCTCTTCAAAAATGGGAAAGTATATCTTTGATAAACCCATTGCCCTGCTTGTTAAGCCTCGTTTCCTCACAGCATATAACTGCACAAAATCTTTAACATATTGGTTGTATGTTAATTCAATTGGCGTATTACGCTTCATCTCATCAATCCGCCTCTCAACTATGGAATCTATTATTGGAGGAACTGGACCCTCAGTAAAAGAAAATCCATTGTTAAAATCAACAGTTCCATATAGCCCATTTTCTGAGAAAAACCTCAGATAGGCTAAACTATCTAAAGCCTTCACTACAGGGCTATCTTTTACTAAATCTACTCGTGTAGGATAAGCAGCATTAAAATTTTCACGCTTTAACAAAACGGTGTCCTGCATCTCAAGCGTATCTGAACTCGGTATAACGTTCTGAGCTGTCATTTCTCCGAAAAAGACAACCCCACAAAAAAGTAGTACTGATCTATATACTCTTTTCAAAATAATCTGATTGTTGATATGCAATAACTTATAAAAAGGCAAAATAAATATACGTCATTTTTGCACCCATTATTGTGCCAAAAGCCCAAATATGATTTTACCCTCTCACAAAATGAGGCATCTCTTCAGGAATTTCAAAGCTTATCTCTGTTAAGCCTCCTACACTTCCATCTTCTTTAAACCATGCCTGTTGATGAATCATCTTTTTGATTCCATTCTTTGAAATAGTATAATTATTCGTTGAACCCTCCTGCAATAACTCCTTAATTTTTTCTGCCGATTTCTCGTTATGACAATCATAAAGGCTGCTCCCAATCAAATTTTCTCCTCGTCCACTAAAAACCTGACGTGCCTTCTTGTTCATAAAAATAATTATTGCGTCTTCGTTACATACCGTGATTGCAGCTTGAGCATTTTCAGCCCAATTAAAAGATGATTTATCCATGTTGTAAGTCTTACTTCTTTATAAATTTCAAAATAAGTATAACATTTCGATAAAAATAGCACTTTTATCTTAACTCATTTGAATTCAAAAATTAGACAAATTCTGTTCTTTATAGCTCCAAAAAAGTTAAATTGTTTATCTAACTTCAACAAAAAGAACCGTTTTGCCTTAAAAATAGTATTCTGTCGTTAAAAAAAAAGGAATCTTTTTCAGATTCCTTATGAGCCACTCATGGGACTCGAACCCACGACCCGCGCATTACGAATGCGCTGCTCTACCGACTGAGCTAAAGTGGCATCCCTTTATTTAGGGGCAGCAAAGATAACAAAACCGGCCGAAGGCCGGAAAATTTTTTTTGCTTTTAATCTCCTATATCCAATCTTTAGCCTTTAATTATGCCTTTTTCAATACTAATATCCAACATCTTACGTATTGGTAAATATGCTTTTTCGATCATTTCTTTATCAAGATAAATTTCAGGCTGCTCATTTTGCAAGGTTAAATATAACTTTTCTAACGTATTCATTTTCATAAATGGACAATCATTGCATGAGCAACTCTCATCGGCTGGAACCACAAAAAATTCCTTATCGGGTGCATCTTTCATCATCTGATGTACTATACCTGTTTCGGAAGCAACAATAAATTGCTTAACTGACGAATTCTTTACAAAGGCTATCATTCCATTTGTAGATCCTATATAATCAGCTAGTTGTAATACTGGATCATTGCACTCAGGATGAGCAATGACAAGGGCTTGAGGATGCTTTTGTTTCTGCTTAATAATCAAATGAGTATTGAGTTGATCATGAACTAAACAACTCCCTTGCCATAAGATCATCTCCCTTCCCGTTACTCTGTTTATATACCCTCCTAAGTTTTTATCAGGAGCAAAAATCAATGGTTGATCTTTTGGAAACGACTCAACAATCTGTATTGCATTGCCTGAAGTACAAATTACATCAGAAAGAGCTTTCACCGATGCAGTACTATTTATATATGTAATTATCTTATGATTAGGGTGCTCAGCTTTAAATTTTGCAAAGTCAGATTCTGGAGCGGAATCTGCTAAACTACATCCGGCAAGTAGATCGGGTAATAGCACTTTTTTTGACGGATTTAAAATCTTTGCTGTTTCAGCCATAAAGTGAACTCCGCAAAAAACAATGATATCTTCTTTAACTTTTGATGCAAATTGAGACAAGGCAAGACTATCGCCGATGAAATCGGCTAAATCTTGAATCTCTGGAATTTGATAATAATGAGCAAGTATGATCGCATTCTTCTCTTTTTTTAACCGTTTGATCGATTCTATGACCTCTTTGTTCATTCCGGGCATCGCTCTTATTTTTATTTTAATATTAAAGAATAATAATTAAAGAATGGCTGTTAGTTTAGTTAATAACTATGGTATCAAGCTTATTTGAATAACCTTATTTCAAACTTATTAACGTTTTTTGCACATCCTTTTTATGACTTATTCGTTGATTAACTGGTATTAATTCTCGTTTTCAACATTTGTTAATAACCTACTCTTTGCTGTTATTAACACGTAAAAGTGTTTTGTCAAATTGTGGATAAACCTACTTGAAACTTTTCATAACTGAGGTGTTATTAACAGCTATGATCTGGATCCTCTTTTTATCAACATTTGATTAAAGTTTTGAGTACATCTATCAACATCATTTCAACAGAGTTCAGACTTAATTGTTAATAACGCTGCAATATATTATATATCAATGAACTATCGTCTTTGATCTAGGTTCTGTTTTTCAGAATCAGCTATAATACAAGCCTTTAATGTTAGGTTTTAAAATGCTTAACTTTGTATCTTAAAATTATTTACTGAAATGCAAAGTTCTAAAATTTTAGCAATAGCTTCTGATCATGCTGGTTTTGACCTCAAGGAATCCTTAAAACTATGGTTATTGGAAATGGGGTATGAGGTTGTTGATTTTGGTACTAATTCATCTAGTAGTATGGATTATCCTGATGTTATTCATCCTTTGGCTATTGAGATTGCTTCTGGTAAACTGAATAGAGGTATCGTTATTTGTGGCAGTGGTATAGGTGTTAGTATGGTGGCTAATCATCATAATGGAATACGTTGCGCTTTATGTTATGAGGAAGAGCTTGTAGCATTAGCTCGTCAACATAACAATGCTAATGTTTTGGCTTTAGGTGCTAGATTTACCTCATTTGATAAAGCTACTAAGTTAGTCTCTACTTTTCTAAATACTGAATTTGAAGGAGGGAGACATCAGTGTAGGATTGACAAAATTGACTACTAATTCAAACTGCTCAAAATGAGTAACGAATTCGATTTTAAGAATAAGTCTGAGAATATTGCCTTTGATTTAAATCATAGAGCTAAGCTTAAGTATAATATTGGTAAGTATGATGTTGCTGTTAAAAGAGGTAGGCAACAGTTTTCTAATCTGGATCTTGCTAAGAATCGAGCAGCTTCAATTAAGTTTAAAGCTATTAATGAGCTTGAAAAGTACTTGATTGAATTTGAAGCTAAGTTTACTGCCAGAGGTGGGAAAGTTATTTGGGCCCAAGATTCAAAGGAGGCTCTTAAGGAGATACTTCAAATCATTAAAAAGTACGGTATTCGTAAAGTGGTTAAAAGTAAGTCAATGGTTTCTGAGGAACTTGAAATCAATGGTTTTCTTTTGAGTAATGGGGTCAAAGCTATTGAGACAGACTTGGGTGAATACATTGTCCAACTAGCTGGGGAAAAGCCTTATCATATCATTACGCCTGCGATGCATAAATCAAAGCAGGAAGTTGCATTGCTTTTTAATGAAAAATTTGGCGTCGATAAAAATGCTTCTGCTGAGGAAATCACCGCTTTTGTTCGTAAGAAATTGCGAGGTGATTTTTTGGATGCTGATTGTGGAATTACTGGAGCTAATTTCTTAATAGCCGACTCTGGAGCAATTGCGCTTACTGAAAATGAAGGAAATGCAATTCGTTCTATTTCTAATAAGGGAATACACATTGTGGTGGTAGGAATTGAGAAAATTTTACCATCGTTGGAAGATCTTGATCTTTTTTGGCCTCTACTGGCAACACATGGTTCTGGACAGGAATTAACAGTTTACAATAGTATCGTTTATGGTCCAAGACAAGATTCTGAGGTCGATGGTCCATCAGAGATGTTCGTTGTGTTACTTGATAATGGACGTACTAATTTGTTATCAAAGGAGGAGCAACGAATTGCTTTAGGCTGTATTCGTTGTGGAGCTTGTCTAAATAGCTGTCCGATTTATAAAAATATTGGTGGATACACATACGGAACTACTTATACTGGTCCCATTGGTGCAGTTATTGAACCTCATTTAAATGGAATGGAAAACTATTCCCATCTTAGTTTTGCTAGTAGTCTATGTGGCAAATGTTCTGAGGTTTGTCCGGTAAAAATTCCTCTCCATAAATTATTACTTGCTAATAGGAGAGAGGCTGTTGAGGCTGGTTTTATGCCTGGAAGTTGGAATACTGGTATGAAGTTTTCTAAAGTTATCCTTAAGCGAAGAGGCTTACTTGACTTTCTTAGTTCTTCACAGAAAAACTTTATACTGAGATATTTTGCTTCCAATTTGTGGGGTAAGCGTAGAGATCTTCCTACTATTGCAAAGAAGAGTTTTTATACGCTATGGAAGGAGAATCATTACGATTAAAGTTTTACTATTTATCCCTATTAGGTAGATTAGCTTTGATTAGTTAATCTACTTTTTTTTTGATGAAATTTGATTTAACGAAGCAGCTCTTCGCTCCCTCTCCGTTGCTTCTTCGCTCTTGGTGCAGTAATTGTTCAAAGTGGTTTTTGCTTATTTGAGTTATTTCCTTTTTTTTGTGATAAGAAGAGATGATGATGGTTTTTTCTTTTGTCTTTGAATTAAGTGGTTTATAAGATGGATTTTCAGACTTGTTGCTCAGTTGCTAATGATTTACAATGATTTATTTTATTATTTTTATTTTATTATATCGTTAAAAATATGCAGCTGAAGCGAAGGGGTAACGGAGAGCGAGCGAAGGGATCGATTCTTGACTATGTTTGTTGAGATATTTTCATGGTAATGCTGACAGTTAGTTTTCTGGTTTATTTGTTGGCCATATGATATAGATACTTTAGTAGGTATCAAAAAAAGACGAAAATGCTTCAAAAACATTTTCGTCTTTCTATTAATGGCAGAGTATCTTTAAGATATAGTTGTTAGACTGATCTTAAACTATGTTTGATTTTCAGATAGAAGTTTCTCTAACTTACCAGCATCATTCAGATCTTTAGAGAGAGAATCCATTAAATTTTTAGGAGCGTTTTTGATATCCATGATCATTAATGCATCCAGACAGTAATTGAAAAGTGGATCAATATTAAAACCAATCGTTTGTGTATTGAGCATACTAACATATTGGCGCACTAAGATTGGGGTAGTGAATTCTGAATCTATATCTTGAATGTATTTGTCTAGTTTAGCAAAGTCTCCGGCAGTTAGCTTATGAAAAATCTCAAGATCAATTTCAGGACTAAGTTTAATTTGAGTCTTTTCCCGGTTGATGATGTATTTTGCTACGTCCTGTTTGAAATAGTTATGTTTTAGAAACTCAATTGAAAGAGCTTTTGCAACATTAGAAAACTTTCCACTTATGCTAACTGGACCAATAAGGTATCTATAATCATACTTTAGAAGCATTACTAAGAGTGCTTTCCAGAGCAGATAAAGTGGCATTGCTTTTCTTTGGTATTCTTTCATAATGAAAGATCTTCCCAATTCTAATGTTTCTCTTAACGTTGGAATTAAAACTTCATCTATTTTGAATAGTGTGTTTATATAGAAGCCATCAATACCATATTGATCAATAATATCACGACCCATTCCTATTCGATATGCACCAACTAGTTTAGAATTTGTTTCATCCCAAATGAAAAGCTGATAGAAGTATGTATCAAAAATGTCGGTATCAATTTCATTGTTGGTACCTTCTCCAACTTCTCGATACGTAATTTCTCTGCTACGGCCAATCTCTTGCATCATATTTGGAACCTCTGCAGCAGGAGCAGCGTATACAGCATAATCTTTTACCCTGAATAGGAAATATTGATCAGATAGTTTGGATATTTCGGAGAGTAATACGTCAGTGGGGATTGGTGGAATAATAGGCTTTTCTTTCTGTGGTTCTGAGGTCGCTTGCGGTGGGTCTTGATGGAATTCTATTCCTAAATTGTAGGTTTTATTCCTAAGCATTCTAGTGTAAAAGTCTAGAGATTCAAATTGGTTTTGATCCTTTACACTGATTGATGATCCGATTTTTACTTTTAATGGTATATTTTGCTTGTTGAGAAATTCGGCGGGCAATCGCAAGGTTCTCAACATCGGATGAACCATACCTAACGTATAGAATGTTTTGCTATTTTTCCCTTCAAAATAGACGGGAACTACAGGAACACCGGCAGATTTTATAAGTTTCATGATGGTAGGTTGCCATGCACGATCAGTTATAGAACCTATTTCTTTTTGAAAGCTGGATACTTCGCCAGCAGGAAAAATACACAGTGCATGACCTTCCTTTACATAGGTTATAGCCTCCCTTAATCCAATTAGACTTGAACGTATAGATTTGGCATCCTCGAAAGGGTTCACTGGAATATACCACTTGCTTAATGGCTTGATTCGAGTAAGCAGAAAATTGGTAATTATTTTAAAATCTGGTCTAACATCATTCATTATTTTGGTGAGTATAACACCTTCTTCACCACCTACTGGATGGTTAGCGATTATAATAACTGGACCAGTTTTAGGAATTCGTTTTAGCTCTTGTTCTTTAAGAGTGTATGTAAACCCAAAAAGCTTTATGATTTCATGTAAAGCCTCTTCTGATTCTAGATCAGCCACTTTATCATACTGATTATTAATCTTATCTATTTTTAGCCAACGCAAAATCAGCTTGGCAAGAGGGACTCCTCCGGTATAGCGAAGAAATTTACTCGCACTTACTAATTCTTCTGGTTTTACTAAAGGCATGTCTGTTTTTCTAGTATATAGATAAACTGTTCGAATTGAATCGTCGCAGTTAGTTGCAAATTTAAGAATTTATCGTTTGTTTTTACCTTACTGTTTCATTAGGTTCTTCCATCTGAACGTTTAAGACAACGAATATGGTATTTTTGCAGATCATTCTTTCAGTTATGGTAGATAAACGTTTTTCGATTGAAGAAACTTTAAATGCTTTTATTAATCGCTTTCATACAGCGGTTTTAATTCAAGGGATTATAAGATTTATTATACTTCTTGTTATAGCTTTTGGATTGCTTTGGATATCTGATTGGTTATTATTCTTTACTGTATATCAAAGGTTAACAGCTGTTTTACTTTTTTCATTTCTTAGTTTGTTTTCGTTTATCGTTTGGGTCCTTAAGCCGATTTTTGCTCTTTCCTTTAGGTTGGGTAGATTGAGTTTGCTTAAAGCAATTATGTTGATATCAAAGGAGAACCCTGATCTGGAGGATAGACTGATTAATTGGTATCACCTTAGGACTAGTTTAAATACTACTGATAACGTTCTACTTACGGCTGCTGTTGATCAACAGGTAGAACGATTACGGAAATTTGATTTAGTCTCCTGGCTTAAGATTTGGCCCTCTAATGCACTACTAATCACGCTTGGTATAATGATTTTTATTCAGTTTGTACCGATAGTTCTTTATACTAGTGATTTTATAGATACCTCTAAACGACTTGTTAGACCTACTGTATTTTATAAAGAAAAAGCACCATTTACTTTTAAATTAGTTAACCAAAACTTAACTGTGTACAAGTATGAAGCTTTGACTTTGGAGCTTCTTATCGAGGGCAGTGCAATTCCAAAGGATATTTTTCTTGTAACTGATTCGTCTGAACTTTTATTGACTCACTTAGGTAAGGGAAGATTTCAGTTTCACTTTCCTCAGATTGTTAATAGTTTTACTTTTAACTTTAAAGGTGGAAATTTTGTAAGCGAAGCTTATCGGGTTGAGGTTCTAGAGAAGCCTACCATTCAAGCTTTGAAGGCTTCAGTAATTTTCCCTTCCTATTTACAGATGAGTTCTAAAGTCTTTGAAGGTGCTTCAGATTTGGAAATACCTGAGGGTTCTACTGTAACCTGGAGTATTCGCTCTAGTTTGGCATCAAAAGTTACATTGGGCTTACGTTCAATGGGTGATTTAGTAGGTAAGGAAAACAGACCCGTTTTTAATTTTGAACATCGTTTTATCAAGAATGATGATGTATTGGTTAAAGTTTTTAACGAAAGAAACCTTTGTACTGATAGTCTCTCTTTTGTTGTTAAAGTTATTAGGGATGAGGTTCCATCTATAGCTGCGGCAATTATTGATAAAAATGAAGTCACCGGACAGTTTGATTTTGAGGGTATTGTTAGCGATGATCACGGTATTTCAGGCGTAAAGTTTGTAGTCTTAAGTGGTGGGTCTGTTGTATATGAGGAAATTATCCCAATTCAACCTGGTGCATTATCCCAGAGGTTTTATTTTAGCTTCAATAGTGAGCGTATAACCTCTGATAATGGGGTTGAGCGAATGGGACAGTTCATTGTTTTGGATAATAATTTTGAAACTGGGCCTAATAAAGCATTCTCAACCCTTTTCTCTCTCTCAAAGTTAACAGATAAGGAGATTAATAATCTTGCTGATAGTCTTGGTAATGGTGTTAGAAATCGTTTAGAATCATTATTGGGTATTAGTAAGGATGAGCAGGATAAACTGCAAAAGCTTAAAAAGGAGATTAGAACCGATGGTAAGTTTGATTGGAAAGAGAAAAAAGAGTTGCAAGCTATTATGGAGTCTAAGAGACAAGAGGCTTTATCTATAGAAGAGTTACGGAAGAAGCTTTTAAAGGAAAGTGAAATTCGTGAGAAATCAATGGAACCATTTTCCGATATACTTAAGAAGAAGCAGGAGAAAATCCAGGATTTGATGAAGGAGGTCTTCGATAAGGATCTTTTGAAGCAGATTGATCAGCTGCAGAGGGCTTTGGATAGTATTTCGATGGATAAAATTGGGGAGAAAATGGAGGAGTTGGAAGATCTTTTAAAGAAGACAGATCAGGCTTTAGATCGAAATTTGAGTCTACTCGAGCAACTTAAACGTGATTTTGAGTTAGAAAAGTTGGCCTCAAGTTTAAATAAATTGCATGAGGAACAAAAGAGTCTTAATGAGGATCGATTGTCGGGTAAAGATAATAATCCGGCCATTAGGCAAGATTCTCTTATTTCTGAGTTAGAGGAAGAGGTTATGAAGGACATTCAGAAAATTGATTCCTTGAGCAATAAAATAGATTCTAAGCAGATTGATGACGATATAAAATCACATTTAAATGAAGCAAAAAGATTAATGAAAGAGGGTAGTAAGTCTGATAAGAAGGGATCAGTAAAGAAGGCTAGTGAGGCGGGTAATAAAGCTGAGGAGGAGTTAAAATTAGCTGCTGATGAACTTAATCAGATGATGAATGAGGAAGAGGAACAATCTAGTCAGGAAGATTTTGAAGATATTCGGCAGCTTATTGAGAATACACTTGAAGTATCTTTTAGACAAGAGCAGCTTATTAGTGAGGTTAACGGTGTAAATCTTAGTAGTCCTAATTATGTGGATATCGGTCGTAAGCAACGATGGGTTAAAGATGATGTGCTTGGAATCAAAGATTCGTTGATAGCTTTAGGTAAAAGAAATGTGAATATACCTGAGTTTATCTTTGACAAACTGGATGTTATAGGTAGTCGGTTAACATCTGTTTTGAATAATCATCAAGAGCGAAGGATTAGTGATGTAATGTCAGGACAGCAGTTTGTTATGTCAGAGTTGAATAATTTAGTTTTGATTCTTTCTGAGGTTGAAACTCAGATGAAGAAGCAGAGCCAATCGATGAATAGTTCTGGTCAATGTAAATCTAATAAGCCTTCTAAAGGTGGAAAAGGTAAAGCATCATTGAAGAAGATAAAGGATATGCAAAAGCAGTTAGGAGAGGAGTTGAGTAAGATGAAGGAACAAATGAATAGTAAGCAAAAGGGGAAGAAGGGTGAAGGCGAAAAGGGAGAGGATAATCAATTTGGCAAGATGGCCATGGAACAAATGATGATACGTAAACAATTGGAAGAGTTACGAGAATCTTATAAGCAAGAGATGGGTGAGACTCCTGGTGAGCTAAATAGAATTAATGATGAGATGGAGAAGTTGGAACAAGATTTATTATTTAAGCGGTTAAATGACCAGACTATAAAAAGACAGGAGCAGATAGAAACTCGCCTCTTAAAAAGTGAAAAAGCACTCGAGGAGCGAGAGATGGAGAATAAGCGGGAAAGTAAAGTAGGAAATATGGATCAGATTGGTAACCCTTTTGAAGATATTCTGTATAAGGGAAATATTAAGGGACAAGAAAACATTCTGAATAGAGAAAATATTAGATTGTCACCTTACTATAGAGCCAAGAGTAATGAATATTTAAACCATAACTTACAGTATGGAAAAGAGTAAGACTATCAACCTAGAATCGAATATCGCTTCAGTAAGTGAACTAGAGCAATTTATAGAAGATGTATGTGAGGCATATGACGTAAGGAATGCTTATTTAGGGCATATTGTTATAGCTGTCACTGAAGCTTTTGAAAATGCCCGTTTACATGGAAACAGAGCGGATGTTACAAAGAAAGTGAGTGTTAGTTTTAAAGCTGTAAGAAAAGGACTAGAGTTTACTGTTAGTGATGAAGGGGTAGGTTTTGATTTTCTTAATTTGCCAGATCCCGTTCAAGATGAATTTGCAGGAAGAGGGATATTTATGATTCAGCAGTTAGCAGATGAAGTTTCATGGAAGGATAATGGTCAAGTTATTGTTATACTCTTTAAAACAACAAGTATGAATTTTGAGGTAGCAATGATGCGGATTCAGTTGTTAAAGGAGTATCTTGGAAAGCATAAATTTGTACATAACTAAAAGATGGCTATAGGATTTAATGTAGAAGAAATTAAATATAACTTCAAGGATAAGCTGGTTCGTAAGGGCTGGCTTAAGGAGGTTATAAAGGATGCTGGAAAGAAGATTGGGGAAATTAATTATATTATTGTAAGTGATGAGTACCTTCTTCAAATAAATCAGCAATATTTAAAACATGATACATATACAGACATCATTACTTTTGATTATTGTGAGGATAATACGGTAAGTGGTGATATGTATATAAGCATTGATAGAGTTCGTGAAAACGCGATTAATTTCAATGTGACTGAGGAGCATGAATTGAATCGTGTTTTAGTTCATGGTCTGTTGCATCTATTAGGGCAGAAAGATAAAACAAAATCTGATGCTTTGGAGATGCGGCGAAAGGAAGAGTTGTGGTTGTCTAAATTACAGTAAAACAATAAGTTAGATGAGTGTTTCACGTGAAACAAATGGTATTTTTCCACAGTATAATGTTATAGTTGTTGGGGCTGGTCACGCTGGATGTGAAGCCAGTTGGGCTGCTGGAACAATGGGTTCAAAAGTCCTTTTAATAACAATGAACATGGGGAATATGGGACAGATGTCTTGTAATCCCAGCATGGGAGGGATAGCAAAAGGACAGATTGTTAGAGAGATTGATGCATTGGGAGGTTTATCTGGAATCGTCACAGATGAAACGATGATTCAATTTAGGATGCTAAACCGTAGTAAAGGGCCAGCAATGTGGAGTCCACGAGCTCAATGTGATAGATATCGTTTTTCTGATAAGTGGAGAGAAATGCTAGAGTCAAATGAAAACATTGACTTTTTGCAAGATACTGTCATGGAGGTGATGGTGGAGAGGGGGGTGGTTAAAGGAGTTGTTACCGCTCTTGGTTATAGAATTTATTCGAATACAGTTATATTGACGAATGGAACTTTCCTTAATGGTATAATACATATAGGAAAAAAGAGTTTTGGGGGTGGCAGAATGGGAGAATCTGCTGCTATAGGCTTAACTGCTAATTTGAATGGATTGGGTTTTATTAGCTCACGGATGAAGACAGGAACTCCTGTTCGGGTAGATGGAAGAACAATCGATTTTTCACAACTTGAAGAGCAGGCGGGTGATGCGCAGCCTGGTAGATTCTCTTTTATGCCTACAACTTCACTCAAGGTTCAAAGAAGTTGCTATATAGCCTATACTTCACTCGATGTTCATAGTATTTTGCGAACAGGATTTGATTTTAGTCCAATGTTTAGTGGAAGGATTAAAGGAATAGGTCCAAGGTATTGTCCGAGTATCGAGGATAAAATTGAGCGTTTCAGTGATAAGGATCATCATCAACTTTTTGTGGAGCCCGAAGGCAGAAGTACCATAGAGTATTATATTAATGGATTTAGTAGT
>JACCEE012133340.1_pt1 | contig 13131 bp, 10 predicted proteins | sample 7449931 | NCBI WGS metagenome assembly JACCEE01 (sample SAMN15323457, study PRJNA562643) | freshwater metagenome | isolation source: river surface water | place: USA:Blue River Watershed | collected 2017-08-19 | reverse complement strand
CTCGCAGCACCTGCCCCACCTCGATCAGGTTGGCATTGTCCAGGTTGTTCCAGCGCGCAATGTCCTTCCAGCCTTGGCCATTTTCAAGGCCAATGCGAATCAGCGTATCTCCGGCCTTGACAGTGTAGTAACCCGGTTTTCCTGCATTCTCAGCCCCCGGCAAGGGCTTGATGGGTGTCACCACCACGCCAGGCACTGACGAAGGCGACGACGAGGCAGAAGACGTTCCACGGTCCTCCACGGGAGCCTTCGTCATACGGGTTCCGCAGCCAGCAAGCACCAGCGCCGTCAACGTGACGGAAACCCCAACGACAAGACTACGTGATACCAACATAAGCATTCCCTTCAGGCAATCCCCGATTTTAGAGGGACAAAATGAACCGGTTCGAGAACGCTTTGTTTCAATCCGTGCGCGGTTTTGTCGATGACAAGCAACACTTGCTGCCCGCCAGCAAGCGCCATGGGCGCCACGAGGCGCCCGCCCAAGGCCAATTGATCACACCAGGCCTGCGGTACGGCTTCGCCGCCAGCCGCTGCGATGATGGCCGCATAGGGTGCGCCCTTGGCATAACCTTGCATGCCATCGCCAAACAACAGGTGCACATTGGCCAGCCGCAGATGGCGCAGATTGTCGCGCGCCTTCTCGTGCAGGCCGCGCAAGCGCTCGATCGAATACACCTCGCGCGCAATACGGCCGAGCACTGCGGCCTGGTAGCCGCAGCCGGTGCCGATTTCGAGCACCCGGCCCAACCCGCCAGCGCGCGCGCACTCTGCGCCCAACAGCAGTTCGCACATGCGCGCCACCACGCTGGGCTTGGAAATGGTCTGCGCCAGGCCGATGGGCAAACTGGTGTCTTCGTAAGCCTGATTCACCAACGCACTATCAACAAAGCGGTGCCGCTCCACCGACGAGAGGGCCTGAAGCACCAATGGTGATGCAATGCCGCCCGCCGCGAGCTTTTGCACCATGCGCGCGCGCACCGCAGCCGAATCCAGCCCAACACCGTGGGGCACTGCCGGCACATTGGGGCGCACCGTCGGGCGCAACGGGGCTGGCGCAGGCTTGGAGGCGGCACCCCCAGCGCCATCCAGGCGGGCCGGAAAACCGGGTCTGCGCTGCATCACCGCTGCTGGGCCACTGAACCAGCGGTCACCAGGCGGGACGCCGTCTGCGCCCAATAACCCAGATTGTCGTGGTCGGTCAGATCCACCTTCAACGGGGTCACCGACACATGCCCCTGGGCTGTCGCGTGAAAATCGGTGCCTTCAGCTTCATCCTTGGCTGCGCCAGCCCCGCCGATCCAATACATCACGTCCCCGCGCGGGCTCTCCTGCACGATCACCCGCTCGGCCGCATGGCGGCGCCCCAAGCGGCACAGTTTCAGGGGGCGCAATGCCTGCAGCGGCATGTTCGGAATGTTGATATTGAGCAACCACGGCGCCTCGGCCACCAGGTTCTGCGCCATCATCTGCGCAACGATTTCGCGGGTTTTGTGCGCCGCAGCCTCGATTTCGCCCCAGCCTTTGTCCACCTGGGATACCGCCATGGCCGGAATGCCAAAAAGAAACCCCTCCATGGCAGCGCCCACGGTGCCCGAATAGATGGTGTCGTCGCCCATGTTGGCGCCGTTGTTGATGCCGGATACCACCAGATCGGGTCGGTATCCAAGCAGTCCCGTGAGGGCGATATGAACGCAATCGGCCGGCGTGCCATTCACATAGCGAAAGCCGTTGGCTGCCTTGTGCACATACAGCGGTGAATGCAGGGTAAGCGCGTTGGACTTGGCACTGTTGTTGTGCTCGGGGGCAACGACCTCCACCTCCACCCCGTCAAGGGTTTTGAGCGCATCGTGCAGCGCCACGATGCCTGGCGCCTGGTAGCCGTCGTCGTTGGAAATGAGAATCTTCATGGTTGCAGTAGAGGTTGCAACGGATTGTAGGTGCGGCACCCCGCGCGCGAACGCCCGGGGTCAGCGAGCGGCTGCCAACGCGGCCGTCGCTCGGGGGACAACCCCTGCGCGGCCCCCCCACCTATCATGCGCCCCATCATCAAGAGACAGACCGGAGACATACCCATGCACGCTTGGCTTTGCACGAACCCCACCGGCGTTGACGCGCTCACCTGGACCGAACTGCCCACCCCCACCCCCAAAGCGGGCGAGGTGCTCATCGAGATCAAGGCCGCCAGCCTGAACTTTCCGGATCTGCTGATCGTGCAGAACAAGTACCAGATGAAGCCACCCCTGCCGTTTGTGCCCGGCTCGGAGTACGCAGGCGTGGTGGCAGCCGTGGGCGATGGGGTCACGCATCTGAAGGTCGGCCAGAGCGTGGCCTGCCTGTCCGGCACGGGCGGCTTTGGCACCCACACCATTGCCCCGGCAGCCCTGTGCATGCCGTTGCCAGACGGCTTTTCGCATGTGGATGCGGCCGCATTCATCATGATCTACGCCACATCCCACCACGCGCTGGTGGATCGCGCCCAGCTCAAGGCCGGCGAAACCGTGCTGGTGCTCGGCGCCGCCGGTGGCGTGGGCACCGCAGCCATACAGATCGCCAAGGCCATGGGCGCACGCGTGATCGCAGCGGCCTCCAGCGACGAAAAATGCGCGCTGTGCACCTCGATTGGCGCCGACGCCACCATCAACTACAGCAAGGAAAACCTGCGCGATGCGATCAAGGCCTTGACCGATGGCAAGGGGCCGGACGTGATTTACGACCCCGTGGGCGGTGACTTTGCCGAGCCGGCCTTCCGCTCTATCGCCTGGCGCGGCCGCTACCTGGTGGTGGGTTTTGCCTCGGGGCCCATCCCGGCACTGCCATTCAACCTGGCGCTCCTCAAGGGTGCCTCGATCGTTGGGGTGTTCTGGGGCGACTTTGCCAAGCGCGAGCCCAAGGCCAATGCCGCCATGATGGGCGAGCTGGCCCAGTGGTATGGCCAGGGCAAGATCAAGCCCGTGATCGACCGCACCATGCCCATGGCCGAGCTGCCCGCGGCTTATGCCCACATGGGCTCGCGCGGCGTGATGGGCAAGCTGGTCATGGTTAACTGAAATCGAACCACCGAGGCGGACGGCTTTGCCGTGAAGCCGCCGCCCTGTGTCAAACTCGCGCACCCCAGACCCCTGACACGGATGCTCGCACATGGCGGACCGACAACCCTCTGAAATTGCCCGCGAAACGCTCAAGCAACTGGCCATCCGACGGCTGGCCCCAACGCCAGACAACTATCTGGCGCTGTATGACGAAATTGCCGGCATCCGCACCCCACCGGCGTTCCCGGACGGGCCGCTAAAACACATTCTGCGGGTGCTCCCGGGCCAGACCCTGGCACAAAAGCGGCTGCTGGGCCAGTTGGAGCGGGCGGTGGACAACAGGGACTGGACATCGCTGCAAAGCGTGATGGTGGGCTACGCCAATCTGGGGCTCAACCCGGCCACCGCCGAACCCGTGGCCGCCGAAACCACCGCGTTGACCATCCTGCCCGAAGACCTGGCAGAACTGCTGGCCCGCCTGATCGACAACACGCTGCCCGCGCTGGGCGAAGACGATGCACGCGTGCATGAAATGGCCCAGCAGCTGACCAAGTTGCTGCGCGAGCCCGCCCCGCCCGTATCGACGGTGCAGCTGATGCTGGGCAACTTCACTTATCGCCTGTCGTTTGCCACCGAAGACCAGGCCGCCATTCGCGCCAGCCTGCTCGATCTGCTGCACATGGTGTTCGAGAACATCGCCGCGCTGAGCGTGGAAGACCGCTGGCTCCATGGCCAGGCCGAGGCCCTGATGGCGGCCTCCACACCGCCGCTCACGCTGCGCCGGCTGGACGATGTGCAGCGGCGCCTGAAAGACGTGATCTTCAAGCAGACCGAAGCCCACGCCCGCACCGTCGAGGCCCAGGAGCAGATGAGGGACATGCTGTCCACCTTCATTGAGCGCCTGGCAAAAATCACCGACTCCAGCACCACCTACCATGGCACGATGGAACGCTGCGCCGACCTCATCGGCAAAGCTACCACCCTGGAGGAAATTGCCCCCGTGCTGCAGGAAGTGATGCAAGCCACCCGCTCCATGGCGCTGGACAGCCGGACGGCCCACGACGAGCTTCACGAACTGCGCGAGCGCACCGAACTCAAGCGGGCGCAGGTGGCACAACTGCAGCAGGAACTCGACCGCGCCAGCGCCCAGGCACGCCACGACCCGCTCACCGGCTCGCTCAACCGCAAGGGGCTGGACGAGGCCATGGAGCGAGAACTGGCCCGTGCGCGCCGCATGGGTGCGCCGCTGTGTCTGGCGCTGCTCGACATCGACAATTTCAAGACCATCAACGACCGCCTCGGCCACACCGCCGGCGATGCGGCGCTGGTGCACCTGACCCAGGTCACCCGCGAAGTCATGCGCCCCCAGGACCTGCTGGCCCGCTATGGCGGCGAAGAGTTCGTGCTGATCTTGCCCGACACCACCGTCGCCAACGGCGTAGCCGCCATGACGCGCCTGCAGCGCGAGCTGACCACCCGCTTCTTTCTGCAAGGCACCGAAAAATTGCTGATCACCTTCAGCGCCGGGGTGGCCCAGCTGGGTGACGGCGAGACCAGCGCCGATGCCATTCGTCGGGCCGACAAAAGCATGTACCTGGCCAAACGCTCGGGCAAGAACCGCGTCATGGCCGCCTGAGCGGCTGGAGCGGCTGTCGCTTTCGCCCTGCAGCCAGCCGCGACACTCCGCACCATGACACCCCTGCAACGCCGCGCCTTCCTGCAGCGTGCCGCCCTGGTGGCCGCTGCCGGCACCCTGCCCCGCTGGGCCTGGAGCAACCACCCGCTGCAGCACGACCCGTTTGCCCTGGGCGTGGCCAGCGGCGACCCCACACCCGACGGCGTGGTGCTCTGGACTCGACTGCTGCCAACACAGCACGGCGATCTCAGCGATCCGTTCACCGTGCGCTGGGAGCTGGCCGACGACCCGGCCTTTCGGCGCATCGTGCAGCGCGGGCAGGCCACGGCGCTTCCCGCACTGGGCCACAGCGTGCATGTCGAGCTCACCGGGCTGGCCCCGGCCCGCTGGTACCACTACCGCTTCATGCTGGGCGACGCCATCAGCGCCACGGGCCGCACCCGTACCGCACCTGCGGCCGATGCCATGGACGCCCATCTGCGCATCGCCTTTGCCTCATGCCAGCGCTGGGAGCACGGCCACTACGCCGCGTGGCGCCACCTGTGCGCTGACCAGCCCGACCTGGTGCTCTTTCTGGGCGACTACATCTACGAATACGCATCGCCACCATCCACCACGGGCCTGGCCCGCGTGCACGCGCTGCGGCATGCCAGCACCCTGGCCGACTTCCGCGACCGCTATGCGCTGCACAAAAGCGACCCGGCCCTGCAGGCCGCCCATGCCGCCTGCCCGTGGGCCATCACCTGGGATGACCACGAGGTGCAGAACGACTACGCCGGCGCCCAAGGCAAGGGCAGCCAGGGCGACCCAGTCGCTTTTCTGGCCCTGCGCAGCGCTGCCTGGCAGGCGTTTTACGAAAACATGCCGCTGCGTGCAGCCAGCCTGCTGGCGCCCGACTTTGGTGCCCTGCAGGTGTACCGGCGCCTGCGCTGGGGCAGGCTGGCCCAGGTGCACCTGCTCGACACCCGCCAGCACCGCCAGTGGCAGGCCTGCCGTGCGGCCGACACGGGCGGGGCTGCCGCCGTGCGCCCGCAAGACTGTGCCGCCCACGCCGACCCGCAACGCACCCTGCTGGGCGCTGCGCAGGAGCAGTGGCTTGATGCGGGCCTGGCCGCCGATGCACAGCACGACCGCACCCGCTGGAGCGTGATCGCGCAGCAAACCCTGTTCTCGCCCCGCCGCTACCCCTCGGGCGTGGTCTCCACCGACAGCTGGGACGGCTACCCCGGCGCCCGCGCGCGCCTGCTGCAGTCACTGGCCCGCCACGCACCGCGCAACAGCGTGCTGCTGGGCGGCGACATCCACCAAAGCTATGTCTGCAAGGTGCTCGCCGATGCCGGCTCGGACGGCCAGCAGCCTGCCGGGCCGGTGGTCGCCAGCGAGTTCTGCGGCACCTCGATCAGCTCGCGCGCGGGCACCACACAGGACAAGGTCGATGCCATCGCCCGCCACAACCCGCATGTGCTGTTGGCGCGCTGCGACCAGCGTGGCTACGGCCTGGCCGACATCACCCCGCAGCACTGGACCACCAGCTTGCGGGTGGTGGACGACCCCTTGCGGGCCGACAGCGGCGCATCCACCCTGGCGCGCTTCGTGGTGGAAGACGGGCGGGCGGGCCCCGTACTGATGTGAACCGATTAGCTCACGAAATGATAGCTAGTAGCGCTTACAGGTAAAGCGCTAGAGGCCAAAAACAGCACAAATCCAAGGCGCTGTTCCGCAATGTAACAACGGTCGGCCCCCAACCGCCCGCCCGCTACCATGGATTCCCGCCCACCCCATGGAGAACACCGGATGCCCAAGACCACCCCCCTTCGCATTGCGCTGATCGCCGCCGCCGCGCTGCTGGCCGGTTGCAACACCGCACCGCCGCTGGCCTACACCGTGCCCAGCCAGCCCGAGGGCTCGTCGGGCACCACCGAAAAACCGGGCTGGGCCACTGAAAAGTTTGCCGTGGCCGCGGCCAACCCGCTGGCCACCGACGCGGGCTACCAGGTGCTCAAGGCGGGCGGCTCGGCCATCGACGCGGCCATTGCGGTGCAGATGGTGCTGACGCTGGTCGAGCCGCAGTCGAGCGGCATTGGCGGCGGCGCCTTCCTGCTGCATGCTGCGGGCGCCCGCGTGGAAGCCTATGACGGGCGCGAAACAGCACCCGCTGCCGTCACCGACAAGCTCTTCATCGGCGCGGACGGCAAGCCCCTGCCCTTCAACGACGCCGTCGTGGGCGGCCGCTCGGTGGGCGTTCCGGGCACGGTGCGCATGCTGGAGCTGGCACACCGCGAGCATGGCAAGCTGGCATGGGCGCAGCTGTTCGAGCCCGCCATCCAACTGGCCGAGGGCGGCTTCAAGGTCAGCGCGCGGCTCAACACCTTGCTGGCCAACGACAAATTCCTGTCCAAAGACCCCGTGGCGGCCGCCTACTTCTACGACACCGCCGGCAAACCCTGGCCCGTGGGCCATGTGTTGAAGAACCCCGAGCTGGCTGCCGTGCTGCGGGCCATCGCCCGGCAAGGCTCAAAGGCGCTGCTCGAGGGCGACGTGGCCCAGGCCATCGTGGCCAAGGTGCGCACGCACCCCACCAATCCAGGCCAGCTCAGCCTGGCCGATCTGGCCGGTTACCAGCCCAAAAAGCGCGAAGCCCTGTGCACCAGCTACCAGGTTGCGCCCCGCAACTACCGCGTGTGCGGCTTTCCGCCGCCGAGTTCGGGTGCCATCGCCATCGGCCAGATCCTGGGCATCCTCCAAAACACCAACGCGGCTGCCATACCACTGCAAGACGGTCTGCGCGGCCCCGCCCCCGGCGCCGACTGGCTGCACCTCTACACCGAAGCGGCGCGCCTGGCCTTTGCCGACCGTGCGCTCTACGTGGCCGACCCCGATTTCGTGCAACCCCCGGCCGGCAGCTGGATGAGCCTGCTGGAGCCCGCCTATCTGGCCAGCCGCGCCCAGCTGATCGGTGCACAAAGCATGAAGGCGGCGCAACCGGGCACGCCGGGCGCCCTGCGCACCAGCTTTGCCCCCATGCCCGAGCAGCCCGAATACGGCACCAGCCACATCAGCATCGTGGACGCCTTTGGCAACGCGGTGGCCATGACTACCACCATCGAAGACCAGTTTGGCTCACGCCAGATGGTCACCACCAGCGCCGCGCGCCGCGGGGGCTTTTTGCTCAACAACGAACTCACCGACTTCAGCTTTGCCCCCACCGACGCCCAGGGCCAGCCCATTGCCAACCGCGTGCAGCCGGGCAAGCGGCCGCGCTCGTCCATGGCGCCCACGCTGGTGTTTGACCAGGCCAGCGGCGAGTTTTTGATGAGCGGCGGCAGCCCCGGCGGCGCGGCCATCATCCACTACACGGCCAAGGCGCTGTATGGCGTGCTCAACTGGGGCCTGATGCCGCAGCAGGCCATCAACCTGCCCAATTTCGGCTCCATGAACGGCCCCACGCTGCTCGAAGAAAACCGCTTCCCTCCCGCCACAGTGCAGGCCCTGCGCGCACGCGGCGCCGAGGTGCGCGAGATGAACATGACCAGCGGCCTGCAGGCCATCACCCGGGGCCAGGCCCATGGCAAAAAGGTATGGCTGGGCGGCGCCGACCCGCGGCGCGAAGGCGTGGTGATGGGTGACTGATAATAATCAGCATCAAAACAGGCTCTAGCGCTTTATAAATAAGCGCAAGCAGCTATACAAAACATAGCAAATACACATGCCCGCACCGACTCCGCACATTCCCCACAGCGCCGGCACTTCGCTGGTTTCCTGCGCCGAGCTGCAAGCCCTGCTCACCCAGATCTTTCTGCGCCACGGCACCTCGGCCGAAGTGGCGGCCGTGCTGGCCGCCAACTGCGCCAGCGCCCAGCGCGACGGCGCCGAAAGCCATGGCATCTTCCGCATCCCTGGCTACCTTTCCACGCTGGCCAGCGGCTGGGTCAACGGGCAGGCCGTGCCGCAGGTGCAAGACGTGGCACCCGGATACGTGGCCGTGGATGCCTGCAACGGCTTTGCACAACCGGCCCTGCAGGCTGCGCGTGGCCTGCTGATCGACAAGGCGCGCCGCAACGGCATTGCGCTGCTGGCCATCCGCAACTCGCACCATTTCGCCGCGCTCTGGCCCGACGTGGAGCCCTTTGCCCGCGAAGGGCTGGTGGCGCTGGCCTTCGTGAACAGCATGGCCTGCGTGGTGCCCACGGGTGGGCACAAGGCCTTGTTTGGCACCAACCCCATCGCCTTTGCCGCGCCGCGCACAGGGGGCGACCCGCTGGTGTTTGACCTCGCCACCAGCGCCATCGCCCACGGCGACGTGCAGATTGCCGCGCGCGCGGGCCACACCCTGCCCGAGGGCTACGGCGTGGACCGCCACGGCCAGCCCACCTGCGACCCGGCCGCCATCCTGGACGGCGGTGCGCTGCTGCCGTTTGGCGGCTACAAGGGATCGGCCCTGTCGATGATGGTCGAGCTGCTGGCTGCGGCGCTCACGGGCGGCAACTTCTCGTTTGACTTTGACTGGTCGCAGCACCCCGGCGCCAAAACGCCCAGGACGGGCGAGCTGCTCATCGTGATCGACCCCGGCAAGGGCGCTGGCCACAATTTTGCGCAGCGCACCGAAACCCTGGTGCAGCAAATGCGCGCCGCCGGCCAGGCCCGCCAGCCCGGCGACCGCCGCTACCAGCAGCGCGCCGAATCCGAGCGCCACGGCATCGCGATCGACAGCGAAGAACTCGCCCGGCTGCGCGGCCTGGCAGCGGCACCCTGGTTCAGTGAACCAGCCGCGCCCCGGCCTCTCGCCTAAGCGGCCTGCTGCGCCAGCAACAGTGCCAGCGCCTTGGGCAAATGGGCCGCAATGGCTGCCGGATGCGGGTCGGAGAGCCGGGGCACATGGCCCAGCAAGGGGGCCAAAAGGCCCGCCTCCAGCGCAGCCAGGTTGTCGGCGCCATGCGGCATGGCGGCATCGACCGTGTTGGCCACCCAGCCGGCCAATGGCAGGCCGCGCGCGCGCACGGCTTCGGCCGTGAGCAGCGCGTGGTTGATGCAGCCCAGGCGCAGGCCCACCACCAGCACCACCGGCAGCCCCAGGTCCACGGCCAGGTCGGCGGTGTCCCAGCCAGGGACTAGCGGCACCCGAAACCCGCCCACGCCTTCGACAAATGCGATGTCCGCCCGCGCCGCCACACCGCGCACGGCGGCCAGCAGCGAATCGCGCGAGATGGTGCGGCCCTCCAGGCGGGCGGCGATGTGCGGCGCACAGGGCGTGCGCAGTTGCAGCGGGCCCACCTCGTCATCGCGCAGGTCCATGTTGCTGGCCGCGCGCAGGCGCAGCACGTCTTCATTGACCCAGCGGCCGTCCACGCAGTCCTGCCCCGCCGCCAGCGGCTTGATGGCAGCCGCGCGCAGGCCCGACTGCGCCGCCAGGTGCGTGAGCGCGGCGGTGATGGCGGTCTTGCCGATCTCGGTGTCGGTGCCGGTGATGAAAAATGCCCCCCACGCTCCGCCGCTTCGCGGGTCGCTGCCCCCCCGAGGGGGCTGCTTTTCATCTTGGGGCGGCCCGGCGACGAAAAAACCGCGCGTCATGCCAGCTCCGCTGCGGCTTCGGCCAGCGCCTCCAGCAGGCGATCAATGTCAGCCGCGCTGTGCGTGCCACACAGGGTAATGCGCAGGCGTGCCGTGCCCGGCGCCACGGTGGGCGGACGAATCGCCGGCACGCGCAGACCGGCGCGGTCGAGGATGGCGGCCACCCGCAGCGCGGCAGCGTTCTCGCCAATGACCAGCGGCTGGATGGGTGTGTCCGACGCCACCAACCGCCAGCCCAGGCCAGGGTGGCGCGCCAGGATGGCGCCCACACCGGCCCGCAGCTGCGCCTGCAGGCGCACGAGGTTGGCGCGGCGCTTTTCGCCCTCTTCGCCCGCCATCAGCGCCAGGCTTTGCAGCAGCGCATGGGCCACGGCGGGCGGCGCGGCGGTGGTGAAGATATAGGCACGCGCGGCCTGGATCAGGTATTGGATGACCGTGGGGTGCGCGGCCACAAAGGCGCCCGCCACACCGGCGGCCTTGCCCAGCGTGCCCACCATGATCAGCCGCTCGCTGCGCAGGCCAAAGTGCGCCAGTGTGCCGCGCCCCTGCGGCCCCAACACGCCGAAGCCATGGGCATCGTCCACCACCAGCCAGGCATCGTGCCGTTCGGCCAGCGCAAGCAGGGCATCGAGCGGGGCCACGTCGCCATCCATGCTGAACACCGCATCGGTGACGATCAGCTTGATACGGGCCGTGCAGGCACCCAGCAGCGCATCCAGCTGCGCCACATTGCAGTGCGCATAGCGCTGCACCGACGCCTTGGCCAGGCGTGCACCGTCGATCAGCGAGGCATGGTTCAGCACTTCCGAAAAAATCACCGCATCGGCATCGCCCAGGGCCGTCAGCACCGCCAGGTTGGCCATGAAGCCGGTGCAGAAAAAAAGCGCCTCGGCGTCGGGAATGGCGGGCGCCACGGCCGCCGCCAGGGCACGCTCCAGCGCCGCGTGCGCGCTCGAATGCCCGCTGATGAGGTGCGACGAGCCCGAGCCAGCACCGTACAGGCGCGCGCCCTCGGCCAGCGCGTCGGCCAGCGCGGGGTGTGCGGCCAAGCCCAGGTAGTCGTTGCTGCAGAACATCAGCAGCTCACGCGATTGCCCGTCGGCGCCGCGCACGCGCTGCACCGGTGCCGTGGCGCTCTGGGCCTCGCGCAGCACGCGTGTCAGATCCTTGGCTGCGATGGCCTGCAGTTTCTGGTTCAGGTGGTCAAGCAGCATCCAACACCTCCGACAGCGTGGCCATCACGGCCTGGAACAAAAACTGCGCCGTGGGCGCGTCAATCAGGTAAGGAGGCATCAGGTACACCGTGGCGCCGATGGGGCGGATCAGCAGCTCGTGCGCGCGTGCGGCCAGGTGAAAGCGCTCGGCAAACCGCTCACCGGGTTCGCGCACGTCGAACGCCAGAATCATCCCGCGCTGGCGCAGGTGGTGCACGCGCGGATCGGTTGCCAGCGGCGCGAAGGCCTCGGCCAGCAGCCGGGCCTGCACGCGGTTTTTTTCCAGCACCTGGTCGGCAGCAAAGCGGTCGAGCACGGCATTGGCCGCCGCGCAGGCCAGGGCGTTGCCGGTGTAAGAGTGCGAATGCAGGAAACCGCGCCCCACCTGCTCGCTCCAGAAGCTCTGGTAGACCGTTTCGGTGGTCAGCACCAGCGACAGCGGTAAGGTGCCGCCGCTGATGCCCTTGGACAGCGTGATGAAGTCGGGCCAGCCGCACTCGCCCTGCTCGAACGCAAAGAAGGTGCCGCTGCGCCCGCAGCCCACCGCGATCTCGTCGGCAATGAGGTGGATATCGAACTCGTCGCACAGCGCCCGCACGGCGCGCAGGTAAGAGGGCTCGTGCATGGCCATGCCTGCGGCGCACTGCACCAGCGGCTCGATGATGAGGGCGGCCACATGGCCGCGCCGCGCGGTGAGCACGCGGCGCAGGTCGGCCAGCGCGCGCGCCTCGCTGCCCGGGCCCTGGCGCGCATCGGGCGAATCGACGATGTGGGCGCGCATCAGCAGCGGGTCGTAGGCATCGCGGAACACCGCCACATCGGTCACGGCCAGCGCGCCAATGGTCTCGCCGTGGTAGCCGTTGCGCAGGCAGACGAATTCGCGCTTGTCCGCCTGGCCCCGGTTGCACCACGAATGAAAGCTCATCTTCAGCGCGATCTCGACGGCCGAGGCGCCGTCGCTGGCAAAGAAGGCGTGGCCCAGGGCGCCACCGGTCAGCGCCGAGAGCTTTTCTGCCAGCTCGACCGCGGGCGCATGGGTGCAGCCGGCCAGCATGACGTGGGGCAGGGTTTCCAGCTGGTGCGTGATGGCGGCGCGGATACCGGCATCCGAGTGCCCGAACAGGTTGACCCACCACGAGCTGTTGGCGTCGAAATAGCGCCGCCCTTCCAGGTCGAAAAGCCAGGGCCCTTCACCCCGGGCGATGGCCAGCGGTGGCGTGACGGCGGCGCGCGCCATCTGGGTGCAGGGATGCCAGAGCGCAGCCAGGCTGCGGGCGGCCAGATCGGGGGAGTTCAGGGACTTCAATCAACAACTCACTTGCCCGGAAAACCGGGCATGGATGAAGGGCCGGCGCAAGGCACATGCACGCCCCCGCGCGGATGGGGATGAAAAACCGGGGCAAGTATCGCACCCGGCCTCCACCCCGGTCACACCGCTTTATCGGCGCACCGAAGCCAGGGGACAGTATTTGAACCAAATAGGGCACTAGCCCTTATGGATAAAGCGCAACCAGCTATTAATACAATAGCAATCAAAACACTGCCAGCGTGGCCGGCAGTGCTGCCTCGGTCAGACGTTGATCGCCGTGGCCGAGCCGGCCTGCTTGCGCAGCTCGAACTTCTGGATCTTGCCCGTGGCGGTTTTGGGTATTTCGCCAAACACCACGGCGCGCGGCACCTT
>JACCEE011801058.1_pt1 | contig 13131 bp, 9 predicted proteins | sample 7449931 | NCBI WGS metagenome assembly JACCEE01 (sample SAMN15323457, study PRJNA562643) | freshwater metagenome | isolation source: river surface water | place: USA:Blue River Watershed | collected 2017-08-19 | reverse complement strand
CTCATCGTCTCGACCATAAACCGGGTGAACTTTCCGGAGGCGAACGCCAACGTGTGGCCGTAGCGCGTGCATTAATTAATAATCCTTCGGTTATTTTAGCAGACGAACCTTCGGGAAACCTTGACACCAAAAACCGCGAGGACCTGCACGAACTGTTTTTTACCTTGCGCGACAAATTCAATCAAACGCTGGTGATTGTTACCCACGACGAGAGTTTTGCTGCACAAAGCGACTGTATTATCCGCATGAAAGATGGTTTGATTGAAGCCTGATATGGACGATACTCCTGAAAATATTCAATCCTTCCTGAACCAGAAGGTTCTTTCGTTTAACCATACTTCGTTTATAGAAACCGATCCGATTCAGGTTCCGGCGCTTTTCACCACCAAAGAGAACATCGAGATTGCCGGATTTCTGGCGGCTACACTGGCCTGGGGACAACGGCCAACCATTATTCGCAATGCCAGGTGGCTGATTGCACACATGGGAAACAATCCCATCGAATTTCTTCAGCGGGAGACCGAAGATGATTGGATTGTTTTTACCGATTTTAGACACCGTACCTTTAATGGCACCGATTGTATTTATTTTCTGAAAGCACTTCGGAATATTTACCAAAACCATGGCGGGTTGGAGCAGGTTTTTACTGAAGGATATTTGATTGATCGGACTGTTTTTAGTGCGCTGGTACATTTCCGGAAAATATTTTTTGAATTGGAGCATGAGCACCGCACCGAAAAACATGTTTCGGATGTTGAAAAAGGAGCGGCTGCCAAACGATTGAATATGTTTTTAAGGTGGATGGTCAGGACTGATAGTGCTGGCGTTGATTTTGGATTGTGGAAACGGATTCCGGCATCGGCATTGATGCTTCCGCTTGATGTGCATACCGGAAACGTTGCCCGGAAATTGGGTCTGCTTACCCGAACCCAAAACGACTGGCGGGCTGTTGAGGAAATTACAGCCAGGCTAAGGGAATTTGACCCGAAGGATCCGATTAAATACGATTTTGCGCTGTTTGGATTAGGCGTTTTCGAAAAGTTCTAAACGGATTTCAGGAATTTATGAGATCGAGGTTTGCAGATTGGTATTTTAGATTGGTTAACGTCTTCGATATAAAGGATTTTTCAGTTTCAGAAAAGCCCATCCAATCCATGCATGTTTCCGGATGAATAAAATATCCAATCTCCATATTCAAAAATTTTCCAAGTCCCTTGTATATTTTTAGCAGATATTCCTGATTGGGCGTACAGTAAAGAATTCCGACCATTACTTTGCTTTTTAAAATAAGAGTCTTTTTTAGGAATCTCACATAATCGTCAATATCCATCCTGAAAGCGATGGCGGAAGAGTTTCTAAAATCAAGTAAAACGTTAAATTCAGGGTTAAAATCCGGATCGATTGTAAATGAATAAGTCTGTAGCATAACCTCCTTTAAACCGATATTACCCTGGTAATTACCAATGATCAGATTTAGTTCAGGTACAATTTTATACGAAGTAAATTTTTTCATCGCAACATCTGTTAATCCGACTGCAAATTATAATTTTTTGTTTAGTTCCCATTCTTTACAGGCTTTTTATTAGTTAAACCAGTACGATAATTTGACGACGAGGGCCCTGTTTCGTGAGTTCCAGGTGCCCGTGTAGTAATTGTCGGTGTAAACAATAAAAAAGTCGGAAACCGGCTTATATCTCCACTGAAATCTCAGGTTTATATTCATGTTGTCGATTTGCTCGTTGTATTGTACGAACGACGAAAAGAAAATTTTATCACTCAAAGTCAGGTCCAATTTGGGCCCGAATAACCAAAACCTCGCGCGATTAAACGGAGCAGGAAGATTAATGTCGTTGTAAGAAAAATTGACCGACATGTTTACAAAGGGTTGATAGCGATAGGTTATTTTGCCTTCCACCAAACTGATGTTTCCACTGTAGAATCCTCCTTTGGCCACTGTCGCCGAGTAATTAAGCATCGTTCGGGTGTCTGAAATAAAATCAATAAAACCAATGTTCGTTGAATACTCAGTGCCTTGTTTTAAAACCGTTTGGCTGATATGCGTTGGGTCAAAGTCCTTGTCGAGCCGGATATAAAAATCTTTAATACCTGCATCGAGGATTGTCCGGTTGCTAAATTCAAATTTGTACATCAGCATTATTTCATGGTCCATCTGGTTGTACCCGCTATCAAAAAAATAGTCGGCTTCAGCAACAATACCATGGCTTACCACCTTTTTGTTGGGTATCCACAATAAGCTGAACTCGGGATTTAACAGGTTATACCCGGTCCGGCGAACGTATCCCGTTTCGGCGATGTAATTCTGACCAACACTGGCTTGTGCCATTGATGCATGAATTCGTCGGGTGTTGTATGTCAGCGAGGCTCCCTGTGCGTATTGTTTCCCCGGATTTTCGGGACTGAAAGACCGATGATAAAACAATTTTCCACTCCAGGCATTGTTGCTGCTTGCCAGATTGTAGTCGATGCCAGCTATCCGGTTGAAGTTTTGTTTCAGGGGTTCATTCATGTATTCCTTATTGATCAGGATCATCCCGATATTCGACCGTGAAAATAACTGGCGTTGCAGCGAAACAACCATGAAGTTACGCGACAATTGCTCGGTAGTTTTTTCGGTTTGCATATCGAGAATTCCCAGACGCCAATTGTTGCCGAGTTTGCCACTTAGGCGCGTGCCAGCTAGGACGGGGGCATCCAGCCCAATCCGCCGCGAAAAGAAGGGGGTAATGGAGCTGAATCCGTAATTGGAAAAAAGATCGCTGTTTTCGAGAAAAAATTGTCGTTTCTCCGGAAAAAATAATTCGAACCGATCCAGGTTTGTCACCTGCTGATCGACTTCGGCCTGCGAAAAATCGGGGTTGTACGTCAGGTCCAGGTTCATGGAGGTGGTGATTCCGAGTTTGGCATCGAATCCGAAATCTTTACGGTAAGTGGTATTTGTTCCGGCTTCAAAGTTTGTTGCAGCGCTCCCAAAAATATAGGGAATGACAGAAAACATCATTTTCGATTTTGGAAGCGGTTCTTCCCATTTTAACACACCGGTGTATGCCAGGCTCGCTGTTGCAAACTGACGAGGCACCGGTGCCCATGCCGATTTTTCGTTGGTTTTCAGATCGAGCCGGCTAAAATTAACATACCATTTGTCGGTGCCCGATTTAAAACGGACTGAACGAAACGGAATACGCATTTCGGTTACCCAACGATCGGGATATTGTGTTGTTTTGGAGTCCCATTTACAATCCCAGTTTAGGTTTACCACGCCACCATTCGATTGAGTGCCGTCCCATTTTGCTCCTGAAACCGATGCCCCAAACGAAAAACCGTTGGTTTGGTCGAGAAAAGTGTCGAAGAAGGCCAGAAAATTGTCGTTATTTCCAAATATAAAATCACGCCGGAAAGATTCCATGATGCGTTTCCCCGGAATGGTGTCGAAAAAGGTAATTCCCAGATAAAAGGCTTTGTTGTCGTAAGTCATCACTACTTCCGACTGCGACTTTGCCAAACCGGAATCAACTGGCAGAACCAGCCTGAAATTATTGGCTTTTTCTGCTTTTTCCCAATCAGGTTCATTGATTAATCCATCTATTTTGATTGGAGCTGTAGCCTTTTTTACATTCAGGATTACATTTTCATTGTTTTTATGAACGACAGAATCCTGTTGCAATTTTTTTATAGTTGGGAATTTTCTTTCTGAAGAATAGGAACCCATATTCAGGAACACGAATAGAGCCAGTAGGATCAATCTCATAGTGCGGGTTTAGGTTTTGTTGGGTTTAGGTTGTCAAAAGTACAAAAACACTTCATGCAGGCGCCCCAACAATATAAAAAAGAATTGTGGATGGCAGAACAAATAATTGCTGTGCGTTTTTGTTGACATTCTGGTTTCTATGGAAATGTGCCGGTAACTTCAGTTTTTGTTGTTATCTAGTGTCGTGTTAACAATGGATTGACGGTTTAGACTCCTTTGTCGTACCTCCTCGGAGTGACGTCACTGCGAAGACGAGGAACGAGGATGAAGCAGTCTCAAACAGAAATATGAGCCTTAACACAACATTAGTTGGTTTTTACCTCGGGTTGAAAGGTGAAAATCTCAGAAGAAACTCTGGATTGGTTAAGAATGCGAATCATTTTTGCTGCCAATTCCGGATGTTGGCTGGCTATATTTCTTTCTTCGCCCAGATCTGAATTCAGGTCGTATAACTCGGTCGTTGCCTGATTTGGGGTCAGAACCTGATAACGAACCAGTTTCCAGTTTCCCATCCGGAGGGCTTGCCTGCCTTTTAGTTCGTGAAATTCCCAATACAACGTTTCGTGTTCCATTTGTTTTCCTTGGCCGGTCAAACTGGGCAAAAACGAAATTCCATCCAGATTTTCGGGAACCGAAATGCCAGCTATGTCGGCAACCGTTGGCATCACATCCCAAAAAGCCGAAACATGATTGGTGGTGGAGCCTGGTTTAATTTTTCCGGGCCAGCAGGCAATCATGGGTACACGAATTCCCCCTTCGTACAAATCCCGCTTGTATCCTTTTAAAACACCATTGCTGTCAAAATAGTCAGGATCTGCACCTCCTTCCAAATGAGGTCCGTTGTCAGACGAAAAAATGATAATTGTATTTTTATCCAGCCCCAATTCTTTCAGCTTAGCCACTACTTCGCCCACCTGTTTGTCGAGCAAAGTAACCATTGCTGCAAAAGCGGCATGCGTTTCATCCTGCGATCCATATCCCCCGGTCCTGAAATTCGCTGAGCCGGGTTCAGTTCCCCGATAAGGTTTTTCAGGCAATAATTTCCCCCTGAATTCCTGTATGTTTTCATCCGGAATAAGTAATTCGGCGTGAGGAATGACATTCGGATAAAACAGGAAAAAAGGTTTCCCTGTCTTTGCCGGATTTTGCTTTTCGATAAATTGAAGGACCCTGTCGTGAATGAGTTGCGGGGCATATTCGTTGAACTGATTTCCTGAATTTCCTTTCAGGGAGACTTTGGTGTGATTGTCCCATAAATAGGCCGGATAATAGTTGTGGGCTAAACTCTGGCAGTTGTATCCATAAAACTCATCAAATCCCTGTTTATTCGGGTCGCCTTCGGTACCAATAAAGCCGAGTCCCCATTTCCCGAAAGCGCCGGTGTAGTATCCGGCTTGTTTTAGCATTTCGGCCATGGTAAACGTATTTGCCGGAATCGGATACTGGCCTTCGGGTTCCCATGACTTATTCCCGCGAATGGGCGTGTGTCCGGTAGTTAAGCCCATTAAAAGTGACGAGCGTGAAGGTGCACAAACGGTACATCCTGCATAGTGCTGCGTGAAAAGCATTCCTTCTTTGGCCAAACGGTCGATGTTGGGAGTCTTAAATCTTTTCTGGCCGTAACAGCTTAAATCTCCGTAGCCCAGATCGTCGGCCAGAATATATATAATGTTGGGTTTTTGATCCGCACTTGTTTGTACCTGGGCCGCACTTCCGGCAGAGAAAACCGACAGGACTGCCGCTCCGGCTAAAAAGGGTTTAGTTGTTTTCATCCGTATAGGTTTTCTATTTAAGTATTTCTTTCTGAAGTGCTTCCAGTGATTTTCCTTTGGTTTCAACATACATAAATTTCACTACAAAAAACTGAAGAAGCATCATGGCTGCAAAAAACAGGAACGGATATCCTCCTGATTTTTCGGCCATTACCGGAAATACCCACGAAACAATGGCAGCCATAATCCAGTGCGTAAAACTTCCTAACGCCTGTCCTTTTGATCGTACGCTGTTCGGAAAAACTTCACTGATATACACCCAGATTACTGCTCCCTGCGAAAACCCAAAGAAAGCAATATAGCTGACCAGCAGCCATACCAACAAATGCTGATGACTGTTGGTGAAAAAGATGAATGCTACTCCGGTTAGCGAAACCGCGGTGCCAATTGACCCGATGAGCAGCAATATTTTTCGGCCAACTTTATCGATGATTGACATTGCCAGCATGGTAAACAGGAGGTTGGTGGCGCCAATAGCCACACTTTGCAAGTCGCCCGATACTTTGCTGAATCCGGCCTGGGCAAAAATGTCGTTGAGGTAATAAAGCAATCCGTTAATTCCGGTAAACTGGTTGAATACGGCTATTGAAACCGCCAGAAAGATCGGATACCGGAATTTCTTGCTGAAAAGTACTTCTTTGCCATTTCTTTTTTCTGATTCGATGGATTCCAGGATTTCAGAAATTTCTTTCTCTACAAATTCCTCTCCGGTAGAATGGAGTACTGCCCTTGCCTCATCAATCAGCCCCATTTTGATCAACCAACGCGGGCTGCGTGGAATAAAGAAAAGGGTGACGAAGAACAACACCGACGGAATAGCCATCACTCCCAGTTTCCACCGCCATTCCACCTCGCCCAAGCCAAAGAGGCCAACAATGTAGTTCGAGAAGTATGCGATCAGGATCCCGAGCACCACATTAAACTGAAACATCCCAACCAGTCTTCCACGGTATTTGGCCGGGGCTATTTCTGCAATATACATAGGCCCAACTACCGAAACCCCACCCACGGCAATTCCTCCAAGGAAACGGAAAAAGAGCAGCGAAATCCAACTGAAAGAGAATGCACAGCCGAGAGCCGAGATGGCGTAAAATACGGCCAGAAAAAATAATATCCGCCTCCGGCCGTACAAATCGGCAGGTTTGCCAACCACCATTGTGCCGATGATTGTACCGATGAGGGCAATAGAAACAGTAAACCCGAGCCAAAATTTGTCAAGGTTGAACAGCTTTTCGAGCGCAGAAGTGGCCCCAGCTATAACAGCGGTGTCGAATCCAAACAAAAAACCACCCAGAGCAGCAGTAAGGGTAATAAAAATTAACCGGTTATTTAATTTCATGAGTTTATAATTAGTTTTAGTTAGTCCAATCTCCAAATTTAATTAAATAAAGATCATCTGGAAGTTTGTTTTCCGCAATTTGACCGGCCTGTTTTTATAGAATTGGCTTGTTTTTGTTAAAATAAGTTAAAAACAGGGGGCTTCTCTTAAAATGCCAAAATAGGGGTAAGGGTGTTTCTTTTCTGAACTGTTATATAATCGTATTGCGGAATTTTTTTTCATAAGTTTGTTTTGGTTTTTGACTTAGACTTTTGGTCTGACAAAAAACTTTAAAGGGCGTGGGGTGAGATCCGATGCCCTTTTTAATTTTCAATCTTTTCTTTCCCAAATAAATTTTAGGCAACGAACTCCTTATATTTGTATGGTTAACAATTGAAGCCCTGTTCACATTTAATTTACACCATAACAAAACTAAATTATGACATTAATTAAGTCAATATCAGGAATTAGAGGTACCATTGGCGGCAAACCCGGCGAAGGGTTAAGCCCGCTTGATGTGGTAAAATATACAGCAGCTTATGCCGAGTGGGCCAAACAGCAGCATCCGGGACAAACAATTACCGTTGTAGTGGGGCGTGATGCCCGGATTTCGGGACCCATGGTTCAGTCCTTGGTGGTGGCAACACTTTCAGGAATGGGATGTATGGTAGTCGATTTGGGGATGGCAACAACCCCAACTACCGAGATAGCTGTAAAAGAAGAAAACGCCCAAGGTGGAATAATTCTCACTGCGAGTCACAATCCAAAACAGTGGAATGCCTTGAAACTGCTCAATCAAAACGGCGAATTTTTAAATGCTGCTGAAGGTGCTTTGGTGCTTGAAATTGCTGAAAGCGAGTCGTATCGCTTTGCTGAAGTTGATGACCTGGGCGAAGTTTTTGCCAAAGATTACTCCGATATTCATATTCAGCAGGTACTCGATTTGGCTTTGGTTGATGTGGAAGCCATCAGAAAAGCTGAATTTAAAGTGGCCATTGATGCAGTAAATTCGGTTGGTGGAATTGTAATTCCGGCATTACTGAAAGCATTAGGTGTTAAAGAAATTGTTGAAATAAACTGCGAGGCAACAGGTCATTTCGCTCATACTCCGGAACCACTTCCCGAAAACCTGCTTGAAACTTCGGCAATTATTAGGGAATCGGGGGTTGATGTAGGTTTTGTGGTCGATCCCGATGTTGACCGTTTGGCAATCATCAGCGAAGACGGTTCGATGTTTAACGAAGAATATTCGCTTGTTTCTATTGCCGATTACGTGTTGAGCCAAACTCCCGGAAATACGGTTTCCAACCTTTCGTCGTCGCGCGCTTTGCGCGACATTACCGAAAAGCATGGCGGAACCTATGCCGCGGCTGCGGTTGGAGAAGTAAACGTTGTTGCCAAAATGAAAGCCACCCAGGCTGTAATTGGTGGTGAAGGTAATGGCGGAATTATTTATCCTGCATCGCATTATGGTCGCGATTCGCTGGTTGGAGTGGCGTTGTTCCTGTCTTTATTGGCCAAATCAGGTATGAAATGTTCTGAACTACGCCAAACCTATCCTGATTATTTTATTTCGAAGAATAAAATTGAACTTACCCCTGAAATTGATGTGGATGGTATTTTGGTTAAAATGAAGGAAAAGTACCAGCATGAACAAGTAACCGATATTGATGGGGTGAAAATCGATTTTGCTGATCGGTGGGTTCACCTTCGCAAATCGAATACCGAACCAATCATACGGATTTATGCCGAAGCTCCTTCGATGGCTGAGGCAGATTTGTTGGCAAATACAATTATTCATGATATAAAGATGTTGATTGAATAGAACCGAAAAAGGTCAGTCCGGCGAAACGGACTGACCTTTTTCCTTTCCAATGTAACTTTTGTGCTATTGGATGTTCGTTTTCTTTTGTGTCAGTTGCTCAACTATCAACCCTTTTTCCTGGATAACCATTCGTTGATGAACGAGCTTCAACTCATTATCTGCAATTTTTCCCTGAGCCGATTTAATATCCTGTTCTTTCGATTTGATTTTCTCTTTCAACGATTTGACCTTGTTAAAATATTTCGATTTTTCCTTAGTCAAAACTTTTAGTTCTTTTTTTGCGGTACCATATTCGGGTGTTTTTTTTGATAAGGTTGTGAAGGTAACTTTCTTTGCCGTAATTACTTCGTCGAGCCTAACGATGTCGCTTTCCACTTCAAATACCCCGGCATTTAATTCCTGAATGTCCGCTTCGTAACGGGTGATGGATTTCTCTTCTTTTTTGTTTAGCGATTCGATATCTTTCAGTACATCTTCCTGGCTCGAAACTTCTTTTTTTGCTTCTTTGATTTGGTTGTCAACCTCACTTTTGTAAGCTTCAACTGCAAAATCACGAATGTAGTTTTTCATGTTCTGGATTCGTTCCGGGTCGGCGTTTGATTCGTTTATAAACGTAGAATCGGTATATTGGAAAAACGCATGGAACTGGCATCCATCGGGCTGTTCGGTCATTCTCGCATAAATGTCCATCGAATGTTTGGTGATTGTTGCTTCTTCTATGGAACGAACATACCATTCGTCTTCTTTCTTTTCTACTTTGAGCTTGTCTCGGCTGGACATGTTCTCTTCGCTTTTAAAGATATTACCAATTTGTGTAGCCAAATTACCTACACGTTCACCAAAACCGCGATTGTTGACATATTTTTTCCAGAGCGGTTCAACAGTGCTGAGCTTGGCTTCAGGGATTAATACGGTTACAGCCATTTGCTGGCCTTTCGACATGTTTTTTTCACCTGTCTCAACTTCAATTTTTTGTTGAGAGCTTACCAGTAAACTGAAGAAAATGAATGCGGAAAGTAAAACTAATTGTTTCATCTTTTTTTTGTCAATAACGATTGGAACACCTTTTTTGTTCCCGTTTAAGCTGTAAAGATGAATTCCTTACTGTTTGGCTGGACTTTTTTTCTTTCTTTTTACCAAATGATAATGCGAAGTCTCTTCTTTGAGCCGCTGGTGCCGCCCCAGTTTCGAAATTACCTGCACAATGTTTCCTATAGGGATACGAACTGTTGGACCGAAGAAAGGCGAGAATCCTTTGTTGTGAGAACCGTTTTCTTCGATAAATAGTGTTTGTTTTGATTTCAGATCATAGCCCGACAGCTTTTCCATAGGTGCAATTCGTTTAATGTCATCCATCGTCTGTTCCAGGTTTTTCTTTTCTTGCTCAAGGTCCGTAATGTCTATTTGCATCAATTCCTGAATTTCAGGCTCTACTACAATTGACCGGCCGTTGTGTTTCTCGTTGATAAATTGTTTTTTAAAGGCAATGTGATAAATAAGCAACGAGTCACCAGATGTGATTTCTGTTTGAAAAAATCCGTTGATTCCCGACCTAACTGTCTTTCCGGTCCGGGCGTTTATAATTGCAACATCCGCTACAGGCACCGAATCGGTATCCAGAATAATACCCGACAGCGAAATCTGAGTTGGATATTGAGCCAAAGCAGGCAATGCAATGAAAATGGCAATAACTAAAACTAGTATCCGCATGATCTGTGATTTCATTTCTACTCGCTAATTTACAGCCTTTTTAGCTTAATAAATCATAAAATTCTATAAGAAAACTTTAAGTGAAACCCGGGTGTTTATTTAGAAATGATAAAAAATATCAGCCGAATCCTAAAAAAATGTAATAGAACATATGTTTTGACTACCTATTTGGCATAAATATTGACTAACAGTCTAGTCAATATTTAGGAATGTTCGGTAGTGTCCTGAATTTTAACCAGGTGATAAAACGTAATTCTTATATATGTGCGCCAGTTAATTTAAGCGTTAATGAAATAAACCAACAACTAAAAACCATGAATAACAAAAGAATTCTTGTTGTAGCAATTTCTGCTGTCGTGTTAATCTTACTGTATTTTTTTCTCAGGGGAGGGGAGACCGATTTTAATCAGGTAACCTCCACCGTTAAACGAGGCGAATTCTCTTCGCTTATTTTTTCGTCTGGTCAGCTCGAATCTGAAAAATCTGAATCGATTGACATTCCCGAAAAGCTGAAAGACCGCAATCTGCGTATTTACGAGTTGACCATCACTCATATGGTTGATGAAGGCACCGTGGTTGATTCGGGAGACTACGTGGCTACCCTTGATCACAAGGCAGTTGAAGAACAGATTAAACTGGCGCAAGACGATATGGAGAAGACCTTGTCGGAATACGAGGACAGCAAAATTGACTCGAACCTGAATCTGAGCAACCAGCGCGATGTGATTGTAAATGCACGGCTCGATCTGGCTGAAAAGAAAATAATCATGGAAGAATCGGTGTACGAATCACCGTCAATTCAGAAAAAAGCCAGTATGGATTTAGATAAGGCTACCCGAAAACTAGATCAGGAGCAAAAAGCTTATCTGCTGAAGAAAAAGCAGGAAGTCAATCGTGTTGACCGGAAATACATTAGCTACCGGCAAATTCTTGAACGGTCGGAAGAGCTTCAGAAGTTATTTAACTCACTCGAGATAATTGCTCCGAAGGCGGGTATTGTTACTTATTTCAAATTTCCGTGGGGCGAGATCATTAAAACCGGTTCAAAGGTTGGCCCTTACAACTCGGTTATCGCCAGTATTCCTGAAATGTCAAACCTCATTTCCAGAACGTACATCAACGAAATTGATATTTCAAAAGTAAAAGTGGGGCAAAATGTAAAATTGGGAATCGATGCTTTTCCGGCAAAACAGTTATCCGGACAGGTTATTTCGGTTGCTAATATTGGTCAGGCGATGCCAAACAGCGATGCCAAAGTTTTTGAAGTTAAAATTAAGATTTTCGGGAAAGATAAAGATTTGAAACCTGCCATGACCACCAGTAATGCGATTGAGGCAGGAACTTTTGCCGATACCATTATGGTTGCAAGCGATGCTGTTTTTGAAAACGATAGTTTGCGTTTTGTATATCTGGGGGCAAAAAATCCGGTAAAACAAGTGGTTTGGTTGGGCGATGAAAACGAGAACAACGTTTTGATTAAAAAAGGTTTAAAAGAAGGCGATGTGGTTTGGTTAACCGAACCAGAAAACAGTGCTGACCTGAAACTTGTTGGAGTGGAAATATTTGCGGAAATTAAAAAGGAAAAAGAAGATGCAAAGTTGAAGGCTGAAAAAGAACGGGAAGATATGCAGAAGAAGCAGCCTGAAGCTATGCCAGCGGGCGGGATCGGCGCAATGTCTCCCAAAACGATACAAACCAAATAATCAGCACAAAACCTAAAACAAGAAAAGATGATTTTTAAAAAATATTTTCACGATATCGTTATTGGTTTTGAGGCTATTATCGATAATAAGCTCAAGTCGATTCTGACAGCATTGGGTATTATTTTTGGTGTTGCCGCAGTAATCAGTATGCTGGCGATTGGTAACGGAGCCGAACAGGAGATTTTGGAGCAAATTAAAATGGTTGGGGTTAATAACATCATTATCACTCCAATAGAATCTGCCGGTAACGAAAATTCTTCTGAAACTCAGGACGACAAGGCCGGAGGGAAAAAGTTCTCGAGAGGCTTAACCTTGCTCGATTTGCAAGCCATAGAAGAGGTTGTCCCCACGGTAAATATGCTGAGCCCCGTAATTTCGTACAATTACTCGGCTATTATCGACGGCAAAAGTAAGCCGGTGGTACTTGAGGGTGTTAATACCAATTATTTCAAATTGTTTAATATCAGTCTTCAGTCGGGCGAGATTTTTAACAAAATGCAATCGGAGGCCGGTTTGCCGGTTTGTGTGATTGGTGATAATATTAAAACCGTATTTTTCAATCAGGAGAATCCGATAGGCAAACACATCAAGTGTGGTCAAATCTGGCTGAAAATAGTTGGAGTTATTGAGCGACGCGATTTTACGGCGTCGGCATCCGATGAAATGGGGATAAGCAGTTCTGACAATAAAATATTTATTCCGGCACAAACCATTTTAATGCGGTTTAAGAACCGGGCGCTTGTTCGTGCTGATGAGGTGGAGAAATCGTCGGCACGCCGCCGGATTATTGTGTCCGATTCAGATTCACAGTCGGCAACTGAAGACAAAAACCCCAATCAGTTGGATAAAATTATACTTCAGGTGAAAGAAACCGAACAGTTGGGTGCAACCGCTAATATTGTGAAACGCATTCTTTTGCGACGTCATTCAGGACTTTACGATTTTGAAGTTACCATTCCCGAATTGTTATTAAAACAACAGCAACGCACCAAAAAGATTTTCAATATCGTATTGGGTGCAATTGCAGGTATTTCGCT
>JACCEE011039524.1_pt1 | contig 13136 bp, 10 predicted proteins | sample 7449931 | NCBI WGS metagenome assembly JACCEE01 (sample SAMN15323457, study PRJNA562643) | freshwater metagenome | isolation source: river surface water | place: USA:Blue River Watershed | collected 2017-08-19 | reverse complement strand
TTACACCCTTTTCGCCACTAGTTCCCGAAGCTTCGAGAGGCCTAGTTGGTGTATTCATCCAAACATCAACACCTTGAAGCATCATTTTGGCAAGGTTCATGTCGTAATTTTGAATAAACATGATCTTCCCAATAAACTCGGGACGTTTCGACGTTTCGACAATGTACTTGATCAAATCCTGTCCACCTTTATCGGCAGGGTGAGCTTTACCTGCAAAAATAAATTGAACTGGGTGCTCAGGATGGTTGACAATAGCATTAAGCCTGTCGAGATTCTTGAACAAAAGATAAGCTCTTTTGTAAGTTGCAAACCGGCGGGCGAAACCTATGGTTAATGCATTCGGATTAAACTGATTAAGCGATTCTGTGATCAATTTTGGATTTTCGTTGCGAGTAATCCCGTTATCGGCATAGCGTTGTTTGATATATTCAACCAACTTAATTTTTAACTTTTGCTTTACTCCGGCAATTTCTTCGTCGGGCACATCTTGTATTTTTTGCCAAATATTGAAATCGCTTTGAGTTTCAGGAAAGTCGCGACCAAAGTACTTTTTGTGAAGCTCTTTCCATTCGGTAGCTGCCCAGGTTGAATAGTGAACGCCGTTAGTAACATAGCCAATATGAAGTTCTTCAGGAAGATAGCCTGGATAAAGGTCTTTCATCAGTTCTTTACTAACATCGCCGTGCAATTTGCTTACTCCGTTAATATTCTGAGAGAAGTTTGCTGCGAGATAACTCATATTGAAATGATCTTCGCTCTGGAAAGCTTTTCCTAAACCAACGAACTCATCCCATGACAATTGAATTCTCTCAGGAAATTGATTAAAGTAAGTTTTGAAAATATCGACATGAAACTCATCGTGACCAGCAGGCACAGGAGTATGCGTTGTGAAAAGAGTTGAAGCCCTAACTACCTCTTTTGCTTCGTTGAACGACAGGTTTTCGTCGCTAATAAGGTGAGTCATTCGTTCGAGGTTAATGAACGCTGCATGTCCTTCATTGCAATGATAAACATCGGCATCTAAGCCCAACGCTTTCAACACTCTAATTCCACCAAAACCAAGAAGTATTTCTTGTTTCAACCTATTTTCATTGTTGCCACCATATAAATGATGGGTCACAAAACGATCTTCTTCTGAATTATCGGGAGAATCGGCATCGAGAAGGTAAAGTTTTACGCTTCCAACATCAACCTGCCAAACTTTAGCTTTCAGTCTTCGCCCGGGATAATCAACATGAATCGACAACCATTTATTGTCGACCATTACAGGTTGAACAGGTATTTTAGAAAACTCTTCGGCTTCATAGTTTGCAATCTGCTCGCCGTTGTTATTCAGGGTTTGTTTAAAATATCCATAGCGATACAACAAGCCAACAGCCACCATATTAACCTTAGAGTCGCTGGCTTCTTTCAGATAATCGCCGGCTAAAATACCTAAGCCGCCTGAAAAGATCTTAAGACTATCGTGAATACCATACTCCATACTGAAGTACGCGATTTTATTTCCGTTTGGATTGGCTCTTTCAGCGAGATATTTTTTCAGATCGGTATAAACCCAATCGAGCTTATACTTAAACTCCTCATCTTTTTCAAGTTCAAGAAACCGGCTATAGCTTACTTCTCCTAAAAGAACAATAGGATTGTGCGCCGATTGTTCCCAAATTTCAGCATCAATGTATTCAAATAGCTCACGGGCTTTAGCATTCCAAGCCCACCAAAGGTTTTTTGATATTTCTTTCAGAGGGACCAAACTCTGTGGTAAATTCGATTCTACAATCAACATTTTCCAGTTTGGACTTTCTTCGAAGTGCCTTTCAATAAATCTTACTTTTTCTTTCATCTATCCTATTGCTATTAAGTCATTGACTAAGGTTAAAATCTAACAGTTCAAATTCCCGATTTAACTTTTCTGTGCCTTTGAAATTACAACGACATCCATAAATCTTTGATTTTCTGTTTATTTACCAAAATCAAGTTGCTATCAAAAAATCTTTCAACCTATATTTTAATTGAGGTTATCGCCATCACTTATAGTAAAGCTACTTTTCTGCTTACCCGATAACAGATCAACCAATATGGCAAAAAGAACATTTATTTTTTAATTCTAAGTATTAAATAGTTATGAAGGCTCAAAATTTCAAATAGATTTTACGTTGTCAATTTCTTAACTTTTTTCTTTGATTGTTTTTCGGCATCATCCGGAACAACATCAGCTTTCTTCTTTGAACAAAGTTTCTTGAGTTCTTTCTCCAGAGTTTTAATTTTCGCATCCTTTTCGTCGATCGTTTTCTTGAGCGATGATATTTTTTCGGCAGTTTCGTCTTCTGGAACTATGCTATCGAGTCGTAGTGAAAAATCGCTAAGCACATTCATGTAATTCATAAATGCCTCATAAGGAGATTCATATGGATTGAAGTATTTATGAACTTCGCCATCGGAAAAGAACTTCGTACACATGTAATAGAAGTGGTCGCTTATCTGAAGATATTGCCAATCTCTCAATATCTCAGTATCGTTACATTTTTCGACACGGGCTTGAAGCGAATACAATTTATTAAATGCCTCTTCCTGAAGGTCGTTGCCAAGCCAAGCCGACAAATCTCGTTCTTCATCGGCCCACGAAATTGGATGAAGAACATGAACTGGCGAAACCGGTTGAATTTTTTCAATAATTTCGGATGGAGTTCCAAACTGAAGGCTCTTTGTTTTAAGTATTGCATTCGGCAATTCCTGCAAGAAACTCATAATTCCTGTTGACGATTTTTGATGCTCGCCAAAAGTTTCATAGTCCATGAAAATATTGTAAACATCTTCGTTTTGATCAGCATTTAGAATCCAACTTGCAAATTTCTCAGTCGTCAGTGGCCACTCAGACCAAGTCCGATTTGAGAATCGAAAAGAGATGTCGTCGCTGAGTTTAAAATTGCGCATCAGTACTTTCAGACGTGGGTTTATCACATTGGTGTAAACAAAGTTAGGACTCTTCCAGCCGAGAATATGTTTTGCACCTTCGGTAAGCATACCATTAAACCCCATTTCAGAAATTGTGTTCCCAATTTCGTCGGAATATATAAGCTCGGTATTTCGAAAAATTGTAGGCCGCTTTCCAAAGTGTTTTTCAATAAGATCGTCGTGCTTTTTGATCTGCTCGCTGAAAAGTTCTTTGCTTTTTAACGACACTAATGAGTGCGAATATGTTTCGGATAAAAATTCGACACAACCTGTTTGTGCTAGCTCTTTAAATGAGTTAATTACTTCGGGGGCATATAGTTCGAATTGCTCTATTGCAATGCCCGAAAGCGAGAATGCAAGTTTGAACTTTCCCTTATGTTTCTTTATCGCCTCAAGTAGGATTTTATTTGCGGGCAGATAGCACTGCTGGGCAACTTTCTGAAGTATCGTCTCGTTTGCATAATCATCGTAGTAGTAATGATCATTTCCTATGTCGAAAAAACGATACCTACGGTATCTGAAAGGTTGATGAACCTGAAAGTATAAGCAAATCGTCTTCATCAGTTATATCTTTATAAGTTTTTACAAATGGTTTAATCAAGTTTAGTTTCTTTTTCTGCGAAACAAATGCAGGTCAAGCTTTTTCAAATTTTTCAACAGTATCAAAGTAAACATCGCGCACATGCTTTGCCGAGTTTTTCCATTGGAGGCTGTCGACCTCGGTACGTCCATGTTTTTTAAATTCGGACGAAAGGGCAGGGTATTTTACAAGAGCATAAATTGCATCGGCCATTGCGTTAATATCCCAAAAGTCGATTTTTATAGCATGAGTAAGTATCTCGGCAACACCCGATTGCTTTGAGATAATAACGGGCACATCAGACTGCATAGCTTCGAGCGGTGATATTCCAAATGGTTCAGAGACAGATGGCATTACGTAAACATCGCTCATTTTGAACATGTGAAAAACATCGTCGCCCCGAAGAAATCCGGTAAAATAAAAGTGGTCGGTAATTTTCAATTCAGCAGCACGCCTAATCATAGCGTTCATCATATCGCCACTACCTGCCATTACAAAACGGACATTTTTAGTTCTTTTCAGAACCTTATATGCAGCTTCAATAAAATATTCGGGGCCCTTTTGCATAGTAATCCGCCCTAAGAACGTGACTATCTTATCATCCATTCCTCTTTTGAGGGCTTTCTTACTTTCAAAATTTACAGGTTCAACGGCATTGTAAACAGTTTCAACTTTACGAGGATCGATTCCATATTTGTCTATAACTATTTGCTTCGTCAAGTTACTAACAGTTATGATCTTATCGGCAATCTCCATTCCTTCGCGCTCCATCGAATACACTTTCGGATTAACGCTGCCACCACTTCGGTCGAAATCGGTTGCATGAACATGAATCACCAGCGGTTTACCCGAAACTCGTTTTGCTGCAATACCCGCGGGGTAGGCAAGCCAATCGTGGGCATGAATAATATCAAAATCGTTTTCTTTTGCAATTGTTTCTGCAACAAGGGCATATCTGTATATTTCGTCAATAAGATCGTTCCCGTATTTTCCCGAAAATTTCAATCTTCCAAAATCGTCGGTCTCAATAAATTGGGTACGACTCGAATGTTTTGAACTCGTTAATTTCCAAAATTCTTCAGGATCGGTATACGGAACTATTGCTGAATCAACTTCGTAGTAATCAATTTTCTGTTGAAAATCTTCGAAGGAGACTTTTTTTCGGGTAATTGATACATCTCCGGCGCCTATAAGCCTCATACTGCTCTGGTCTTCATCGCCATAAGCTTTTGGAACAACAAAAGTAACCTCGATATCGTCGAAATTAGCCAATCCTTTTGTAAGCCCATAGCAGGCAGTACCTAATCCGCCTGAAATGTGGGGCGGAAATTCCCATCCAAACATTAATACTTTCATGCAATCTGGCTTATTGTTCATAGTTATCGATTAATTGATAAGCTCTTAATATTTCACCAATATTCCAAGCTTGTGAAATGGCACCCTTACCTGTGTGAGGCGGATTTCCATTATATAGTTCAGAGATTGTACCAATACAATGATTGTTCATCTCTTCTTCAAAACCTTCCATAATTGACTTCGTAAACGAAAGTCCTCCTCGCTGATGGATTAAAAGATATCCTTCAATAAAAAATCCAATTAACCATGGGAAAATTGTTCCCTGATGAACCGCCTGTTCACGCTGTTCTTCGGTACCTTCGTAAAAGCCTTGATAGTTTTCATCTCTTGGAGAAAGTGTTCTTAAGCCCCTTGGGGTAAGCAATTCTTTCTTTGCAACACTCAATATTGACTTCTTCATCTCTTTGGTAAGAGGTGAATATTTAAGGGCTGTGGCTATTACCTGATTTGGGCGTACCGACCAATCGGTCTGTTCGTTATAACTACAATCAGCAAGATACCCCTTCTCTTCATTCCAGAATGTATCCCTAAAGGAGTTTCCAATGATCAGAGGTAAAGCTTTCCATTCATTTTTAAAAGCAGTATCGTTTGCTTCGGTTGCCAGTTCAAGTGCAAAACAGACAGCATTGTACCAAAGTGCATTTATTTCAACCGGGCAGCCATATCGAGGTGTGACAGGTTTGCCTCCCATGTAAGCATTCATCCAAGTGAGGGCAACTCCGGTACAATCAGCACTTATCAAGCCATTCTCAAGCATCTTAATATTAAAGTCTGTTCCTTTTCGATAAGCTCCGAGTATCTGAATAATTACATCTTTATATTTTTTCCATACAAGCTTGCGGCCACCCAGCTCTTCTACCAGCTTTTCTATTGCCCAAAAGAACCAAAGTGGTGCATCAGCTGAATCGTAGTCCGATCCAAACCTCCCCCATTTCTTAGGGAAAAGCCCGTTGTGAAGCCTTGAAACATTTGTGTCGATAATCTTCGAAATCAGAGCAGAATCATTAAATGCTGATGAAAGTCCAGGTAAAGCAACAAATGTTTGGTTTACTCTTCCCATGTACCAGGGATATCCGGCCTGAATATCTGTGACTGAAGGTTTATCGACAACAAATTGCCATGCCGAATTTTGTAAACAGTTAAAGAAACTGTTCCTCGGAGTTCTGTTTTCTAATTCAGAAGCAAATTTCTTTTTTAAATCAGCAGACATAACTTCTTCTGTTGATGCAGAAAAGATGACACTCTCTCCTTTTTTAATCTCAAATTCGAAATAACCAGGAATGTATAAGTCTTCAAGGTACTCATACCCTCTGGTTTTATCTTTCATGTACTCAATGTTGTAGTACCAATCGGGGTTTGCAACATATTCAGCCTTTTTCGACAGCTGCATGCTTAATGAAGGGTATCCTTCGTAAAGATTTATTTTAATTCCATTTTCAGCTAACTGATATTTTGTGTTGGCATACAAATTTGAATGACTCAGTGAATGGACATTCCGAAAAGCAAGAAATGGCTTAAGTCTCAGCGTTGTTGGAGAGTGAGCTTCAACAAGAGTATACCGAACCAAGACCTGTTCTGAATCTTCAACAAGAAGTATTTCCTGCTTAAATATTACACCGCCAACTCGGTAAATAGTGGTTGGAACAATTTCATACTCAAAATCGCGGATGTATTTATGGCCTTTAGGCTCATATTGCTCGCCTTGATACTTATGTATTCCCAAATTGAATTCGGCGCCATGCTGAATAATTGTTGCATCGAGCGAAGATAGCAACACATGCTTGCCCCCGTCGAGTGATTCATTTGGACAAATCAGCAAACCATGGTATTTCCGTGTATTGCAGCCCGATAGAGTGGTGCAACTATAGGAACCAGCATGGTTAGCCTGCAAAATTTCTCTCAATAAAGAATATTCTAAGTTTACGAGTTGTTGCTTGTCGAATTTTAAATAGCTCATTCGAAATTTATATTTGGATTAAACGCCTTTAAATTATAAAAAACCTCATTCAATACCTTCAAGATTCTTGAAATATTCAAATTCAGGTTTAAAATTTATGTGTGGATAAATATTGTTTAGCTTTTCTATTTTCTTTAGCATTGATGCACCAAATTTTCGGATAGACACAACATCTTCAGAGAGAATACGATGCTCTTTTGCTGTAACAATGTCATCAATTTCACTTAAAATCGCAAGTGCCGGAGACGTTAAATAGCTTTCTTTGAAACGTTCGAAAATGAACCGAATTCCAGTCTCTGAAATGTGAACCATATCGTTGGCATAAAACCGATAATCTCGAAGCTCGTCGTTAACAATCTCATAAGCAGGAAAATATTCGATCTGATTTACAGGACACGATTTAATAATCTCATCAACAGCAAGCAGTAAAGTTGATTTACTCAGTTGATTTTCATGAGCCCCATCCTTAAAATGCCTGACAGGGCTGACAGTGAAAATTATTTTCAATGCTGGGTTAAACTCTTGAATTCTAGCAATCAACCCTTTCCAATCCGACACAATTTCTTCTACAGTTAAACGAAAACGTTTGAATTGACGCGAAGGCAACTTATGGCAGTTGGAAACAATTTGTTTGGTTTCGATCGATTCAAAAACCCATGCCGTCCCAAAGGTAACAAAAAGACATTGAGCATTTTTCATAAAATCGTGGGCTTTCAGAATCGAGTCGTTGCAATTTCTAACAACTGTGTTTTTATCAATATTAGAAAACGAACCATGAAAACTGAACGAATGCCAAAGATTATTTTGAAAAATCAGATCCTCTTCAACAATATCAGATCTATTTATTGCAAGATCAATAGAATTAGATATTGATACGGGGTTGTAAAGTACCCCAAAAGGATTTGACATTACAGGGAATTTCAATCTACTGAGTATTCCTCCAACATTATCGGAAAAACAAGACCCGACGAAAAGCATCGGGGTATTATAGTCAACGCAAAGGTTTGACTTTTCAATTTTAATCTCTGTTCTTAAAGGGAAACCCATTAGAAATACTAATATAAAATAACTCAGGGCAAGTTATCGATTATTTTTAAGTAATGACGCCTATTAGCAGGCAATTTTCAAACTATTCAACTTAATAATCGCATATCAACTCGTTATGTCTTAAGTTTACGAAAAGATAATGATTTCTTTCAATGCGATTCATCTCACACCTCTTCTGAATTAATACTTTTGTCAAAATTTTAATATGCTAATAGATACACATTCGCACATCTATTCTGAAGAATTCAGGGGTGAAACTGATGAAATTATTAAGCGTGCATTGGGAAATGGCGTAGAGAAAATTCTGTTGCCCAACATCGACAGTTCATCAATAAAAATGATGATCGACCTTGTTGATCAATACCCCTCTGTATGTTTTCCAATGATGGGAATCCACCCAACATCGGTTAAGGAAGATTTTGAGCAAGAGCTCGAGGTTTTTGAATTCTGGCTCTCGAAAAGAAAATTTGTTGCGATTGGTGAAATTGGCATCGATTTATATTGGGATAAAACGTTTAGGGAAGAACAAGAGTATGTGTTTTGTCGGCAATTAAAAATGGCCAAAGAACTTAACCTGCCTGTTGCTATTCATGTAAGAGACTCATTTGACGTTGTTCTTGAGAACATAAAAAAAGAATATCACAATGGCATGAAAGGTGTTTTTCATTGCTTCTCGGGAAACTCAGAACAAGCCAAAGAGGTTATCTCTTTAGGTTTCAAAATTGGCATTGGAGGCACAATAACTTACAAGAACTCGGGCGTTGCTGATGTAATTTCAACCCTCAAGCCTACCGATATAGTATTAGAAACAGATTCTCCATACCTCTCACCCGTCCCTTTCCGAGGGAAAAGAAATGAAAGTAGTTATATTGTAAATATACTACAAAAGGTAGCCGAAGTATTTTCGATTCCCGAAGAAGACGTTGCCCGAATAACAACTGAAAGCGCACAAAAACTTTTCAATTTATATTAATTCGAAGGGAATTCAATACCATATAATACTTTAAATGATCTAATTTTGAATGTGTTTCTGAGCCAAAAAAGCAACAGTTTGCTTGGGCGCAAGAAATAGATGCATCTCAGATCTTTAAAGCTTAATGACAATGGAGTCCACTTCAATCTTAATTATCTATACTGGAGGAACTATCGGAATGGTTCAGCGACCAGAAGATGGATCGCTTTCGCCAGTAAAGTTCGACCAACTTTACGATGAAATACCCCAACTTTTAAAATTTGGATACGAGATTTCATCTATAACTATTGAGCCGGTAATTGACTCATCAAATATCACACCCGATTTATGGTATAAACTGGCCCAAATCATTTTTGAAAACTACTCAAAATTCGATGGGTTTGTTGTACTTCATGGCACCGATACTATGTCGTATTCTGCATCAGCACTTAGTTTCATGCTTGAAAATTTAGGGAAACCAGTTGTATTTACAGGGGCACAACTTCCAATAGGAACACTTAGAACAGACGGGAAAGAGAATTTACTGACTGCAATCGAAATTGCAGCAGCAAAGAAAAACGGCAAAGCTATTGTTCCCGAAGTTTGTATATATTTCAACTCTATGCTTTTCCGTGGAAACAGAACTTCAAAAATTGACGCCCAACAGTTCAAAGCATTCGACTCCAAAAATTACCCTCCTCTGGCAAAAGCCGGAATCGACATTTCATATTTTGAGAGTTCGATAAGACGCCCAGTATCTCTAAGAAAGTTTTCAATCAATTGTAAATTAGACACAAGAGTTGTTATTCTGAAAATATTTCCAGGCATGAACCGATCAATTTTCGAAGCAATTACGTCTATCGAAGATCTAAAGGGAATAGTTTTAGAATCGTTTGGGAGTGGTAATGTTCCAATCTTCCCTTGGTTTACAAATTGCTTACGAAAAACGGTAGAAAAGGGCATTGTCATTTTAAATATTAGTCAATGTGCAGGAGGAAAAGTTGCAATGGGATTATACGAAACGAGTTTATATTTGCTGGAAGCGGGTGTAATAAGTGGCTTTGACATGACAACAGAAGCAGCAGTAACCAAATTAATGCACTTATTAGGACAGGAATTAAGCAACGAAGAGATAAAAAAACAATTAAAGTCAAATTTGAAAGGTGAAATAACTTTTTAGTATTGCTTATTGAATATTTTTTTTAGTAATTTTCACCCCTCAAAATTTTCAAGAGAAAGGTATGCGGTTTAGACAGTATTGTAGGCTTAATCGCACAGTTCAAGCAAATATTGGTAATTAACTCTTGCATTAATGTTTGAGTATTTGGAGAGATGCAGGAGTGGCTTATCTGGCACGCCTGGAAAGCGTGTGTTCTGCAAAACGGAACCGGGGGTTCGAATCCCCCTCTCTCCGCACAGAAAATTGAAATGTTTAATAAAAATAAATAATAAGAATAATTGTTGAATAAATTTTAAAAGCATTATGAAAAAATTATTTGCATTAATAGCTGTTCTTTCGGTGTTCGTTTTAGGATCATCGGTTAGTGTTCAAGCACAGGACACTTCAACACCTGCTACCGAACAAGTAGCACCTGCTGCTGCACCTGTTGCAGATATGGCAGCCGACAAGATCGAAGAAGCTGCAAAAGCAGCAGAACAAGGTCAATCACTTCACAGTGCATTGAAACAAAAGTTTATTGAAGGTGGACCAGGCTTCATGACATCAGTTTTGGTTTGTCTTATTCTTGGTTTAGCTCTTGCTATCGAACGTGTTATTTACTTAAATCTTGCCACAACAAACACAAAAAAATTGTTGAACGATGTTGAGACTGCTCTTAACAACGGTGGATTTGAAGCAGCTAAAGATGTTTGTCGCAACACAAGAGGTCCTGTTGCTAGTATCTTCTATCAAGGTCTCGACCGCCATGCTGAAGGCGTTGAAGTAATTGAAAAATCAATTATTTCTTATGGTGGTGTTCAAGCTGGTTTATTAGAAAGAAACTTAAGCTGGGTAGGTCTTTTTATTGCCCTAGGCCCTATGCTCGGTTTCTTGGGAACAGTAATTGGTATGATCCAGGCTTTCGACTCAATTGAAGTTGCTGGTGATATTAGTCCAACTGTTGTTGCTTCCGGTATTAAAGTTGCCTTGATTACTACAGTATTCGGGTTAGTTGTTGCGATGATCCTTCAGGTGTTTTACAACTATTGTTTAGCTAAAATGGATAGCATTTTAGGTGACATGGAAGAATCATCAATCTCGTTACTTGATATGATTGTTAAATACAATCAAAAGAAATAATTTAAGACATGGAGAAAGGTACAAAATTACCCAAGATTGTACTCTGGGCTTTATTCAGCATTTCAATTGTATATTTCATCCTTTTACTTACATCAATTGAAAATCAAGTAAATCCTGGGGCCAAGGCAGAGAATTTAATTTCTCTCGGCATCTATTGGACAGAAATTCTTACCTTAACAGGAGCTGCTATTGCATTGTTTTATGCTGTCAAAGGAATGTTCTCTGACAAAAAACAAGCTTTGAGTTCTTTAGGTATTTTAGGTGCTTTTGCACTTGTCATTATCATAGCTTACGTTCTTTCACCAGCTGACATACCTCAATTTTTTGGAGTTGAAAAATTTGTTGCTGACGGATCATTAACTCCATCAATTTCGAGATGGGTTAGTACAGGTCTGATCACTACTTACATATTGGCTTCAATTGCTATTCTATTAGTTATAGGGTTCAGCTCTGTTAAGATATTTAAACGCTCTTGATGTTTTTAACATCTAAAAATTAGTGAGTATTATGGCCAAAAAAGCTAGAAAAATACCCGAAATACCATCATCATCGTTGGCCGATATCGCCTTCTTGCTGTTGATTTTCTTTTTGACTTCTACATCTATGGATACAGATAAAGGGTTGGAAAGACGATTACCACAATGGGTTGACCCTTCGACGGTTGATGATAGCGATGCTCCACCCGTGAAGGAACGAAATGTTTTCGTTGTTCTTGTTGACCGCGAAAACAGACTTATGGTTGAAGGTGAACTTTGCAGAGTTGAAGATTTGAAAGAAAAAACTAAAGTTTTCTTGACCAACCCTTCTAATTCAGCCAATTTACCTGAGAAAGAAGTTCGTTCTTTTGATGTGGTAGGAAATATGGAAGTAATCAGCAAAAATGCTGTTATTTCATTGCGAAACGACGTTGGTACAACTTATGGAACATATATCAAAGTTCAAAATGAGTTAGTAGCTGCTGTTAATGAATTGCGTGAAGATTTTGCCTCTGAAAAATTTGGCAAGCCTTACGCAAAACTATCTGAAGAAGATCAGAAAATAGTTCAGGAGGTTTATCCACAAAAGATATCTGAAGCTGAACCTAAACGAATAGGAGGAGTAAAGTAATATGTCAAAATTTACAAAAAATGGTGCACGAGAATTGCCACCAATTTCAACAGCTTCGCTTCCTGATATCGTTTTCATGTTGTTATTCTTCTTCATGTCGGTAACGTCGATGAGACAGAATACTTTGATGGTTAAGATTCATTTGCCTGAAGCTTCTGAAATCAACAAAATGGAGAAAAAATCGTTGGTGAGCTATATTTATGTTGGTGCGCCAACTCCTCAGCTGCAACATATTTATGGTAGTGAACCACAAATCCAGTTGAATGATAAGTTAGCCAAGGTTTCTGATATACCTGATTTTGTAGAAGCCGAAAGACAAACTCATGATGAGTCTGAAATTCCACAGCTTATTACATCACTTAAAGTGGATGAATATACTAAAATGGGTATTGTAACAGATATCAAACAGGAGCTTCGTAAAGCTGCTGCTCTGCACATCAATTACTCGTCGCGTAAAGCTGAGAGAAATTAAGTTTGCTCTTAATATAAAAAAGAAAGGCGGTCATTATTGATCGCCTTTCTTTTTTTCTTTTCCTTAAATTCTTTTAAAATCCCTTTTCTCAAGCACAAATGCCGATCTTGCCGGAATATAAAGACGTAAAAAGTGGCTACTGTCGGCCCCGCCGCTAGGAATGCTATAATATGTCATCCGCTCGTCTACCCTACTCTGTCCACCATAAATTCCTGAATCGGTATTAAGTACTACCTGAAACTTTGACGGCTCATAAGCTATTCCATAATTTGTGTAAGACGTGTATGGGCTGAAGTTAAATACAAACAGAAGGTCGCCACGGGAATAAATCAGAACTTGATCGCCCTTACTCTCCCAAACTTTCCAAATTTCAGGAATTGAAAGAAGATTCCTCTCTTTGATAAGCTTAATCAT
>JACCEE011030427.1_pt1 | contig 13147 bp, 8 predicted proteins | sample 7449931 | NCBI WGS metagenome assembly JACCEE01 (sample SAMN15323457, study PRJNA562643) | freshwater metagenome | isolation source: river surface water | place: USA:Blue River Watershed | collected 2017-08-19 | reverse complement strand
TTGCTCCTGATCTGATGCGCACTCCTCTGGAGTTGGGTTGCGGTGCTCAGTAAGCGCCGCGTTCGGCCGCGTGCCACCGTCGCGTTCGGTCGCGTGCCACCGATTATTGCGCGTTCGGCCGCAGTTATTTTATGTAATCTTGAACCAATATTACATAATATTACTTCGCAACGGTGGCACGCGGCCGAACGCGCAAATGTTAATATTATGTAACATATACATATACATTCAAATCGGTGGTTCAGATCGAAACATCACATGTCCATTCTCTCGACACTTCTTTTTCTATTCGTCGTTATTGTATTATCGGTGGTCATTATTCAAAACGTCATCGTTCCTGTTTTCGTGAATTATCAGCACGGTATCTTCATGAGTCCCGATTTTACGATCGGTCCAAGTCAAATTCAGGGTCTAGGGTTATTCACAAAGCGCTCACGCAAAAAGGGTGAAAGATTATTCGTTGCGATCAATCCCGATGAAACTGTGACACTTATCGGTGGTAAAATCAACCACTGTCCAGGAAAAGACCAAGACGGATTTATTCCACCGCGGTCAGTGCGACCCAATACATATCTCTCGACAACCCCGGATAAAACCACAGGAGAATGGTGGATTATCGCCGCCAATGACATAAAAGCCGGCGAAGAGCTTACCATGGATTATACATACACACCTGATTTTATCAAGAAACCGGATCCGAACTGGCGATGTCCGATCAAATGATTATTCATCATCTTTGTAAAAGTCACATGCGATAATGAGTTTATCTCCGTTTTTCACCCACTGCCATTTCATTTCAGTTTTATTTTTAAGTTTTTTGCTTAATCTTTTTGTGGTCATCTCCATTTTTTTAGCAGTATATTCGTTATCAACAAACATCGTAAATAATAACATTTGAGTAGTAATGATATATTATATGTCATATAATAATATAACAATAATGAAACTCTTCGGGATCGACTTGTGTCGTTACAAAGATATATTCGGGCGTCCGAGAGAAGGCGCGCATGCTTACCGTGTATTCGATATTGCGTTCGTAGATGTCGCTGCTACCATCATCGTAGCGTTCATTATCTCTCGAGCATTCGGTATCTCGTTCTGGAAATCTCTCGTCACGCTCTTTATCATAGGAATTATCGCTCATCGCGCATTCTGCGTAAGAACCACGGTGGATAAGTGGGTTTTTCCGAGTGTATGAATCAAATCAAATCAAACGAAACAAAATATCTTGTTATATAAATATCAACGTCGATTGTTCGTATTTATATAATAACAACGGAATGTTCAAAACAAGCGTTTTCGGGTACATTATTATTATTTTTATTATTGTTATCTGCTTGAAGATTTACCAAGAGTCAGATGCGTTTCAATTGAAGTGTATTGTATCGAAGGTAGATGGTAATAAATATTGTGTGCGCGAACGCGCGAAGCTGGAACTTGCGGCCGATCTTCTTGCGACAGTAACCCAAAAGATGAAAAAGGTCGTAAAACATATGGGAGATACATATCCTGACCGAGAGAATGTGAAACGTTTAGTGAAAAACTTCCGACCTGAAAAAATAAGCGAGACGTTGCCGACGAGCGAATACACAGCATATAGTGAGAACAAAGGCGAGAAGCTTGCGTTTTGTGTGAATACAACGAAGAAGGGAAATAAACTCATCGATGAAAATACGCTCACATTCGTAGCACTCCATGAGTTAAGTCATATCATGACGGAGAGTGTAGGTCACAAAGACGAGTTCTGGAATAATTTCCGGTTCCTCATCGACGAAGCGCAAAAAATCAAGGTGTATCACCCGGAGGATTATAAACTCCGGCCGAAGGAATATTGTGGAATGACGATCAATGATAACCCGCATTTCGACAACTAGTGCGGTGCGTCAGGCCGCACACCGCCGTAAAGCGCGTTCCGCCGCGAACCACGGGGGTGGGGGGGGGGAAAGAGCCAAAGAGAACCCGACGCGTCTCTGATGCGACCACTATGCGATTCCGACGCGTCAGAATCTAACCCGACCCGTGGTACGCGGCGGAACGCGTTCAGACCTCCATCAGTCTCGTCGCATGAAGAAATATCGTATTTGGTGTTCGTTTATCTTCTATGGCACGAATATCTGCTGGTCGCGTAACTTTTGATACAATCGCCCGATCCACTTCTTTTATACGATAAACATGATTACTCATCGGTCCTTCCGCAAAAAAAGAAACAAACGGAGGAATGCTTTTTTCGTCAGTCCAGCACCAAATCGCGCGGTTTATATGATTATTTCGAAGCGACATCCATTCTTCGACACTGTCATATTGATACGTCAAAGGAAATGCTGCGTCATGTTCATACGTTTCATCGACGAATGTTATAAAAATATCGTCAATCGGGAATAACATACTGCCAGTTGTCGGGCATGGCGTAAGAACTTGTTCATAGATCGACGCACCGCCAATAAACCATACGACGTCATAATTCATCGCGAATTTATGAACATCCGATAATGTTTTTACGAAAGTGACGCCTGGTTTGTGTTCTTCACTTTCAAAATCATGGATTGCTGAAATCACAATATTATCGCGAAACGGAAGAGGTTGATGATCATCTGGTATGCTTTCCCATGTTTTCCGCCCCATAACCACCGCGCTATTATACGGAAATACATCGGAACGCGTCATATGTGAAAAAAATCGAAGATCACGGTCGATTTTAGGCCATGGAAGCGTTCCTTGAAAACCGATACCACCGCCACGACAAAGGGCAGCAATCATTTTGAATACGGTGGGTGATTTGGACATAATAAAAGCGTATAATAATATACCATATATGTATTTATTAGGGTTACAGATACTGTAATATAATTTATCTATATAAATATATATGTCTGCTGCTGCTGCTGCTGCTGCTGTTGGTTCTGCTGGCGCCGCCGACGATGCGCTGATACCCGAGGGTACAATTTTGTCATCTTCATTCGGTAGTTCTCGCGTTTTATCAGCCAGACATTTATTTTTCGATGATGACATGAAATATATTGGACCGGTTCAAGCACTAGCGAATGGCAACGAAGGGCTTAACCTTCAAACGGTATATTGTCAAATACCAAGCGAATTTACCTTACACAACGAGTCAGGTCACCAAAATATAAGAAATCCAAATGAATTTAGAACAACAAAACTATCTGGATTATCAAATAGTGATTTTAAAAAATGGTTATCAAATTTAAACGTTGATTCATCAGTCGGAACCGGTTTAACAGTTGATGTTATACGTGCATTAATTGATCGCGAAACCCACAGTGATAAGACATCTATGTATTTTTTTGATTTTGATCAAACTCTTACTTATGTAAAAGGTCTCAATTTTAATTTCAATCAAAAAGGACACGAACAAATTCCAAAAAATTTTTATCAACAATACGCAAGGTATATATTTTCAGACTTTTGTGGTGAAGAACCAAAAGAATCAAGGACCGGACGATTACAATCATTACAAACACTTTTCGGAATGATTGGACCTGAACGTATTTATATTATTACTTCAAATGAAATAGCATGTCCTAAAATGAGAAAAACAGTGAAAGATATATTTACTGGTGAAACAAAAAAAGAGATGGGTAGCGGCAACCCATTTTTGCATCATTTTATAAGCTTAATCCAGCAATTATTACCAACATTTAACATAGGACATTTAATTTCAGTATGTCCAGAAAACACAACGTCTCACTATCAATCAAAAGAACAAGCAATAACATCAATAATCAGTCAATTGTCAAAAGGTGGTTCAACTAACCGCAAATATAAATCGTCATCACATAAAAAGAAATATTCACGTCGTGTATCAAAAAAAATCAAATATGACCGACATAATCGGCGGACCCAGTATAAACATAAATATCGCAAATAGAGTTAATTCTATAATAAAGTATAATCTTCTTATCATATAATAGTAACATCTGGAATGGAAAACGTCGCATCAGATATTCCTATTTATAAAATTTATCATATACGTTCGCCTGATATTACACCGCCATCATCATCACGGGTGAATACCAGGCCAACAACAGAAAGGTCGTCTGAAAATGGCGCAAGTGCGGGAGAAGCGGCAGCGGCAGCGGCAACGGCATCCGAACTGTCGCCCGAGTATAACGTAATCTACGTATTTTATGGCAACGTAGAATTCATGACAGACGAAGGCGGTATCGTGGATATCAACGACGTTTTTTTACAAGAGCCAGAAAATCCGCACTTTCAACGAATATTTAGTGATTATGAGTTAAGAGTCATTCATCAAAATCATGTAAAGGTGGTCTTTCTTCCGGAGCGAATATATCCAGACGACTCCATCGAAACCATTAAAAAGAAATTTCTCTATCTCACACGCGATAAGGTTGCGCTCTCCTATGCGGAGTTGTATTTCTTTTGTAAGCAGGCAAAACATATTACTACGCAACTTGCGTATGACCAGATTACATCCAACGGAAAATTAGAAATGACGCCAATACGAGTTCAGAATTATTTGTTAAATATTGACAATCTTTCAAAAGACGCAGAACTTGGCGCTCCTGTCGAAAAACTGTATAGCTATACAAATATCGCAAATCTGAAATTGGAAGATACTCCTCGTATTGTAAATGTAACATTAGGCCAAAGTTTGAATATTACCGAAACATATGATTATCCTTATCCATCGAATCCCTTTGATGCCGAAAATGCCGACTCGTTTTTAGAAATACACGCAAGCGAACTTGTGAATACAACAAACAAAATGGTGTTAATTGACTATGGCATATTTATTGACAACGCGATCTACATGGTTTCGGCAGAAGATGCGCTCATCTACGCAAAAGAAACCGCACTCCGAGAAAGCGCGGTCGGAAAAGAGAAACCATTCGAATTCGGAAAACCGATACACGAAGCGTATATGGTATCGTTATATTATCCTTATCTTTCGTCGTTCCGAGATGACACACCACGAACATCTCTCGAAAAAGGTTCCGCAGAAGCATCCGGAGAGACAGACTTGGCGACAATCCATTCACATGATACACTCATGCTTCATAAACCGAAACTATTTGAGGCCGACAAGAGAATCATCAACGAGAAATTCATGCGCCAAACCGCGAATATTAAGCTTCTCTATGACATTTACGAGAGAAGGACAGTCGAACATAATTACATCGATAATGGGATTCGGGGTGTTGAGTTCATGATCCATCCAGAAACGCCATATAACCAGTCGCTTGATGCGATTTTTAAACTCATCCACTGTTCGGAATCCATTCCATATATCAAACATAACCCAGGCAAAAAACGCGACAACATCTACAAGCTATTTATTTCGGGTATTAGTCGAAGTGGGCGTAAAATTCCATATCTTCCGAAAGGCGATATTTTTCGTTTGATTAAAACTACGTCACGTAAGAAGAGCGTAAGTATCTATATCAACTATATTTATTCAAATCCGGATATACCCGACCATAAAGCAACGCATTTACAAATACCGGTTCTCTGTGAATTTTATCCTAAGGGTTCCGTCTATGTAAAATTATTCGCGAAATATTCATTCACAACGACTGAAATCGAACAAATTATTATCGCCACTGTGAATCCAGTTCTTCGTGTAATCAAAGAGCATGTTGAACAAGGCGGTTTTCAAATGAATCTATTTTCGCGACTGTATCATCCACAAATCGAAATGATTAACTTGGAACATTTTGCGCAACTACCGATCACACGAAATATCGAAATAAAGCAGATGATCAAATGTATTTCAAGTGCGTTTAATGAAGTAGAAGGTAGCTTGAAGAAAGGAATCGTTCTCCGTTACAAACGAGTAAGTAATTATAATGACATGTCAAGCCAAGACGCGTATATTATCGAAATGATGAACAAACGCCAAAGTGACCGAGATATTCTGGACGGATTGAGAGATAATTATGGGATGGGCGAACCGGAGGCTAGAAGTAAATTATCCGCGTTTTTGTCTTCGCTTCAAACTCAGCAATTTTCGCGATTTCGCGGAGGTGCTATACGCATAAAAAATAATCCCGGTTTTCTCACGAAAATAACGAAAGGGGCGTTCAATAACATCATTACAATAGAAATTACGAATATTAATAATATACTATATCTTACACCGTTACATGCGTATATCGATTCAATTATTCGTATTTATCAGAACCCAAGCACTACAAATATCCCTTATGAAAAAATATCCGAATTATGTGCGAATACTGCCGCACCACGAATCCCGCCATTAAGCGCCAAAGCGGCACAGGCATCGACATCATCGACATCGTTGGCATCAGCAGCGTTTGATGAAGGACAAACACCCACGACCACCGTTGAGAGATTCGCGATGGAATCACAAACCCGGCCAGCCGGCGACGTCATCGCAAGTGACAAAGAAGAACCGATTGACCTCATGGAAGAAATCGTTCGCGAAATAAAAAAACCTGCGGCAGGGGCTGGAGCCGCATCCGCATCCGCAGCGCCTGAACTCATTTTTGGTTTTGAAGTTGAAGCACCCGCTCAAAATGGAGACGAGGTCGATTTATTTGACTTGCTACAAGATGACGATGATGATGATGATGATCCTGGCGATAGTGCGCCGAGTAGCGCGCAAGGAGGCGGAGGAGGAGCCGCGGCGCGAACATCAAAATCCGCCGCATCAGGCGCTGGTGCCGCCGGAGCAGCTGAAGAGGTCGAACCAGAAGAAGAAGATCTTTCTGACATAACTGGAATGGAATTAGCAAATCCAAACCCATTTTCGAAACGAATACAAGAACGTGATCCAATAATCCATTTAAACGAAGATGCGGGAAAATTCAACGCATATTCGCGAAGTTGCCCATGGAATGTACGACGCCAGCCGGTGATATTAACAAGTGAAGAGAAGGACCGCATCGACCGCGAACATCCAGGGTCATACACACATAGTATTACGTATGGTTCCGACGCAAGCAAACCGTATCATTATATATGCCCAAGATACTGGAGTTTGAAGCATAATACAAGTTTGACCGAAGAAGAAGTTAAGTCGGGGAAATATGGAACAGTCATTCCTCAAAAGGCAAAAAAAATACCACCAGGCGCGACCATTTTCGAATTCACAGATGACAAATATCACGTGGATGAAAAGGGAAATTATAAACAACATTATCCCGGATTTTTGAAGAAAGATGCTCACCCGAAAGGATTATGTGTTCCATGTTGTTTCGCACAGTGGGATAAGCCCGCACAAACCGCAAGAAGACAAGAGTGTGAAGCGAAACAATTTGAATCTGTCAAATTAAGCGCGCCAAAGTCGAAATCGAAATCGAAATCAGTAAGCGAAGATCCCATGAAAAGTGTCGAATCGGACGCCGCTGTATCGAGTGCGGTGGATGAGTCGGCACTCGGAGCCGCAACTGCAGCATCAGCCGTGACTGAACCCGCAGAATTTCTCGAAACTCCACGCGCCCAGATGCCACACGTCTCCTTTCAGCAAGAACCCGTCAAAATAAACGAAATGAAAGATGATCGTATTTTAAGTTCGGATAAGTTTCCTCTTGAAAATGGCCGTTTTGGTTATTTACCTACTCAGCTTCAAAAGTTCCTATTTACAGATAATCGAAACTGTCAAATAAGTCTTAAAAATGCGGCGATAAAAAAAGATACACCATGTCTTATTCGACGAGGTGTTGAAACAAACGAACGTCAATCATTCGTATCTGCGATTGCGTATTATTATAAGGAAAGTATAAATACCGAAAAACCTACAGCTACGTTAGTCGGCACGGTCGGCGCATCTCTCAGCACTAGCGCTGGCGGTCTCGCAATACCAGGACAAAGTAAGGCACAAACATCCGCGTTGGAATCACTTTCAATATCGGCTGATTCAACAAAGACCGACATTCTTAGAAAAGTGACAGATACAATACAGAAAAATGCGTCACTTTTATCAAAACGCCTCGCCGCCGCAGGAGGGGGTGGTGGAGAAGCAGCAGTCGCCGCAACTACTCCGTTGTCACAAATGTCATTCACACCACGTGTTGAGTCGGAATATGCGTCAGATGATGAAACCCCGGTTGCGATGACGCCTCGTCCTTCATCAAGCACCGCAGCGGCAGCAACGTCATCACGAAGTGAAATGGTGAGAAGAGACAGCGAATATATTCCGACGATCCGAGAGATGCGAACGCTGATAATTCAATCTCTCGACGTAGATATGTTTCGAACTCTACAGAATGGAACGTTAGTAGATTCATTTTATAACCCTGAAAAAGAGCTGCGCGAATCCGACATCGCGCGCAAGTATTCAACGTCTCAAATCTCTCGAACACTCCCCAAAGAAACCTTCGCAAGGATATGTAACGCGTTTGAAAACTTCGTAGCATATCTTGAAGATGATGAATCGGTTATCGATCATACCTACTTATGGGATATTGTAACACGGCCTAACGAGAGATTATTCAAGCATGGAAATAACATTATACTCCTTCATATTCCTGATGATGATATTACCAATAATGTTCAAGTCATCTGTCCGACAAACGCCTACTCTGGTGAAGTGTTCGATATCAATCGTAAGACGATCATTATTATGAAACGCGATACATACTATGAACCCATTTACTTATTTGAAAGTAAGTCTAACGGTAAATTTAGCGTGTTAGGTAGATTCTCTCTAAAAAGTAAAACGTTGATGCCAAAGATAAAACATGTTATAGAAACGGTGCGCGATTTGTATTTTGCGTATTGTCGCCTACACGCAAGTCAGCCGCGTGAATATAAATACAAGATGAATTTACCTGCTTCAGTTATAGCAAAAATATTGAGAGAAGCCGGTTTTACAATACACGCACAAGTTATGAACTATAACGGAAAGGTGATCGGATTACAAGTATCACAAACGATGTCAAAGTTGGTAAGATTAGATCCATCACAAGTTAAAAAGAAAGTGTATGAAAAGTCATATTGGAAAGGAGTTATTCCTACTGCGGTTTCAGCACCTCTCGAACATGACAGCGGTGCCGGTGCCGGTGGCGGTGCCGGTGCCGGTGGCGGTGTCGGTGCGGCCTCGGCTGCGTCGGTGACATCAGACGCAGCATCAGCGAATCATTCGATTCCAACAATTTTAATGAACGATGATCAACTATGGACCATGAGTTATCATGAAACAGTCGAATTCTTAAAAGAGGTACAGCGATATGTGAAAAAGACCACCAAAAAAGATATATATTGTCTTCCAAGAGTAAAAGTGGTGGAAGAAGGCCTAATCGTTGGCGTCATTACAGAAACAAACCAATTTATTCAAGTGAATGTTGAAAATGACCCACAAATGAACCAAAACGATGACTTACCCACGATTACCGAAAGTAATCATCTTGTTGCGGATGAAGCTATCCAAACTACACCGACGGATAAGATGGCGGACAAGACGCGCGAGAGATATGTTCGCAATATACGCCTGGAAACGAACTTTTATAATGTCTTCAGAAACACCGCTAGAAATGTACTGAACCGACCAGAAAATAAGGCAATCAAAGATAGTATCGAGAAACTAATCGGTTCATCATTTGTGATTTATACGAATAAATTGTCACAAATCATCTCTTACATGAAGAAGTTAGTATCAAAACATGTTTCATTTATTCGGTATAGTAAAGAAACATTAAAGATGGTAGGTGAAGTGTCTGGTTGTATTACAAGTGATGATGAAACATGTGGCAAAAAAAGTTACTGTTTGAAAGAATTTGGCGGATTGTGTAAGCTTTTACTACCCCAACGTAACCTTATGTTTCCGGATATTGATAACGAAGTCGCTTACTTCGGAAAATTGGCGGATGAAATGATTCGTTACGAGCGCGTTCGATTATTCATGTTTGAACCGATGAAATATCCGACGTTTCAAGATATAAAATACAATCTTCGAGAGAATGAAATTATACTGTTAGAAACATTTATAACCCAAGACTACTTTGAAAATATGGAACCAGCGGATGAGAACCCGTATATACACCAGACCAATTTTTATACAGTTGCGCCAAGTAATGCGGGAAGTTATGGCGTTCAGCATTATGATCCAACCTATAATAAAGAATATGTTGATCGGTATTTTGAAATAGAAACGGGTGTAAAACGTGCGACGAAAGTGAAACCCTTAGCATCAGTGTCTGGTGTTTCGGAAAGGGCTAGAGCAGGAGTAGAAGCTGGAGATGAAGCTGACGCAACCGAAGCAATCGAAGACAACCCTTTTAGTGCGAGTGGTTCTTCTGATGTATTACGCATAAACGAAATCAACCATGTTCTTGATTTCTGTCAAGAAGTTTCCAAACGCAAAATCACAGTTAAGTTACGTAATACCTTTTTTCCGAAGATAAACACTTTTGAAATTTTATTTTCCAACGAACGTAATGAATGTTCATTTGATATCATGCTAACGATACTGAGAACAGTCGCCCAAATTGCGTCAAAATGTCCAAGCGGCCATGCGTGTGTTCGCAAGAGTGGTGAATTTGCGTTAATGGGGGCTGCTACCTCAGGAGCAGCAGCGGCTCAAGAACCCGAACCCGAAATATGTGTTAAATGTCAAACAAATATTGGTTTTGACCAATCTGATTTTGCGTGCCGACAGTGTAATTATTTCATGTGTGATAATTGTCGGTTTCAACACATCGATCAATTCGCAAATATGACGGTGGCAGGATTAAAAGATATTCTCGTAACGGAGTATGCGAAACTTGCGAGTAATGGTTTAGACAAAAAACTCACCATGATATTGAATGGTTATGGTATGAAACAATATGCCGATATCATCAACGAAGGGCGGGCCACATTAGCACAAGTTATTCAAAGTGAAAATTACTTTCTTACCAATATCGATGTTTGGCTTTTAGCTGTGTATTTTAAGATACCGATGGTGTATGTTTCACAGACATTATTAAGTGAAAATGGTAAAAATTATATGGTATTATTTGGGGATGAGATGACTGAAAGCTATTTTTTCATTCAACCGTTTCAGATTATTCAAGATGTTCCATCTCGTTTTGGATTAATTGAGATTAAACTTGACGAAATGACGTCGATGTTGAAAATCCCTTTGACTTATGTATCACCGGAATTACAAGAAAGCATACGAACCGATCATGATATGCGTATTTCTCTCGAAGACTACATTCGTGACTTTAAATTGTTGAACATCAAACAAAAAAAGCGAGTATTTACCATGATGAATAAACAAAATAAATAGAAGATATATAGGAAATAATGAATTCGCAATTCTACATTACAGCAGATCTTGTTAATCGTAATTCTCAATTACAACAGTTACAGCAGTTACAGCAGTTACAACAGTTACAACAGTTACAACAAGCACAACAAGCACAACAAGCACAACAAGCACAACAAGCACAACAAGCACAACAGCAACTCGTTGTAAATGATATATTTGAAATACCGGAATATAATGTCGCTGTGCCGGTGAATGTGCCCATGAATCCAAATATACCCCCGGCACTCATAACAACAACCACAGACAACATGAACTTTATAAAGTCAATTAATCATACCGCGATGACCGATGTGATGAATCAACTCGCAAAACAAAAACAAAAAACACCATCGGTCGGAACAAAGCAAACTGACGTTTCATTACAAGTGCCACCACAAAGCGCGCAACAAGTTCAACCGTCTCGCGCAGTAAGCACACCGGTGAATAGTGGTATCAACTCACAGGCAGCAAACCCTACCGGACCGGCGACTTTAGCACCAATTCCGTCATCTGAGTCAGGCATGCCAGAAACTGGCGCCACGAAGAAAACGGCGCAAAAACACATACCTAAAAATACATTAAACAAAAAGGTAATCATCGAAGAAGAAGATATAGATAGTGCCATCGATTATGATGATGACGACACAGAGATTAAAAAAACAAAACTATCTTTGTTTCAATTCGCAAAAGACATCACATTCAACTTAATTTTTGCGATTCCCTTTCTTCAGAAAGCGCGCCTTCATGCGATGCTACGGGATTCGACTTTAGCAATCAATCAGATCGAGCGTATTTTTGATGAATTTAAAGACCGTTTCTCTCAATATGATCTTGAATCCATTAAGAAATATATATGCGAAGACGGAATACGGGACCAACTCAATTTTATACTCGAATCTGGGTTTAATAAAATATTGTCAGATGGTATAATTGACGTGAATGACGCACCGCAATTCAATCAATTAGTGTATTATATTATCAAGTCGTTTAATGACATCAATCAAGGTAAAGTGTATCGATTTTATGTGAGCCGCGAACATGTGATGCTTCTTCTTCATTTTGTCCTCAAGTCTGTTTTTTCGCTTACATTAAAAGGGCAAGAAGAACAAATGGCGTTAGGATTATTGGACACAAGTTTTAAGCTTGTTCAATTGGAAGTATTGCCGATTGTTTCGAAACGGTGGTATCATCGATTTCGGATATGTAGAACCGCAAAACAAATCGAAGATATCATCGAATAAACGAATAATCGAAAGAACGTATTTAGGAAAATCGGCGGTGCGTTTTTTTAGCCGAAAAAGAACTTAAAGATATTTTCTTTGTATAGTATGAGAATGAGAGTTCTCCTCCTTAGAGTATAAGGAGTACCAATTGTGAATTACAGATTTCTATGTTTTTCACAAATCAATTTTCGTCACAACATTTTTGACTCGTTGTCAAATGATACGCCACCAGTAACGTTGGTTATCATGAATAACAAGGTCCGTTTTGTGATGATTATCTGCTTAATTTATGTTGATTTGTGGGATTGTAGAAATCCGCAAATATTGGTTGTAACTTTTTACCGGTGTAGCTCAGCGGCAGAGCGTCTAAAACGTCGTTTGTTACCTTTTTTACTACTTCCGCAAGGAAATGGTCCGATCTACGAATGATTATCGCCTTATAAGCGGAAGGTCGTAGGATCGAAACCTACCGCCGGTATTGTCAAGCTGGACGCTATAAACGCAGCATCGTCATTTTATTCCAAGATACATTTTCATGTTACCGGAGTGGCGCAGAGGAAGCGCGCGGGGCTCATAACTCCGAGGACATAGGATCGAAACCTATTGCCGGTATTCATCAACAATTCGCACCGGTGCTTTTAGGCACTTGAGCAACACAACAAACCTCCTTAGCTCAGAGGCAGAG
>JACCEE012692021.1_pt1 | contig 13149 bp, 14 predicted proteins | sample 7449931 | NCBI WGS metagenome assembly JACCEE01 (sample SAMN15323457, study PRJNA562643) | freshwater metagenome | isolation source: river surface water | place: USA:Blue River Watershed | collected 2017-08-19 | reverse complement strand
TCTCAAAGGCAACCTGCTTCGCCTGATCGCCCAACTGCTGCCGCAATTGCCTGCCGGATCACCGCTGAGCAGCCCGCTGGGCGCCAGTCTCAACGTCAACCTGCTGACCCAGGCCCTGCCCAGCCTGCTGCGCGGCATGCTCGGTGGTGCCGCCCCCGGCAAAGCCGGCCCCGCTGGTTTCCCGCTACCCGCCAGGCTGCTGGCGCAAGGCAACGAAGACACCGACCTTGAGGCATTGCTCAAACTGGCCGCAGCGGCCGTCTCCCGCCTGCAGACGCACCAGCTGTCCAGCCTCGGCCAGAGCCAGACGCTGGCCGATGGCACCCAGCTGACCACCTGGCAGATGGAAATTCCGCTGCGCCAGGCTGAGGGGTTCACCAGCCTGCAGGTAAAGATCGAACAGGAACAGAGCCCGGCACAGCAGAAAAATGGCCAACCACAGACACTCTGGCGAATTGATCTGGCCTTCAACCTGGAACCGCTGGGCGCCCTGCAGGTACAGGCACAACTGCTGCGCGGCTGTTTCAGCAGCCAGCTGTGGGCCGAACGCGCCAGTACCGCACAGCTGGCCAGCGCCGAACTGCCCTGGCTGCGCGAACGCATCAGCGCTGCCGGTTTCAGTGTGGGCGAGCTGGGATGCCAGCAAGGCGTGCCGCCACAAGGGCCGCGAACTCAATTGCAACAACGCTGGATCGACGAGAAAGCATGAGCAAGCATCCCAATCGCCAGGCCATTGCCCTGCAATACGACGGTAGCAATGCCCCCAGCCTGACCGCCAAAGGCGATGACGAACTGGCCGAGGCGATTCTCGCCCTGGCCCGCGAGCATGAAGTGCCGATCTACGAGAATGCCGATCTGGTCAAGCTGCTGGCCCGCCTGGAGCTGGGCGATGCCATTCCCGAGGCACTGTACCGCTGCATTGCCGAGATCATCGCCTTCGCCTGGCACCTCAGGGGCAAATGCCCACCCGGCTTCACCTCGGCCGAAAGCGGCGAAAAAGATGTCACTCCAGACCTGCCACGGCTGGCGCCGCCAACGTCCTGAAGGCCACCTGCTCGCCTTTCAGGCCACGGCCCTGAGGCATGTCCAGCAACTGCCAGGCAAAGAAACCCTCGCGGTAGTAATAGACCTGCGTATAGCCCCAGCCGACCAGCATCTGCGCGGCCAGCGCACTGCGCGGGCAGACCTCGCTGTCGCAGTAGACTACCAATGGCACCTGACGCGGCCAGGCCTGATTGCCCATTTCGGCAAAGTTGCCAGCCAGGTCCAGATGCACGGCGCCCCAGACATGCCCCCAGGACCACTGGCGAGTCGGTCGCACATCGACAAACACCGCACCCAGCTCATGCAGACGCTTGGCCTGCGCACTATTAACCGTCATCGCACCTGCCACCTCGACAGGCGACTCGGCGGCGTGCAACGAACTCATTACCAGTGCCAGCAGCAACCCACAGAAGCGCAGCATGATCCAGCCCTCCCTACCTCTATTTTGAGCTTAGGCAAGGCGTCAGTCGGGGCTTGGAACCATTAGCAGGAGGACAACGCCTGTTAAGAGCGCGCAGCACTATTAACGACGATGGGGATCACGCTTTGCGTGCTTGATGCAGACGGCTGACCAATTCCGCCTCGGCCTTGGTCAGGCCGCAGGAATGCGTCAGATCATCGACGCTGGCCCCCATGCCGACCAGTCGGGCGGCCTGGGTGAAGGATAACGAGGTTGGATCGCGCTGTTCGATCTGGCTGAGCTTGTCTGGCAGCGGCGCCACCACACGACGCAGTTCGTGCAGTTCTTCGCCCATGCGGATGCTCCCGGTCAGGTAAGCATCCAGACGCCGGGACAGCTCTTTCAGGCGCTGATCATAGGCCGCAGCCCGTTCGGCCTGCAGCGTCGCCTGCTCACGCAGGCGACCCGCCAGCCACACGCAGGCGCCGATCAGGCTGACACAGGTCAGCCCCAGCAGGCCCAACGCCATCTCGAGCATCAGATGCCGTCCAGCTCAGACCACTCTTCTTCGCTCATCATCTTGTCCAGTTCAACCAGAATGAGCAGTTCGCCATTCTTGTTGCAGACGCCCTGGATGAACTTGGCAGACTCGTCGTTGCCCACGTTCGGCGCGGTTTCCACCTCAGACTGCCGCAGATAGACTACTTCGGCCACGCTGTCGACCAGAATGCCGACCACCTGCTTATCCGCCTCGATGATCACGATACGGGTGTTGTCGGTTACCGGAGCCGGCATCAGGCCAAAGCGCTGACGGGTATCGATCACCGTGACCACATTGCCACGCAGGTTGATGATCCCCAGCACATAACTGGGCGCACCCGGCACCGGCGCAATCTCGGTATAGCGCAGCACTTCCTGCACCTGCATCACGTTGATGCCATAGGTTTCGTTATCCAGTCGGAACGTCACCCACTGCAGAATCGGATCTTCGGAACCTTGTGCAGAAGACTTTTTCATTGTTCCCTCGCCTCGTCAAAACCACCAATGGCGGCAAATGCGGGTCTACCCGCTTGTTATCACTATAGAAGCCCAATTCTGATTGGGCTCGTCAAACCTTTGTCTTGCGCCGGTCGCTGGCCGTAATCAACTCGGCCAAAGCCGAGACATCCAGCAGCGCACACATGTGCTCGATGACCGTGCCCGCCAACCAGGGACGTTGAGTACGCTGGCTACGCCACTTGACCTCGCGCGGATCGAGGCGGATCGAGCGGCTGACCTGATGCACGGCCAGCCCCCACTCGCACCCCTCGATGGAAATCACATACTGCAGGCCCTCACGGCACTCGTCACGATAGCGTTCCGGCATCACCCAGCGCGCCGTATCGATGACCTTGAGGTTGCCACTCTGGCCCGGAAGGATACCGAGAAACCAGTCCGGCTGGCCGAACAAAGGCGTCAATTCCTGACCCGCCAGCGGGTAGATGGTACCCAGGCAAATCAGAGGCACTGCCAGGGTCAGGCCCGCCACATCGAACAGCAGGCACTCGAAGGACTCATCCGCCCAGCTCGGGCGCTCCACCCAGGGAGCACTGGCTGCCGGCACGGCCTCCTCAACAGCAGCAACCACCACCGGCGCGGGAGGCTCAATAACGGGCTCGACCACCGCAGGTGCAGCCTCGGCCACAACCTGAGGATTGACCGCCGGCAGCAGACTGGGCAACAGCGAGGGCAAACCAAGCTCGCTTTTCAGCGGCGCGGCCATACGCTCCCCCAGGGGGACTACCTGAGCCAAGGGTTGTGGCTGACGGCGCGCATCGCGCACCTCTTCCTCCAGCACCGCTGCAGCAAAATCATCCAGACCGGCATCGTCAACCGTACTGGCAGTCGGATTGGCAATAATCGGCGCAACCTCGGTCGCTTCGGCAGCCTCCAGCTCGCTGGCAGCATCCTGCAACAACGCATCCAGATAGCTCTGCAGAGCCAGCTGGGAGCGAGTATTGAGGCGCTGGGGGCGATTCATCGGGACAACCTTTTGGCGATAACTGTGCAACCTATCGGCTGCAGGCATCGGCAACTTGAGGACCGGAGCACAACAATGCAAGCCATCACGCCACCTGAGTAGTCGGTTGATGGCTCAGCAGATGCTTGAGCAAGGCGCGGTAGGCGATCACCCCGCGGCTGTTGGCATCGAACTGCGACGGCGTCAGCCCGGCCCGACTGGCATCGCGCAGGCGTGTATCAACCGGCACATAGGCCTGCCACAACTGCTCGGGATAGGTGTTGCGCAACAGACGCAGGGTCGTCATCGACGCCTGGGTACGGCGGTCGAACAGAGTCGGCACTATGGTGTAGGGCAAGGCCTGCTTGCGCGAGCGGTTGATCATGGTCAGGGTATTGGTCATCCGCTCCAGCCCCTTGACCGCCAGAAACTCGGTCTGCACCGGGATCACCAGCTGCTGACTGGCCGCCAGCGCGTTGACCATCAGCACGCCCAGCAGGGGCGGACTGTCGATAATGGCGTGATCAAACTGGTTCCACAGCTGCGCCAGGCTTTTGGCGATGACCAATCCCAGGCCGTTCTGTCCGGGAGACTGGCGCTCCAGAGTTGCCAATGCGGTGCTGGACGGCAACAAGGCAATACGCTCGTGACTGGTAGGCAAAAGCAGACGCTGCGGCAGACCGCGCGGCACGTTGCCCTGCTGCAGGAAGAGATCGTAGGTACTGTGTTCCAGAGCATCCGGATCATGACCGAAGTAGCTGGTCATTGAACCATGGGGGTCAAGATCGACCACCACCACGCGCTTGCCGGCATCGGCCAACAGGCCCGCCAAGGCAATCGACGTGGTGGTTTTGCCGACACCACCTTTCTGATTCGCAACAGCCCACACTCTCATGGTCATGATCCTCTCGGCGGCGGCCTGGTTTGCCGAGACACTCGGCCAATCAATTGGCCGGAGGCAAAGAATTGACGGCGCCCTCAGGCTGCGCCGGTAGTTGGGGTGTTTCTGCAGGTTGCGTGCCAGCCCGCTGCAATGCAGCATCCGGCTGAGCATGGGCGCTGCCCACACCACTCACGCTACGACGTATTTCCAGATTACGCGAAACCACCAGCACCACACGCCTATTGCGCCCACGTCCCTCGGCACTGTCATTCTCGGCAATCGGCTGGAACTCGCCATATCCCACGGCCGCCATGCGCCCTGGCCTTACACCATCGAGCGCCAACATTCTGACAATGCTCGCCGCCCGCGCCGTCGACAACTCCCAGTTGCTTGGATAAGGCCCAGCACTGATCGGGACGTTATCGGTAAATCCCTCAACGTGAATTGGGTTCTCGTAGGGTGCGAGGATGGCCGCGATCTTCTCGATGATGGCAAAGGCACCCTCGCTGGGCACCGCATCGCCACTGGAAAACAGCAGGCTGGAGTTCAGTTCGATCTCCACCCATAACTCGTTGCCGCGCACGGTCAACTGATTGGACTTGATCAGATCACCGAATGACTGGCGAACACTCAAGGCAATCTGGTTCAGCGAATCGGTAGCCCCCGTACTTTCCTCACCTTCCGGGGCGGCATCCAGATCGGGCGAGAGCGTACGCGGTGGTTCTTCGCCAATGGCAATGGGCTTGGTCGAGCGTTCCGGCTGGTTGAATACGCCAACCAGAGTATCGGACAGGACCTTGTACTTGCCCTCGTTGACCGAGGAGATTGAGTACATCACAACGAAGAAGGCAAACAGCAGGGTAATGAAGTCGGCATAAGACACCAGCCAGCGCTCATGATTCTCATGCTCTTCGTGACGCCGCCGCCGACTCACCGCCCTACTCCACGAAGCCTTGCAGCTTCATCTCGATGGCGCGCGGGTTTTCCCCTTCGGCAATGGACAGAATGCCTTCGAGCAGCATCTCGCGATAACGCGACTGCTGCAGCACCAGGGTCTTGAGCTTGTTGCCAATCGGCAGCAATAGCAGGTTGGCAAAGCTCACCCCGTAGATGGTGGCCACGAAGGCCACCGCGATGCCACTGCCTAGCTGGCTGGGATCGGCCAGATTGCCCATGACATGAATCAGGCCCATCACCGCGCCGATGATGCCGATGGTGGGCGCGTAGCCGCCCATGCTTTCGAACATCTTGGCCGCCTGCAGATCACGACTTTCCTGGGTATACAGATCGACTTCGAGAATGCTGCGGATGGCCTCCGGTTCGGCGCCGTCAACCAGCAACTGCAGGCCTTTGCGCGCGTAAGGATCAGCCTCACCATCGGCAATCGACTCCAGGCCGAGCAGACCTTCCTTGCGCGCCTTCATGCTCCAGGTCACCACCTGATTGATGCCGCCGAGCATGTCGATGGCAGGAGGCAGTATGATCCAGCGCAAAATCACCCACGCCCGCTTGAGGGCCGGCAATGGCGTTTGTAGAAATGCGGCACCCAGCGTACCGCCGATCACGATCAGTGCCGCCGGGCCGTTGAGCAGAGCCCCCGCGTGACCACCTTCGAGATAATTCCCACCGATAATGGCAATGAACGCCAGAATGACACCGATGAGACTCAGTACATCCATCAGTTGCAGGCCTCGGCCAGATGACGGCCGATATCGTCCAAGGGATACACGGCATCGGCCAGGTTAGCCTTGACCACAGCCATCGGCATGCCATAGATCACGCAACTGGCCTCATCCTGTGCCCATACCTGACTGCCAGCTTCCTTGAGCATGCGTGCGCCGTCACGGCCATCCGCCCCCATGCCCGTCAACACCACAGCCAGCACCTTGTCGGCATAGGCCTTGGCCGCCGAACCGAAGGTGATATCGACGCACGGCTTATAGTTGAGACGTTCATCGCCCGGCAGGATTTTGATCTGTCCGCGCCCATCAATCATCATCTGCTTGCCGCCTGGCGCCAGCAACGCCACGCCGGGGCGCAGCAGGTCACCATCCTCGGCTTCCTTGACGCTGATCCGGCAGAGGCTGTTCAAACGCTCGGCAAAGGCCTTGGTGAAGGCCGCCGGCATATGCTGAATCAGCACGATCGGCGCCGGGAAATTGGCCGGCAACTGGGTCAATACGCGCTGCAGCGCCACCGGACCACCCGTGGAGGTGCCAATCGCCACCAGCCGGTAGGCTTTTCGCCGCACGGGCGCAGAGGATGGCGTGGCAACCGGCGTGCGCGGTGTCGGCGCTGGTGCCGCTGAGGCAGAGTTCGGGGTCGACACCGGTGCAGCGGCAGGCGACGGGCTGAAACTCGTGCTGCGACGGTTGCTGCGGGCGATGGAAAGAATCTTCTCGCACAACAACTGTTTGACCTTGGCTGGGTTGCGCGAGATGTCCTCGAAGTTCTTCGGCAGAAAGTCGACGGCACCGGCATCCAGGGCATCCAGCGTCACCCGCGCGCCCTCATGGGTCAGCGAGGAAAACATCAGAACCGGTGTCGGGCAACGCTGCATGATGTTACGTACGGCCGTGATGCCATCCATCATCGGCATCTCGTAGTCCATGGTGATCACGTCCGGCTTGAGCGCCATCGCCTGATCAATCGCCTCACGGCCATTGGTGGCGGTGCCGATCACCTCGATGCCACTGTCGGACGAGAGGATTTCCGAAACGCGGCGGCGAAAGAAGCCCGAATCGTCCACCACCAGCACTTTTACTGCCATACAGACTCCTCATCGCCAGTCAACAGTGGCTGGCGCTTTTCAACCACGCCGCGCGTAGCGTTTCAGCATGCTGGGTACATCGAGAATCAGTGCAATACGACCATCGCCGGTGATGGTCGCCCCCGCCATGCCAGGCGTACCTTGAAGCTTCTTGCCGAGCGGCTTGATCACCACCTCTTCCTGGCCCACCAACTGACCGACCACGAAACCGATGCGCCGGGTGCCCACCGAGAGAATTACCACCTGCCCCTCGCCACGTCCGTCATAGGCCGCATTGGGCACCAGCCAACGCTTGAGATAGAACAGCGGCAGCGCCTTGTCACGAACGATTACCACTTCCTGCCCATCGACCACGTTGGTTTTGGACAGATCAAGGTGGAAGATTTCGTTGACGTTGACCAACGGGAAGGCAAAAGCCTGGTTGGCCAGCATGACCATCAAGGTCGGCATGATCGCCAGGGTCAGCGGTACCTTGATGATGATCTTCGAACCCTGGCCCTTGACCGAATAGACGTTGACCGTACCGTTGAGCTGGGAAATCTTGGTCTTGACCACATCCATGCCCACACCACGACCTGACACGTCGGAAATTTCCGTCTTGGTCGAGAAGCCGGGAGCGAAGATCAGGTTGTAGCATTCCAGTTCGTTGAGGCGATCCGCAGCATCCTTGTGCAGCAGGCCCTTTGCCACCGCCTTGGCGCGCAGCACGTCGGCGTCCATGCCCTTGCCGTCGTCGGAGATCGACAGGAGGATGTGATCGCCTTCCTGCTCGGCGGACAGCACGACCTTGCCGGCACGCGGTTTACCGGCCGCTTCGCGCTCTTCCGGGGTTTCCACGCCATGGTCGACGGCATTGCGCACCAAGTGCACCAGCGGGTCGGCCAGGGCCTCCACCAGATTCTTGTCGAGGTCGGTTTCTTCACCGACCAGCTCCAGGTTGATTTCCTTCTTGAGGTTGCGCGCCAGATCGCGCACCAGTCGCGGGAAACGCCCGAAGACTTTCTTGATCGGCTGCATCCGCGTTTTCATCACCGCGGTCTGCAGATCGGCCGTCACCACATCGAGGTTGGAAACAGCCTTGGACATGGCCTCATCGCCGCTATTGAGGCCCAGGCGAACCAGACGGTTACGCACCAGTACCAGCTCGCCGACCATGTTCATGATCTCGTCGAGACGCGCGGTATCGACCCGGACCGTGGTTTCGGCTTCACTGGCAGCACTGGCCTTGTCGCCAGAGGCTGCCGGTGCTGCGGCGGCACGAGCCGGCGCAGAGGCAGGAGTCGCTGCGGCAGGAGCAGCTGGCGGCGCTTTAGGCTCGGCCCGTGCCACGCTCTCTTCTACAACAGGTGCGGCACTGGCAACTGCCGGCACAGAGGCGGTCGGCTCGTCAGGCGGGACAAACTTGCCCTTGCCGTGCAACTGATCAAGCAGTGCCTCGAATTCGTCGTCAGTAATATGCTCGTCCGAGACGGCTGCCGGCGCCGTGCTGGCGCTCGGTTCCGCGGCGGCGGCAACGAACTTGCCCTTGCCGTGCAACTGATCGAGCAGGGCTTCAAACTCCGAATCGGTAATTTCATCACCGCCACCCGCTACTGCGGGCGCCGGCTCGACTACCGCAGGCGCCGCAGCGAACTTGCCGGGGCCATGCAGATCATCGAGCAGCTTCTCGAACTCGTCGTCGCTGATTTCGTCACTGGCGACGCTTATGACAGGCGCTTCGGTTGAGCTGGTGTCAGCGGGGCCCAAGGCATCGAGCAGCTGCTCGAACTCGCTGTCGGTGATATCACCCGAAGCCGTCGCGGAGCTGGCTGTCTCGACGACAGCAGCCACTGGCTCTGCTACCGGAGCTGGAGCCGGGGCGGCAGCAGGTGGAGCACTGGGCGCCGCACTCTGCGGTTCGGCCAGTCGCGCCAGGGCCTGCAACAGCTCCGGCGAGGCCGGAATCGGCTCGACGCGCTCACGCACCTGACTGAACATTTCATTGACGGTATCCAGTGCCTGCAGCACCACATCCATCAGCTCCGCATCGACGCGGCGGGCGCCCTTGCGCAAGATGTCGAACACGTTCTCGGCAATGTGGCAGCACTCAACCAAAGCATTGAGTTGGAGGAAGCCTGCCCCACCCTTGACGGTGTGGAAACCCCGGAAGATGGCATTGAGCAGATCCATGTCATCAGGCCGGCTTTCCAGCTCGACCAGTTGCTCGGATAACAGCTCAAGAATCTCGCCGGCCTCTACCAGGAAGTCCTGGAGAATTTCCTCATCGGCGTCGAAGCTCATGTAGGTGCTCCTTAGAAGCCCAGACTGGACAGCAGATCATCGACGTCGACCTGTCCGGAAACGACATCATCACGCTTATCGGCATGCATCTGCGGACCTTCACCCTGGGAAGAAACTTTTTGTTGTTCGGCTTCGGCCTCGAGTGCCGCCTGGTCATGTTCAATGCCGGCAAAGCGGTCAACATGGCTGGCCATCATCACCAGCTTGACCAGATTGCTCTCCACTTCGGTCACCAGCGCGGTCACGCGCTTGATCACCTGACCAGTGAGATCCTGGAAGTCCTGTGCCAAAAGGATGTCATTCAGGTAGCTGGATAGCTGGCTGCTGTCCTGGTCGACCCGACCGAGAAAGCTGTCGACCTTCTTGGCCAGATCGCGGAAGCCATCGGCATTGATTTCGCGGCGCATGAAGCGCCCCCACTCTTCCCGCAGCTGCTGGGCCTCATCGGATAGACCATTGACAAGCGGCGCGCTCAGCTCGACCAGATCCATGGTGCGATTGGCCGCTTTTTCGGTCATCTCCACCACATAGTTGAGGCGGTGGGTCGCATCGTTGATCTGCGACATCTCCTGGGCATGCTTGCCGTGGATGTCGATCTGGAAGTTGACGATGGCGTTGTGCAGTTCACGGGTCAGCTTGCCCACTTCCTGGTACAAGCCGCGATCACGCACCTGATTCAGTTCGTAGATGACCTGGATCGCTTCGGCGAAGTTGCCGTGCTCCAGGCTGTCCACCAGCTTGTTGGCGTGATCTTTCAGGGTCGACTCAAGTTCGCCCTGCGAAGATTCGTTTTGCTCCATAGCATCCTCGAGGCTGATCAGCCATTGACCCGTTCAAAGATCTTGTCGATCTTTTCCTTGAGCACCTGGGCCGTAAAGGGTTTGACCACGTAGCCATTCACCCCGGCTTGGGCCGCCTCGATAATCTGGTCGCGCTTGGCTTCGGCAGTCACCATCAGCACCGGCAGGTTCTTCAGGCGCTCATCGGCGCGCACCGCGCGCAGCAGGTCGATGCCGGTCATACCGGGCATGTTCCAGTCGGTGACGAGGAAGTCAAAGCTGCCACTCTGCAGCATCGGCAACGCCGTGGTGCCGTCATCGGCCTCCGACGTGTTGGTAAAGCCCAGATCACGCAACAGGTTCTTGATGATCCGTCTCATCGTCGAAAAATCGTCCACGATGAGGATTTTCATGTTCTTGTCCAAGTCGACCTCCGTACAGTCTCAAACGCTTCCCTGAGGAAACGCCGTCAATTCTTGATCGGCCTTATCTCAGCCTAGACGCCAGTCCGCCAGTCGTGCACGCAATCTTGCTGCGCATTGACTGTGCAACTGACTCACCCGGGACTCACTGACACCGAGCACCGCACCGATTTCCTTCAAATTCAGCTCTTCGTCGTAGTACAACGCCAGAACCAGACGCTCACGCTCGGGCAACTGAGCGATGGCGTCAGCCAGCGCCTGCTGGAAACGCTCATCCTCCAGACCGTGCGCAGGCTCCCCCTGATGGCTGGCATCGTCGTGCTCGCCGTCCTGCAACAAGTCGTCAAAACTGAACAGGCGGCTGCCCTGAGTGTCGTTGAGAATGCCGTAGTATTCCTCGAGACTCAATTCAAGTTCGGCCGCAACCTCTTGATCTTTAGCATCTCTGCCTAATCTGGCCTCAACAGTACGAATCGCTTCGCTGACCATGCGACTGTTACGGTGCACCGAACGGGGCGCCCAGTCACCCTTGCGCACCTCGTCCAGCATGGCGCCACGGATGCGGATACCGGCATAGGTTTCGAAGCTGGCGCCCTTGTTGGCGTCATATTTCTTTGCGGCCTCCAGCAGCCCGATCATCCCGGCCTGCATCAGGTCTTCGACCTGGACATTGGCTGGCAAGCGGGCCAGCAGATGATAGGCAATGCGCTTGACCAACGGGCCATGACGCTCGATCAACATCTGCTGTGATTCTTGGGCTTGCGCCTTGCTGTACATACGGAGTCCGCTGGCTGCTGTCATATCGAACTTCCCGCAACCGGCTGCTGCACCAGGCGTTCAACGAAGAACTCCAGGTGGCCGCGCGGGTTGGCTGGCAGAGGCCAGCTGTCCACCTTCTGCGCCACCGCCTTGAAGGCCAGGGAACATTTCGAGCGGGGGAAAGCCTCGTAAACCGCTCGCTGCTTCTGCACGGCCTTGCGCACGGACTCGTCGTAGGGAATCGCGCCAACGTACTGCAGGGCCACATCGAGGAAGCGATCGGTCACCTTGGTCAGCTTAGCAAAGAGGTTGCGACCTTCCTGCGGCGAGTGGGCCATGTTGGCCAGCACGCGGAAGCGGTTGACGCCGAAATCACGGTTGAGCAGCTTGATCAGCGCATAGGCGTCGGTGATCGAGGTGGGCTCGTCGCACACCACCACCAGCACTTCCTGAGCAGCGCGGACGAAACTGACCACACCATCGCCGATACCGGCAGCGGTATCGATGATCAGTACATCGAGGTTCTCGCTGATATCGCTGAAGGCCTGGATCAAACCGGCATGCTGCATCGGTGACAGATGCACCATGGTCTGCGTGCCGGACGCAGCCGGCACGATACGGATGCCGCCAGGCCCCTGCAGCAGCACATCCTTGATGTCGCACTCGCCACTGATCACGTCGGCCAGGGTGCGCTTGGGCGTCAGCCCGAGCAGGACGTCGACGTTGGCCAGGCCAAGGTCGGCATCCATGAGCATGACGCGCCGGCCAAGATCCGCCAATGCCAGTGACAGATTCACCGACACATTGGTCTTGCCGACGCCACCCTTGCCGCCGGTTACAGCAATCACCTGAACGGGGTGCATGCTTGCCATTGATTCTTACACCTTGTCTTTCATTATCGGGCCAGATGCCGTTGCACTGGCCATTCGCTTAACAGGTCGCTGAAAACCACCTGTTAGCCGGCTTGCCGCGCCGGCTGCTGATACAGGCCGGCAAACAGCTCAGCCATGGCATCTTCACTCGGGTCCTGCTCACTCTGCAGGCTCACCGCACGGCTGACCAGCTGATGGCTGCGCCAGACCTGCAGATCGTCAGGAATTCTAGGTCCATCAGCCAGATAGGCTACCGGCAGACGCTGGCTGATCGCCAGCCCCAATGCTTCGCCAAGGCTCGCCGATTCGTCGAGCTTGGTCAGGATGCAGCCGGAAAGACCACACTGCTTATAACTATGGTAGGCCGCTTTCAGCACCTGACCCTGACTTGTGGCAGCCATAACCAAGTAATTGCGCGACTTGACACCACGCGAGGCCAGCATTTCCAGCTGCAGACGCAGGCCCGGATCATTGGCGGGCAGACCGGCCGTATCGATCAGCACCACACGCTTGCGCGCCAGTGGCGCCAGAGCCTGCAGCAGCGACTGCCCGGGATCGACCGGGGTCACCGACACACCGAGAATGCGGCCGAGGGTCTTGAGCTGTTCCTGGGCACCAATGCGGTAGCTGTCCAGGCTGACCAGGGCAATGCTCTGCGCGCCGTACTTGAGCACATAGCGCGCCGCCAGCTTGGCCAGGGTGGTGGTCTTGCCCATGCCGGCCGGGCCGACGAGGGCAATCACTCCGCCCTCCTCCAGCGGCTCCTGTTCCGGCGTGCGGATAGCATGCGCCAGGTGCGCCAGCAACATGCGCCAGGCCTGGCGGACATCACTGATGCCGGCCACCTTGTCCAGCAGCGGGCGAGCCAGATCGGCGGGGATACCCATGCGCTGCAGGCGACGCCAGAGGTTGGCCTGCTGCGGACGACGGCTCTGCATCTG
>JACCEE011596119.1_pt1 | contig 13159 bp, 13 predicted proteins | sample 7449931 | NCBI WGS metagenome assembly JACCEE01 (sample SAMN15323457, study PRJNA562643) | freshwater metagenome | isolation source: river surface water | place: USA:Blue River Watershed | collected 2017-08-19 | reverse complement strand
AACAACCCAACACTAATTAACTACCGGTATGTGGTAGACGGTGTAGCCGATAGCTCGAATCTGAACGAGCGGACCATCCTCACACACGTTGATCTGGAGGTTCGTAAGTAATGGGTGTTCGCTGGAGTAATGGAACAATCACGGCGGTAATTAATGATGCGAGCCGTGGAACAATTTACCGCTCAATGCAAACCATTCGTTCCGTGTGCAATGACGTCCTCGAAGATGGCGCAGAAACAGGACGAGACATAATCGGGAACACGCCATCCGCCCTTGTTCCGGGAAAAACTGACCGAATCGATACGGGTCACATGCAGGCATCGGTACGCCATGACCGCATGAAACGAGAAAACCCCTCAAAAATGGTGGGTGCAGCGGGTTGGACCGGTACCGTAGAGGACTACTTTAAAACTCAGGAAGAAGGCGGAATGTCTTCGGGTCTTCGAATGGGTGACAGGTATATTACCCCGATGCACATGCTGGTGCAGATGCGCCTCATCATGGAAAGTGACCTGCATCAGAGATTGAGGGACGAATTTGGCAATTAATCCTACTCCGGTATTTCAAGCTATTGAGCAGCACATAAAGAGCACCACCGATTGTGCCGTACACCTGTCCAAGATTCCAGAAGATGAATCACTGACATACGACGAAGATACGGGTCTTGTTGAACCCTTTATCGTGATGTATTTTGGTGGCCCCATCCGGGCCGCAGGAGACCATAATCTGTGTGATTATCGGCACGATACTACGAACCTATATATCACGGTGGATTGTTATTCTGGACGATATTGGGATTCACAACTTCTTAAGGGTCACATGCTTGAGATGTTGACGGGCTTCAAGACGGATGATTCATCCCCTCTGTGTCCTGGAGGAGGCCTTAATTTTGACCGTGCATCCAATGCTGTACGTCCAACACTATATGTTGCCTCGCAGTCCTTCACCTGCCGAAGCAATTTATCCAGCCCACAAAGGTAGGTATACACACATGATGAAGGATTTCCGGCACAAGGTTACTGGAGTTATTGCTAGCTTCCCGGAACACTTGGCAGAGCTATATGACTATTTAGAGCCAGTTTGCGCAGAGGATGTAACCTGCACAGATTGCGCAATTAACCTTGATGAGGAGGATTTTAATGGCGAATAATGAGAAGATGCTTCGTGGAAATACCACAGTTCTCGCCATCTACCCCGAGGGCATCGCGGACCCACAGCATCCAAAATCCGCTGAGTTGAACGCCCAGTTCAAGTACGCCACAAATACCGCAGCCAGGGTGTTTAATATCTCGTGTGCTATCACGGATGATTCGTTCACTGCGAATGTGGCAGATTCGGATACAGACGACACACGTACGATTTGTCAGGTGGGTCAGACGCAGAACCCCACATTCCAGAATTACGAAGTATCTTTCGATGTACTTCGTGATGAGGATCTTATGGCGCAGGGCGTATTCAACCTTGCATTTGAGCTGTTTATTGCTCCTGATCGTCCGTTCTGGATTGTGACCCGTCAGGGAGAGATCTCCACCGAGCCTTTCCGCGTAGGTCAGGATATCAAGATGTTCGGCGTAACAACCGATAATCCTGTCGATGTTGTGGATGATAACTCGATGTTGAAGTTTGGCCCCCGATTTAAGAACACGGGCGAGCTACTTGTAAATTACCGACTGGAGAGCTAATATGGTGGATAAGCAGATTACATCTAACGGCAACACCACAGTGTGGATGTTGCTTGGTAATGCGGTTGCAGATTATCGATCCCCTACCGCCGCAGAAATTAATGCGGGTATCGACATCACTCCAGCTATTGCGTGGGAGGGCACGACTTTCCCTACTGCCAGTGAGTCTGAGGACATCGATGACCGATCTCTTCGCGATAAGGGTAACGCAACATCGCGCGGTACAGCCCAGTATGAGGCTACGCTAAGCCTGTTTATGCCGGACAACAATCTCGACAACGTTTCAGATTACGGTCGGGCGTATAACACACTTCGTGTCCCCCGTGTGCCGGTAATTATTGTCACTCGCGTATTACAGGCCCCCGAGGGTCAGCACAAGGACGCGGCGGCTGGCGAGTGGGTATCGGTCTATCGATTCCTGTCGGACGGATGGACGGATGACATCGAGGGTGACGACGCCAATAAGTATGTTGTCGGTATGCTTACTCAGGGCGATGTCGCCATCTATACGCAGGTGAAGAATTCTGCACCAATTACGGTGACCAATGCTTCGGGTTCCGCATCTGGCGCAGTTGGCAATTACGTGGTTCTTCGTGCAACTATGGGTGGAAAGCGTGCCACCAATGCCGTTACTTGGGAATCCTCGAATCTGAACGTGGCCACCGTCTCCAAGAACGGTGTAGTCACACTTCAAGCTCCGGGGACAGCCCAAATTACAGCTAAGCACGTTGCAGCAACCGCAAGCACACCGCTGACGGTTACCGTTACATAAAACACTAAAACCCCCAGTTCCATGTGGTTCTGGGGGTTTTGTGGTATAATGTAGCCTATGACTAATGCGAATCCTGAAACTTTTGACCTTTTTGCGTTCAGTTCGGGCGCGACGGAACCTGAAGAGATCGTAACCATCTACATGGATGGTAAAACCGCGCAGCAAATTCTCGATACGGAAAAGCGTATCGCACAAGCTTCGTCTGACGAGGTTGAAGCGCTTGAAGATGAAATGGAAAAACTAAAGGATAAGTTTAGGGCTTCACGCCTTTTAGTTCACGTTCGAAGTATCCCTCGACGTAAGCGAGATCAGGTTACGAATGAGGTAGATAGCGAATACGGGGTATTTAACCCTAACGATCCTAACTCCAAGCGTGAAGACGCGCTTATTACACGATTCTTTAGCGAGTGCATCTACAAGGTGGTAGACGCGGAGGGACGAGAAGATCGGTCCATTCCCGTGTGGGAGAGTGAGCGGATGGCTCAGTGGCGTCTCCTTATCCCGGAGAAGTACGACATTAAGCTGGCCAACACTATTTCTAAGCTCGTGTTCAAGTCAGAGTATTTCGAGGCCGCAGAGCTTTCTGTGGATTTTTAGTCGAGGTTCTGAGTAAGCCGAGAAACCAGCACCTCGTCGTCAAAATCAAAACATCCATCACGGCCGGTATCCGCCCCTGTGCTGTCTTGTTCAGAGAACAGCCACGCGGAGACTGGACGGAGATGGATTTTCGCTTATTAGAGGCATATCAGATTCTACAGGATGAGCTTTGTCCTCAGTGTGGCCACCCCGCGTGGTTGTGCAGATCTACATCTGACGATATATCATGGACGATGGAGAAATCCATCTGCTACGCTACTCGGGCTAAAGAGCAGAAGCAATGGAGCAAGAATAACCGTGGCGCTCCAAAGAAAAAAGACTCCCAAGATTGGGGAGTCTCCTATTACATGAAACCCGTTGTGCCCGGAAATAAACCCGAGGGCACAACGTTGCCCACCCGTAAGGAGTTCTATAGTGGCTGAACGTATTGCTGTTGACCTTGAGGTCAACGATAAGACAGCCGATGGCATACGGTCAGCCATTTCGAACGCAGATCATCTTCGAATCTCGTTTGAACAAGCGGGCGATTCCATGGATCGCTTCGAGTCCAGTTTAGCAACAACCCGACATGCGCTGTACGATCTATCGTCTGCATATGGTCGTGCAGGAGCAGCCACAACTGCTGTTCTTGCAGCTACTGTTGGTGCATCTGCACAATTTGAGTCGGCCTTTACCGGCGTTGAACGAACAGCGGGTTTGTCAGAGGAGAAGCTGCAAGATCTTCACGGAGATTTGCAGCAGCTTTCACGTGATATCCCAGAAGCATTTTCTGGTCTTTCAGATATCGCGACCACGGGCGGACAGCTCGGTGTGGCTGGTTCCGAGTTGGATAGCTTTACCGAATCTGTTGCTATGTTTGCAGCTACCACGGAAGCTACTGCCGATGCAGCAGCTGTAGGCTTTGGCCGTATTGAGCAGTTGACTCACGCTGCACCTGGTAGCTTTAAGGCCATTGGTTCCGCGCTGTACGAAGTCGGTAATGCTGGTGCAGCTACCGTTCCCGAGGTCATGAACGTGGCCAAGGAAATTGCCACCACCGCAGACCTTTCGGGCTTTACGACCGATCAGGTCATCGGTTTAGCTGGAGCACTATCCTCGCTCGGTGTGCAGCCCTATCGTGCTCGCGGATCTATGCAGCGAGTGTTCGCAGAACTTAATGACGCAGTCAATAATGGCGGAGATTCACTGAGCGCATTTGCCACCATTTCGGGGCGTAGTGCTGAGCAGTTTGTATCAGACTGGAGAGCAGCTCCCGCTCAAGTGTTCCAAGATCTCGTTTCGGGTTTGGGCCAAATTGAGGGTTCCCGCTTGCAGGAAGTCCTTGGGTCAATGGGCATTAAGGCATCGACAGATATCACCACGATGTCTCAGCTTGCTAACAATGCTTCGTTTGTGGCCGAACAGTTTGATCTTGCAGCTACAAGTTACAGCGAGGCCACTGCACTTGGCGAATCGTATGCCCTGGTGGCTGATAACCTAGCTTCAAAGCTTGCAACACTGGGTAATTCCGTCGCCATTATTTTCTCGGAACTCGGAAAGAGTTCTTTGTTGGGCGTAGCTGTAGACCAACTTCAAAACGTAACGGATGCCATTGGAAATATCCTTAGCTGGTTGAACAGTTTGGGTGGTGGAGCCAACATCTTCGGCACCATCTCCACCATGGTTTTGGCGGGTGCAGCGGCATTTACAATTTACAACGCAGGAATGCTTGCTCTTAGAGCTACATACCTTGCAATGCTGCAAGCACAAACAGCGCTGGCAAACTCCAACGTCAATGTCAACGCCTCTGTGCGTGAGATGGTACGTACCTTGGTCTCGGCTAATGGTGTGGTCCAGAGTGTCACCCTCTCGTTGGGTGCCAATGCAGCTGCTGCTCGTAATGCAGCATCAGCCTACCAATTCCTAGGTACCAGTACAAGCACCACAGCCGCAGGAATGTCAACCATCGCTGGGAGTACACAGCGATTGGTTACCGTGCAGTCGGCGGTAGCCACAGCCACCCGCACCAATGCTTCGGCCATGGCTAACCAAGCCACACAAGCCGTTTCAGCGGGAAATGCTATGGCTGGTTATGAACGGGCCACAGGATTTGCTGCTCGTGGTGCGCAGTTGTTGAGCACAGCGGCTCGTGCATTGGGACCGGCGCTGTTGGTGGGTGGAGCATTTACAGCTGCATCTTACGCAATTGAGAAAATCGGACAGCTTTTTGAGTCCGATGCCCAGAAGGTAGAGCGTTACGGCGTCTCTTGGAGTGGACTATCCGCTGCTTTGCAGCAGGACACCCAGACATTCCTTAACACCGGACAAGCTACCGAAGTATTCATGACGACTACAGATGGCGCAAGCCAGAAGCTAGGCGACATGACGGGTGCACTGGGAGAGGGATCTCTAGCTCAGGCGCAATTCCGCGATGAAATTGTGGCTACAACTACCGAGATGAATGGCCAGATCGTGGCAATGGGTTCTTCGACAGCCGCATATGTGGCACAGCAGATCACCGGCAACCAAGAGATCACCCGAATCTTTACTGAAAATCGTGAAGCACTGGCCGCAGCCGGTCTATCGGCACAGGACTTTGCCACCAAACTCAATGAGGTGGGTGCGTCTGGGACTGTCGAGTGGATGGATGAGCTTACCCAGAAGCTCTACAGCCTTAAGGATGCGGAGGAGGCGTATGCACCCAGCGCGGGTGTGGCTGCATCTGAGGGTACTGCCCGTTGGGAAGAATACACACGACAGATTGAGGCTGTAGAGCAAGCAACCGGTGTGCTGTCGCCTGTGCTTAATGATTTGGGCGCACAACTTGACATGAATGCCGCTTTCGCCGATGCTTTCGGCATCGGTGCGGAAAATGCCGCAAATGCGGTGGACTATTTGGGCACCGAATCATCTAATGCAGCACAGGATCTTCTCAATCTGGCAGAATCGCTTCTCCAAGGTCAGATGTTTTCAGCTGATTTCGAGGGTTCGATGTATGCCCTCGGGCAGTCTCTAGCCGTAAATGGCGCAGAGTTCTCCGTCTTTTCCGAAAACGGTCGCGCCAATATGGAGGCGCTATCGCAGGTGGTCAACGCCGCTGCACAGCAGGCGGCGGGAGATGAGGCTGCATTTGCCACTTCGCTTAAGCAGATCCTGGCCGACCTTATGGGTCACGGTGTAAACGTCGCTAACGTATTCCCTCAGCTTATGAAGCAGGCTAGGGTGACAAATGTCAACCAGTTGTCTAACGTTATGCGTAATCAATCGCTGGCTACAGGTTTTGCCACCAAGCAGAACGAACTGTACAAGAAGTCACTGGAGCAGCAACAGCGTAGTGCGAATCGTGCGGCTACGGCGCAACGGAAGCTTGCTAAAGATACCCAGAAGGCAGCCAAAGCGGCAGAAGAGGCTAAGTATTCTGTAGCGGATTACGCTAAAGATTTAGCCAGCATTATGAGTCGCTCTTTTGAGATCCGGTTCGATGTGCAGTCAAGTAGCGATGACACGGCGGGACGCTGGGAGAAGCTGGCAGATGGCTTTGAAGATGCGCGAGATAAGGCGAAGGATCTTCGACAGCAAATCAGGGAACTGCAAGCAGACCTCAACGGGCTGCTTGCTGATCGCTCCACCATGGAGTATCAGCTCAATGTAGCCGTGATGTACGGAGACACCCTTCGAGCGGATGAGCTTAGGGCGGCACTGGGTAAAAACCAGGAAGAGATTAATAAGAACAAGTCGGATTCAGCGGACAAGTCTAAGGAGCTATCCAAAGCCGAAGCCGAAGCGACAGTATCTCTTCAAGGGAACACCGATGCAGCTCGTTCTCAGCGCAAGGAAATTTTGTCTCTTGTGCAGTCCTATCAGGCGCAGATTGATGCAGCAGCCAAGGCGGGTGCCACGCAACAGCAACTGCGAGACCTTACACAACGCCTTACAAATGAGTTTTATGCTCAGGGTTCCCGCATGGGATACAATGTGGGTGAGTTGGGTAAGTACGGTGAAGCTCTGCGCAACACTACAACCATCATTAACAATGTTCCCCGTAGCGTCAATGTATCATTTAATGCTAATGCCCCCGAAATGTCGGCCATTAACGAGTGGGTTGCGAATAATACCAAGGGTAAGGGCGTATCTGCACCAATCGATGTGCCGGTTACTCCGTCCGTGGGCGACATTGACCCTATTGAGGTTCCTGCGGGGGTAGATGACATCGGCCTCATGGATAGCCTCATGGACGCTGTTAACCAAGGTAAGATGTACCTGTACGGCGAAGAGATGCTGGCATACCTCAAGGCCAATCCTATTGAGGGGCTACACGAAGTCCTCTGGAATGGTCAAAAGTATGTCATGGATAACTACGTCGAGGTTCCGTCCAAGGCTACGGCCATTACGGGTCTTGAGATTGAAATGGCAACAGGTCAAGCCAAGGTTCAGAAGGGCGGTGGCCTGTGGGTTCCGCTGAAAACCGGAAACATTGACGTTACAACACTCAACAATGACCGTTCGAGGCTGCAAACATTCCTAAACAATAATCCGTTGACGCAGTTTGTTGATCTCGTATCTAGGGGTAGACCAAGGTCTCCGGGTCCGTACGCGGATGGTTACCAGTTCAGTTCTGGTGGGTACACGGGTCCGGGCGGCAAATACGAGCCAGCGGGCATTGTGCATAAGAACGAATGGGTGGCTACGAGTGAGCAGACCAACCCTAGCACGGGCCTGCCATACCCTGCTGTACTGGCATCTCTTCTGGCTCGCCAAGGGGTTCCGGTACAGCCACAGGCAAACAACGTTAATATGCCGTCTACGATTGTGGTAGAATTGAGTCCAATTGACCGTAATCTGCTTGCTAAGGCGGGGCATACTGGACCTATTGTCATCGATGGCAACGCCATCGCGGGCGCAGTAAGTAAGAGCAATACAAACAGCACAACAAGAGGATCATAACATGCGTGAGCGTACCGTATGGCTAGGCACCCCCGGCGATGTGGTGCAGGTTAAATGCCCATCGAGTGGATTAACCAAAACACCCACATCGTGGAATACGTCAGGAACGTATTTATCTGGAGGAGGATTCGCTCGTTCTTCGGGAGTAACCCACCAAGAGTACGCCATTTCGTGGGGTGGCGACAGCGTTGAAAACTTCGCCACCCTACTCACGCAGTTATCCAAGCGGGAACCAATCTACTATCTAGATCCGTTGGAATGCAAGACCAACCTACTTCCCCCATATGTAGCTCAATACGTACGGGGGAACCCTCTTAAGAGTTCCCCCGTGAATACAGGCACAGGTGTTAACGGCTATCCGAATACCGCATCCAGCTACCAATACGACACACAGGTGTTCACAACCCCTGTGCCCGAAGGATTTAGGTTATGGGTGGGTGCGCACGGTACGGGCGGCTTGTCCGTTACTGGTGGGGCTGCACCCGAAGGTCCTCGCATCGTAAGGAGAAACCTTTTTCCTGGCTACGGTGCCCTTCAAGCTCGAAACGCAGCACTAAACGTTACCCCCAATGCGGTATCGGTATCGCCAAATGCTGCAACATACGACTCATCCGCAGCGCTCAATGTGCCATCGGGTGGCCTTCTATACGGCGGTGTGTCTGCCACAATCACACTGGCGCAACCTCAAACGTCGCAGGACCCAGCAGGTCGCTCCCGCAGCATTGTGGCTTACAACCCAGAAACACGAAGTGCGCAACCAGATAATGTGGGTGGTAGCTCTCAGATATCCCTCACGTGGCAAAATCTTGAATCTCCCCAACAACTTCGTTTCTACAATGGTGCGAATCTGAATGGTGGGGATGTTGTGTGGTCCGATATCTTTGTCGTGGGTGGTAATTCAGCACAAGAGGTACAGGACGCGTTATCCCGAGGGCCATTCACGGGGGATACCCCGTCCGTGGTTCTGCCTGGTGGTGATGTGCTTGAGTACGGTTGGGAGGGGACACCTGGGGATAGCGTTTCCTTTGAACGTTTGGTCCCACATGGAAATACCGTTACGGCCTTACCGCCATCGAGCAATGTGCGTGTAAACACTTCTTTCCCCGGCGGAACAACATATACACTTACCGTACTGGGTGGATCGCTTCTTAACGGCACCATCGCGCAGATTCTTCCCGAGGGAGAGACACCCACCACAGGAGGCTTTCTTCCGGGAATGGGACACAGCATGTTAAGCCTTAACGGGGATGTATCTATTACCGAGTATAGCGCGGTCATTGAAAACTACCAGATGGCACTAACTGCGAACTTTATTGAGACAGGCACATGGAGCTACTAAACTATAGCGTCCAAGAGGACGCAATTCCACTTAACCCATCTAAATTTTCCGGTGGTTACGGTCAGGCATCCGTAACAAAGCTAAGAAGCAATGATGACAAGCTACAGGTATTCCGCACTCAGAGTTTTTCGGATGAGGGTCGTGGAGTATTTTCAGGGACTGTTCGCGGAGTAGATACCAACGATGAGGTTACGTCCTGGCAGATCGATTCGGATTTAGCGGACTTCAACAAGTGGGTTTCTGTGCCGCCCCGATCTGGAACATTAGACTCGGTTATATCCGCACTAATGAAGGACTGTGGAGTTAGCCTCACCAGGAGACTAGATCCATCAGTTATAGGACGTAACGTTGTGTTTCCGGGATTTGAGGGGAACGCTTGGGATAACCTTCGACAGTTTGCAGCCATTCAGAATTTGGATATCTCCCAGGTTGATCGATCATTGGTTATCCGCCCCATTCGAACATTTAGCTCATACGACAACAAGGACATTAGTCGAAGTTCTAAAATCGATGTAACTCAGACTACGGAACAACTAACCGTGTACTGGTATGATATTAAACCGGGTAGAACGATTGTTGCACTTGAGGGTCTCTCGGATGATAGTCCAATTACCGTAGACGCAGGGCAAACAGTCGTGCAGCAGTTTTCAATTAATGGATCAGCTACGAGTGCGAGACAACCTATCGCAAGAGATCTCGTACCCAAAGGTGGCGGAAACCTAGAGGGTTCCAATGGCGCGTATTGTGTGGCCGGAAATGACGGAAAACCCATCACTGCCGCGCAGTGGACGGCACAAGGGGGGTTGGTTTCAGTCTCCGTGACAAGCGACCCATCCATTTTGGAAGTCACGGTTACGGCACCCCAGGACAGCACATACGCCCCGTATCGGATTGCGGCAACATCGGGACCAAGCAACTACTACAACTCACTGTACGTCTCCATTGACGGCTTAGTGTGGGAGAAAAACTCCATAACCATGCACACGGGGGCACCTCGTCAGCCCAACGCACTGACAACAGAAACAGAATTTGATTCCCCCTTTGTGCAGAGTATCTCCAGTGCGTGGGATGTTGCGCTAAAGATTTCTCAGGATCTTTGCGGGGGTGTGGAGCTGCTAACGGGGTCAAGCGGATCGCTCAACCGCCCCGACGACCGCATGGGTGAAGGTAACGCTACGGTGGAAGAGTTCAACACGTTTTTCTCGGGCCAAACAGTAGCGCAGTTTAACACGTTTTTCTCGGGCCAAACAGTAGCGCAGTTTAATGCCTTCTGGGAGGACCGGGTGCGAGACTCTCTTATTAACCAGGCATTTGGTCAGGTGGTGGGTTCGCGTTTGCGAAAAGACGATGCTTTCTACCGAGTAGAGAGCACAATCACCACCCCCGAAGCGGTACAGTACGAACTACGAAACGACACCCTTGTGCAGGACATCAACGCGTTTTTTGTATCGAATGGTATATCTACAGTGGCTGATTTTAATGCCTGGTACGCCGGATGTCGTGCAGTAGATTTCACCAATACGCCACTACGAACGGAGGGACGAAGCAAGTGATAGCACCACCACAGAAAAATCTAGGTGCCGGTGACGAATGGGGTCGCTGGGTGGAACAAGAGCTGGGCGTGACGGATAAATCCAGCGTACAGGTGAGTCAGGGTATTGACCGCTCACTCATGTCTGTGAACAGCACACTCACCCAGCTAACCAAGCAGCTACAAGAACTTCCAATCATCACAACCTTAACCTCTATCGAGCAGACAATCGATGTTTCAGCGGGTAGCAACTGGACCGAGGTAAATCGTGTATCCTTCTCTATGCCGGAAGGAAAAACACGTCTTTCGCTGGTGGTATCCGCGTATATCGCATACGTGACTAACGGTCTGTACGGCGTTTTCGGTACGAGATTTCGCGTTATCAACCAGGGGACCACGTACACAACTAATCGTGAGCTGTCTCGATTTGGTGAAACAGGAACCCTTCCACTTCAAGTTTCGTCCCGATCTGACGTTCTAGATTTCTCGGGGGTTACGGGCGGAGTAACGATTATCGCGGATGTGATGCAGCTTAGTCCTGTCGCCACCAGTACAGCTCATGCAGAGAATATTGCCAAGTTGGGAGTTCTAGCCATTGCATCGAATGAGTCTACGACATGATATCACCACCACAGAAAAATCTAGGTGCCGGTGACGAATGGGGTCGCTGGGTGGAACGAACCCTCCGTGAACGGGAAGCTCATCGGCTACAAGAAACTCAGGGTCTAGAACGAACGTTAGCTTCCGTCAACGGTGTTCTCTCACAGGTAACTAACCTGTGGAATGCTACACCGTTGACGGAGGGATACAACACTCAGTCGGATAAGGCAATTATGCCAAAAACCCCGAGTGGCCAACTTGCAGACTGGACCGAAAATTTACGGTTGTCCTTTCCTGTCCCCGATGGCAAGGTCATCTCGTTGTTTGTCACATCCCACGCAACTATTCGGATTTCGGGCGGACCATACCGAACGTTTCTTACTCGCGTTCGGGTCATAACAAGTAACACAACAATTGAGGCTAACAGTGAGTCATCGGTAGATGGTGGATCGCCCGACGGATCTCTCCAAACCGCCACACGAACAGATATCTTTAACTTCGGTGGTCTTTCGGGAAATGTCACGCTAGCACTAGATGTTAAACCACTCGCACTCACCATCAGCGCAGATCAAACATATGCGGGTAACACCGTTAAGTTGGGCGTTCTCGCCCTATACTCTTAGGAATACATATGCCCTCAACAGATGCAAATGGCATTGTGCAGGTTCTCACGGGAGATTCCATTGCACCAATTCAGACACTGCTTAACGGTATAAGCGCGTCTATTAGCACGGCAATCACATCACTCAAAAAAGATGTGCTTGTTAAGGCCACCTCTTTATCCGATGCTAACAGTAAGCGATCCGCTCTAGCTGCCGCAGGTGTTGTCGGAACTACAACGGCACCACTCCTCTTTTATCGGACAGACACAACTACGCTGTGGTCGTGGAATGGAACCGCTTGGGCTGAGGTGGGCTTGCCGGGTTCTGGCTGGACGGATGTCACCAACAAAGCGGGATCTAGCACCACAATGCAGGTTTCGCGTCAAGGAAACCTCGTATCTACACGTGGTCAGCTGTGGAATGCTTCAAATGGCGCCATCCCTGCAAACAGCACAACAGGCAACCTATGCAGGCTTCCCGCTGAATTTAGACCAACCCAAGCTGTCGATACCGCCGTTGTGGGCCGTACGCTAGGCGCTACTCCCGCAGACGGAACCATAGTCGATCTAAAGATCTCCACCGATGGATGGGTTTCAGTTTCCAACAAGGGTGGCGCTATCACGGTAGCCCTACCATTTACAACTTTTGCTATATAGCAAAAACCCCCGTACACATATGTGTACGGGGGTTTTCGTATACATGTTATTTGAACCACCGCAAGACGGCGTGATGGTTCAGCTTCTTAAGGTAGAATAACCCATGCCTAATTGCCTCACGGACATCGTGGTGATGAGATTTATCTTCGTACCAACCAAGCTCCTTAAGCAAGCGGTCAGGAATGGCTGTATTTTTACCCGATGCAGGCTGAAAAATTGCTTTAGGCCATTGATACATCACCATGCCCTCGATAAGCATGGGGGAAGGGTCACCTGCCTTGTTATAAGGAACGTATTTCTCACACACTACGGTGTCTACGTTTTGTAGGCAGTACCGCATATTCACCAGCCACTCAGCAAATTCGTAAGCCCCTCCCTCAATGGCCCACGTATCTACCAATTCCACGCGTGCACCAATACTAAAAAGGGCTACGCCCGTTGTGCCGTTGGGTGGTTT
>JACCEE011897365.1_pt1 | contig 13161 bp, 13 predicted proteins | sample 7449931 | NCBI WGS metagenome assembly JACCEE01 (sample SAMN15323457, study PRJNA562643) | freshwater metagenome | isolation source: river surface water | place: USA:Blue River Watershed | collected 2017-08-19 | reverse complement strand
TTTCCACGTTATTTATTTGCTATGTTGCGGACAATTTCCACGCTCAACCGGGACGGCTCCCACGTCTGGCCCGGACAATTTCCACGCTCAACCGGGACGGCTCCCACGTCTGGCCCGGACAATTTCCACGCCAAGTCTAAGGTCGGGGAAAATTCTATATAGGAACAGACAAACAGCACTAATTTATCGATCTTATTAAGATGCTGCCAGGACGTTTTTAACGTCTCGGTGGGACATTTTCCACGTCAAATGACAGGGGAGTAAACTAGAGATCCTGTAGCATTATCGAAAAAACTTCTGTTTTTTCGCGCTTCCTGACGGTCTACGGGGACCATTTCCACGTCGAACGGGGACCATTTCCACGTCAAACCGGGAAATGGTCCCCGTTAATATTCTCAATTGGAGTTCTATTCAACAGGTATATAGAAAAACTTAATTCGACAAAATAGCTGTTTTTTCGTTATTATTTTATTGTTGCTCGGACAATTTCCACGCCAATCCTACAAAACCTGGACGTGGAAATTGTCCGAGCTAGTGTTTTTACAGGCGGTGTCCTTTCAAAAGATGCAACTACGCTTATTTTAATAACCTGCTGTTTTGGCGATGTTTATGGATAGCAACCAGGACATTTTTCACGTCTTGTTACATAGATTATCTCTTTTATCGAAGAGGATAATTTTCACTCTGCACCATTTTCACGACAGATGAGCATTGAATATAGGTCTTTATGGTTGGCTAAATGGGACAATTTCCACGTCAAAAAGGCTACTGCTAGGCCGGGTTGAATACTTTCAATAAATCAGCTATATTATCTTCTTAGTATTTTCATATCTGCCAACTATTTTCTATTTTGTTACTATGAAATTAGAACAACTTTCTTTGCCCTCGCCATTTGTCAAGAAGAGTAATGATTTTGTTAGAAGCAGAGTTAATTTTAACAACGTATTATCTGGAAGAATTTTAGCTTCGTTCATTTCTCTGATTAATAAATCAGACGTAGATTTCAAAGAGTATTCAATTCCTGCAACTTCAGTTCTCGTGAAAGGCACAGGAGGAAAGGCTTATCAAGAATTGAAAGAATCGTGCAGAATCCTTGCGAATGCTCTTGTAGAAAGAAAAATGAGTGGAGTTGATAGCTTTTCCTTCAGTCCTATTTTTATGAAAATAGGGTATGACCATGGAATTATATACGGGAAATTTTCACCTGAAATTAAAGATCTACTGTTGCAGTATAAAGGTCGTTTCACGCAGTACAATTTAACTGAATACATGCAGATGCAAAGCGCATACAGTCAGCGTATGTTTGAAATAGTTAAATCGTATGCAAGTATGAAGGTAATGGTTGTTGAGATAGAGGATCTGCACAGGATGCTTGACACTCCACCATCGCTGAGAAAATCTTTCAAGGATTTTCGGGTCCGTGTTTTGGACAGAGCACATGCTGATATTAACGGAAGTACATCAGTACATTTTTATTGGGAACCAATATACATAAAACGGAAAGTTCGTAGCATTAAATTTATTTTCGACAATATCGTGAGTAGTACGTTGCTCATTGATACGGCTACTTCTATTGACGCTCAGATAACAATAGACGAGTGTTCTTTTTGCTGGTCAGAAAAGAAAAGATTATCTGAACCATGTGCTGTTCGCCTTACAAGAAATCATAAAGGTGTTGAAAAATGTCAACAATGTTTAATTAAATATCCTGTTGATAATTTTGGAGCTTAAATTATTTCATTTTTTGTAATGAAAATAATATTCAAGTCATTAATATTTGAGTTCTAAAAATAATACTCTTCTGTGTTATTTTGGTAAGGGTTGACAGCAGTTCTTTTTTATTGATGATCATAAAAAGTCAACTTTTGGTCCTTTTTTATCTCTAAATTTCCTGTTTGAATCCAACTGATTTTTATTTTCCGCTGAATATCTATTTCTTTTGGAATATTTTTTGAAAAAATAAACCGTATACAAAAAAATGCAGAGGTAAGCCAAGGCGACCCACTTGTTGTGGTAAATATAGACTTGTATTCCTGCGAAGTATCCAATAATTGCCAGCGCAATTATACATGGTGTTTTCTTTAACTTGATAGTGCTCATAATCTTCACCTTTATGCTTCAACCATCTCAATCATCCGAGAATAATCATCCCTGCCGTTCAAAATAATTATCCGCTCCAGATCCTTCGACTCGCATTTCAATACCGAAATCACTTTCTCGTCGTCAGCGTTGGACAGAATCAGGTTAGCCTCTACAGCCGACCTATTTTGCTCTACATCGCGTTGGGTGGGGTAGGGGATGATCAACCATCGGCCATAAAGCAAGCCGGCCCGAGAAGCGTGCAGACTTCCTCCATTTAAGCAAGATTGAATCATCACCACGGCCCGTGCCATGCCTGCTTGGATTCGATCCCGTTGCACATACTGCCCGGCCTGCGCCGGCTGCCCGAAAGCATATTCACTCACCAGGGCGCCACCGGCATCGATGATTCGTTGCGCCAGGCCTCCATTGCACGATGGCGCTACCATGTGCAAGCCATGAGCGAGGACCGCCACGGTATGCGCTCCTGCATCGAGGGCCTCCTGATGTGCTGCAGCGTCACAACCGAGAGCCAGGCCGCTTACGACACTCCATCTCAATTCGGAAAAAAATCGAGCGATCCGTGTCGTAATGGTAATTCCGTGAGCGGTGGGCTCCCTGGTGCCTACGATGGCGATTGATTGTTCAGGGCGAGGAGCCAAATTTCCTTTCAGATACAAAATCGCTGGATCTTTTTTTGTCGCAGCGAGCAACCGAGGATACTCGTCGGCATCCAAAAACGATATGATTCGCGCCTGGTGCCGCTCCGCCTGCTCGATCTGCCGACCAGCTTCGTCTTGAGCAATTCGCCAAGCATTGTCATTCTTCGCCAGAGCCCGGCCAACGGACGGGACCCGAGTGGCCACGTTGTCCAATGAGAAATCAGCCACGTTCAGAAAAGGTGCGGCCTTCCTCAATGACACCGGCCCCACACCCTTGAGCATCGACAACGAGAGTATGATCTGTGTGACGGGAGAAATGGTGTTTCTCGGCATTAGATTGCCCTCCATTTAAGCTGTAGCTGTGTTCGTGGCTACCACCTCAGCTTTTGCATCGTCATAGAGCTGAATGCCCCAAGCAATGGCGTAACAGCACCATTGAAACCGTTGTGAGTATGAATTGGTGTTGTGGTCCCAAAAGTCCTGAAAATAAAAATCCCCAACTTTATCATTCACTTTATAGCTGAACTCAGAGACAGCAACCTGTTTGAAAATGCCAGACGAGCTGCTCTCCGCGCCAATAACGTCATTCAAAACGGTTTCCCAAAGTTCACGACGCTCCTCCTTGGTCGTGTCGGAAAAGGAATCCCGTATCCAGGCCATAACATCACTTTTAACGGCATGATCGAACAGTTCTTCGTCAAATTTCTCGATACCATCGTGCCGATCAGCAGCTTCAACTTTTTCAGACCAATAGCCAAGATTAATTGATAACTGGCGCCCTTTTCGTTGATTATATTCCCGATCCGTCCGGAAAAACTCAAACATATCCCGCAACCTGTGAAAAACGAAGGTGCCCATGTCTCCGGTGTAGCAGAGGTATCCCGGCCAAGTGATGAGATCGAACAACATGCAGCTGCTGCCAGGGTGCTGAAATCGAACATGGCGGTTCACATCATCATCGCGAATAATTATCATCTGATGATTTTCTACGTCTCTCAGAAAAGACTCTTCTTTAATATCCATGATTATTCTCTCAAGGAAGAAGTTGAACATCATGACTTCTTGTTTAATAATTCATAAAGCTGTGCAGCTTCAAGGCGAAGTTTTTCATGTGTCTTTTTCAAATCATCATGTTTCATTTTTAGGTTTTCATGTGATTTTTTTAAATTGAGGTGTCTTTGAATATATTGAATGAAATTCACAGCCATGACTGTCGGCTTTCTTCCTTCATACTCTGATTCAATTCTTGAAACCCATGGTGGATAGACCCCCATTTCTTCTGCCAGTTCAGTTTGTGATAGGCCGATTGATTCGCGCAACTCTTTGAATTGTGCTCCGCTCATCACATCTTTTTTTCTTTTCGGGTCATTTTTTCTGGTCATTTTTTAATCAATAACAAATGGTTAGTTAATAAGATGATTCTTTCTAAATTGCTAAGTTTCTAAATTGCTAAAATTCTAAATTTATAATTTTATAAATTTATTAAAATTTATAAAGCAAGGGCGTCGATGTTTTTCCCGACCAAAAGTTCCGAGGATCTCAGAATTTTTTTGCAGCGTGGCCTTGTGGTTCCTGCTGCGGGCCGGACAGGTCTGCGAGGTGTACTGCGGGTTGCACCGTCCCTAGACCTGTCCGACCTCTACCTTTTCAGGCTCTTCCAGATCTCTTTGGATCTGTTCCAAAATCCCGAGCTTGCGGGCTATCTCGTGACAGTCCGCGCACCTGCAGAGAAGAAATGGGATGTCAGATCCATGTTTTTTTACGGCTTCGAGCTGATTTTTTTCCTGAGAATTGACAGTGCGAACCAAAGTGGCCATCGAATTGATTCCGCAAGCTGTAAGGTGTTTTTGTTCATTTTTATTAAGAACACGTCTTGCCAATTTTGTATGAATCATGATCATTTTCTCCATGCAAAAATGCTTTATCGTTTGGATTTTCCATGAATTATGACCGGAATAAACGGCTTTCTTTCAGTCAGAATCTTCTCTTTTTTGGGTTTCGGTTGATATCGCCTGCACCGTTCTTTTTGGAATCCCCATTCATCATCAATAGGGCTGTCAGGAAGTGCGAAGGCCATCAAAACCCCAGCGATGCAGTAATAATTTCGCTTGTTACAATCACCCCATTTTTCACTATCAGGCGCAGGGAAATGCTCACATTCGTCGCAAAATATCATCAATTTATCCTTCTACGCGACGAGCATTTGAAAAGCCGTAGAATCCTCTTTGTCCGGAAATGCTGGCACAATAATTTGCAAGTTCTTGGAGGTTAGGACCGCTTTGAAAACTACAAAACCAAACGCCAAGCAGTGAAAACCGAATTTTAACAGTCGGCCGCTGGAAAGAATCTCTATTTTGATTTGGATCACCTGAATCCGTAAATACGCTGCCGGATATTTCGATGCGATCAAACAACCAAGGCCTGGTGCATTTTTCGTAAGGTGTGGCCTCTTCGGATCGAATCATATTTTCACCTGTCGAAAAAGAAAGAAAGTTATTGTTGATCAGAAAGAGGCATAGAAACAACATTCAGTCGTTCACCGGTTATTTCTTCCAATACAGCAGAAAGTTTATACCCAAGCTGACTTGCTTTTTCCATTGTCCCTGCAATTGAATCGATCTCGAACATTTCTCCATAGCAGTCCGGCACATAAAAATTAATGGTTTTGGATCCGTCCGACAGTTTAACCTCTTTGACCATAATGCTTGCTGAATTAGCCATTTTTTCTCCAGGGTATTTGTTTTGTCTGTTTATGGATAAATTACCCATTGGGTTTTTAATTGTCAAGAAATTCTTTCTGAGCCATTGTCCATCCCCGTATAAATTTAGCCAAGCTGTCCTTGGAATATCTACCCTCCATGTCACCAATTGCTTGTTCCGCAGGAAGGTTCGGGTTGAACGGGCCGAACCATAGATCATGCCAGCATTTCCCATGGCAAGGGCTGGGGGTTTGTCGAGCCCAGGCTATGAAACTGTGATATCCGCAATCAAACATATCAGCCATTTAAGAAACTCCCCCGGTCACCAGGACCGACCATTTTTCACGGCTTCAAGATCAGCCTCAGCGTGATCGATATAAGCTCGGTTTTTTTCTCTCTCCAGCTCGGTTTTGCCGCTTGAATGGTGGGCTTTTACTTTTTCGACTCTTTGTTCGTAAAATTCAATAAGTTCTGTCTGTGTTTTCATAATTTTGTAAGTTGAAGATTATTGTTCTGAACCCGATAGTATTTGTTCATGTGCTATATTATACCCATTGGGTAAAATAAGTCAATAAAAAAACTTGCGGCGGAATAAACCGCCAGTGTTTTTTTAGGCATAAAAAAATAATACACCCAAATAACAAATAACAAATAACAAACAGCAAATAACGAAATAAGAAATAACAGCGTTATCAAATAACGAAATAACGAAATAACGCCGCTGGTCGCGGGGACTTTGGCCCTGGGGATCGGCCCAGCTTCCGGTTGGCCGCACGACCTCGGTCTGAATCGATGCGTATATGGATCGCAAGCTCACCTAGCCGCACCCTGAGAGGCTGTTTTTCCGTAGAATGAAAATAGATTATTGGCTTGAAAATCATTTGACTAACAAGTATGCTTTGAGCATTGAAATTTGCAGGGTGCAGCAAGGCGATTCTGGGCAACCAGAGCCTTTGGTTTAGACAAGAATTAACCAGGAGAAAACAATGCAACCACAATGGATGGATTTGACTATCAACAATCTCAATGTGAAGCAGAATATGTTTCCCGATAATTTGAGAGCTATACTTGCCAAACAAAATGATTCTGCTGATCCGAACAGATCAATAAGTAGAGAAATTTTTCATTATCAAGAAAATGGTTTTCCGAATACTTCGCAATTTCCTCCATTCCGTATCTCGGCAAACGGTAGAACCGGCCATATTTATGCAGTCGGAGTAGATGCAGTTGAGTATCTTCAAGAAAATGGGCACAAAATAATGAGAATGATCAGCTCATTTAACGGCCAACCCGCACCAGAGCACCGATATACCGGGACCTATTCAATCCATCATATACCGTATTTGCGTCCATATTTTATTCCTCGAATGGTTATTAATAATTCCAGATCAAAATATTTAAAAATTCAAAATGATCTGAAAAACAACGTAATGACACCGGCAATTGCACAGATGATCGAGGATAAAATTAGGCAAGGCATCCTTGATCATGCGACTTTGATGGGGTGTCCGATAGATGAAGATTTCACCCTCGGTGATATTGCCGTTGAAAGATTCACCTGTATCCCGGCAAAAGGAGGAAAATCTACTCGTTTTGTGACTGTCGCGGTCGGATTAACCTTCAGGGCCGGCCTGAGACTGGAAGGCGTTATTCATGTTGGTCACATGAAGGCCAAGGGATATGGGTTCATCCGTCGTGGCTCCGCGAACCGCAGTTAAACGGGCTTGCCCGTATGGTTCGCACCTATTGAAATTATTGGCAAAATTATGCAAACCATCAAGATTGCGAGTACAAAATTTTGCCCGGTTTGACATTTCGCGGAAATCAGAAAATAAGGTCAAAGAGATCAATGTTTTCCTGGTCGGCGGGTTTATTGAATCTCGTTTCTGAGATTTGTTGAAAGCCGCTCAACTCGTCCAGCGCCATTTTACGCTCGTGGTTTATTGAATCTCGTTTCTGAGATTTGTTGAAAGGAGCAATGGATGATTGACTCGGAAGTCACCGAGGTCTGGGTTTATTGAATCTCGTTTCAAAGATTCGTTGAAAGGATGATCACGGACACAGCCCACAACCGCTCAATAGGATTTATTGAATCTCATTCCTGAGATTTGTTGAAAGAGCGGAGACGAGCCCGAGGGCCTGCTCGTAAGTCGGTTTATTAAATCTCGTTTCTGAGATTTGTTGAAAGGATGTATTGCATGGGAACCGGCAAACCATACAGACGGTTTATTGAATCTCGTTTTTGAGATTCGTTGAAAGTCGCGGTCCTTTGTACCCGTGAAAGGCTGTCGCTCGGTTTATTGAATCTCGTTTCTGAGATTTGTTGAAAGGCAGAGACCCCGCGCCCATTACTAGCCACAGCAGCCGGTTTATTGAATCTCATTTCTGAGATTTGTTGAAAGAATTACTGGAGCACAAAAACATGGAAAGCAAAACGGATTAATTGAATCTCGTTTTTGAGATTTATTGAAATACCCCAAATCATCGGTATCACCAAAGCGTGTGTTTAATGGAATCATTATAACAGGATTTGTTTAAACAGGTAACGGGCAATGGAGCTGCGGTGTATTCAGGATTTATTGAATCTCGTTTCTGAGATTCGTTGAAAGATGGGTGGGGATCGTGAATTGGTTATGTTTTCAGGTTTATTGAATCTGTTTTTTTAGATTTGTTGAAAGATAATTCTTGCTTCTGAGAGCGCGCCCAGGAGCTTGGTTGATTGAATCTCTCTAGGGGGATTCGTTGAAAGGGATCATCTTCGGATGAAATAATGTCGTCAGGTTGATTGAATCATTTTTTGGAAGATTCGTTGAAAGCATACAGTTACACTAGGACCGCGTTTAATCGGATGGTTGATTTAACTGTGACTATCGCAGTTTGTTGAAAGTCGCCGCAGCGCTTGATCTATTATCGGGAAATAGGTTAATTGAATTTCATTTGAAATTCGTTGAAACGGCCAATTCAAGATGTAGATGTGCTCCACATGATTGGTCGCCCAAAATTTAATTACGAAGATCAACAATACAAAAATCCTTCATAGGGAACAAAATGTACAGATCGTCAAGAATCATAGCGGAAGCGGTAAAGATAGAACCCTTCGGCAGTCATATTGCGGATCGGGATACTTTTTGCTGTATGTGCGGTGCTCCTATAGAAACAGGAGAAAATGTCACGGAAAGCCCATTGAAAGGGCAGACAGCATTCACAGATGAACTTTCTATGGCCTTTGCAACGAGTCGAATGGCTTGTCAATGGTGTACTCCTTTTGTAGCGAAAGGCTATAGCAAGGCTAATATGGCTCTTGCTGCCAACAAGGTGCATACTAGGCAAGGTTCGTTTGTCCTCACAAAAGATGCAGAAAGGGTGGCGTTCTTTCTGCAACCACCATCTCCGCCCTATGTTGTTGTGCTCAATGAAGGGACCAACACCTTGCACCATGCTTGGTGTGCGGAGGTCACACTAGATAATGAACAAATTGCGGTTCGATTTGGGAAACAAAATTTAATTATTCGCCATTCAAAATTGATGAAGGCTGTAGAATTATGCGAAGAAGCCGCTCAGCTATTGAATGAGAATAATAATTCAAAAAATAAAGTGAAAAAAGTATTTACTCATCCATATAAAGTACTTGATCGCAATCTTTCAGACTTGAATCATGGCCAATTCAAAGACGATTCATTGCTTTTGGCACATACCAACCCAAGGATGGCTGAAATTCTTGATATTTTAAGTGATAACACCCTTGGCGAAACCTGGGCTCTTGCGGCTCTTGTGAAGGCAAAAAAAGAGGAACCGGTAATTAATCAGTTCAAACCAGTCTGTTAATCTTTATCAATCCAGATTCATCAAACTTTTGGAGGAATTATGCTGAAAATAACTGCGGTTTTAAGAACAACCTCCCCGTTACATATCGCGAGCCCTGAGAGTGCGCGAGTTGATGTGGCGAAAGGCCGTATTCTGCGTGGTGCCGGCAATGTGCCGGGGACTGCCGCATGCACTGCGACTCAGACCCACAATATTCTGCTCACAAAGGGGCAGGTGGAGGACGGGCAGTATCCGAGCCGCAACGTGCCTATCATCCCGTCAAATTCCATTCGTGGCCGGATTCGTAGGACTGCAGCGGCGGTGATCAAAGAGCACCTCCTCAAGCGCAACGAGAAGTTGACGCTTGACGCCTATCACACGCTCATGAGCGGCTCTCCCAACGGTTATCCAGACTCAGTGCTCCCTTCGGTGACCGAGTACCTGGACGCTTCCGTACACCCCTTTTTTGGCGTTTTCGGTGGCGGGCCGCGCATGTTGCCCTCTCGGCTGAAAACGGACACTGCCTACCCGATCAACGATGTGACCCTAGAGGCCGGTATTGTTCCTTCTTCCACCGAGGAACACGCGACAGATATCTGGAATACCCAGGCTGTCATGTTTCGGAAGGTTGATGAAGCGTTGACTATGACAGATCCGCAGATGCTGGACCTGATCGAGGATGTTGTCAACACGGTTGAGGACTGGCGGGAACTTACCACCAGTGTACCGGTTGAAACCGAGAATGAAGACGGAGACCAAAAGGAATCAAATTTTCGTGGGGTCCGGACATGGGCGGGACATGAAATTGTCCGGGTCGGTACTTGTTTCCATTTCCAGGTCAGTGTCGAAAGTTTTGACGAAGCACTTCGAGGTCTGTTTCTGAAAGCAATCGAGGGCTTTTTCAACCTGCAAAACTTGGGGGGTTGGTCACGGAATGGCTACGGCCGTTACAAGATGATCGATCCCAAGATGACTTTTTATGGCGAGAATCAGAAGATTGATACTCCGTTCATCAAATTGAATGCTGATGGCCGGTACGAACTCGACATGGAGGTCGATGAGGTGAAATCATATATTCTTGCACTCGATGAAGCTCTTGAATCTGTTACAGCGGCAGAGATAGAGAAGTATTGCGTGTTCTTGAAGAATGAAAAACCCGCAAAACTCAAAGAGAAAATTCTGGCAGGAAAAAAATAATGGCAACTCGACCGCTCAAGATCAGCTGGACGCTTTACCGGCCAATGATAAAGAACGATCATCCAATTCACCTGGATGCCATTCTTGCTTGGGCCGCTGTAAGGATTGCAGAAGAGCAGGGCGTTGAAAATCATTTTGCAGCGCAAGAAGATTTACCACTTGCCAAGAATGATGATGGTATCTGGAAGGCCAGTATGTTGATCAAGAGAAACACTCGATCATCATTACTTTTTCCAATGACCAAACCATTCAATGTATACCTGGACGATGCGAATATCTACTATCAAAAAAAGAATATCCTGTTTACGCCGGCGACAGGAAAATTCAAGGCGTTTGATCTCCGCCTGCAGGCCGGTTGGTGTTCCGAAGTGAATGCCTGGTGCATCGGTGATCCGGACAAGGTGAAGCACCTGTTGTCCCGGATTAGCAGCTTGGGCAAGCTCTCCAGAAACAATTTTGGGGCAATCAAGGATTTTTCAGTCAACGATGATCCTGCAGCCGAGAAATTGTGGCAAGTCAGAACGCTGCCGCTTGCCCTGGATCATCCGGTCCAACCGGGCTATGCCCGAGCAATGCGGGTCTGTGCGCCTCCATATTGGGACAAAACCAGACTTGAGGCCTGCCAAGTGCCAATTGACCCACAAGGACTTTGTGTTTAGCGATTTCCACCGATAAATAATAGAATTTGCTATGCAGATTCGTTAAACGAATTTCTAAGGTATTTCACTTTAAAAAAATATGATTAATATAAAATTTGAGCAATCGCGAAAATGAGATATACAGTATACTCTCCTGAAATTCCTGTTAGATATAGGGAAGATATAAGTAAGGGCAAAGCGGTTAAACTTTTCGCTTTGCAAGCCATTAAAAATGGATTGAATCCTGTGGCTTTGCCATCGGCTGAATTATCAAGGATTAGCTTGAATTTGACAGATGATGAAGAAGTTCTATTTAATCATGGTGTGCAACGATCAATTCAAGTCGGGCTTAATTATCCTAACGGCAAGCTCATAGGTGCATATTGTTATGCTCAAATTCAAGAATTGATCAAAAAAGAACAATCAGAAACCAAGCCTGAGCAATCAATCTTACGTCCAGATCAAGAGAAATATTATAAAGCTATCAGTGCAAGCATGGCCAAGGGGGGCATTGTCCTCGCTGAAGGCGGGACCGGTTTGGTGAAAAGCCGGGTCTTGGCCATGCTTGCCCGAGATGCCGTAAAGAATGGCGATGGGCCGGTTTGCATCGCCGCGCCGACGATTTCCGTGCTGCGCCACCTCTACGACGAGCTGAAACTGGTCCCGGATACTGAAGGCCTGCAGGTCGGCATTTTGCTTGGGAAAAGCCAATTTTTGAATCCGGATCGCTTGCATTTGATCCTTGGCGATCCAGAAAGTGTTGAGAAGATCGCAAGGTATGATGATTTGATGGAGTGGTGCAAACAAGGGTGCCCTCCACTCCAGGAAACCGGATCAGATGTGCTCGACGAAATTTGTCTCGGAATACGCTATCTTTACGACGATTTGATGTTCCTGGCGCCTGAACTTGCCGGCACGGTGGGCCTGACGCTGTTGGATAGCGCCAATTCAGATAATGAAGATGAAAATGCCGCATTGGAAGTTTATCGCGAGATGTTTGCCGCAAGTAAAGAGGTCGGCATAACATTGTGCTCCCATGCAATGCTTGCAATCCACATGAATTTTTTGAATTTCAACAATAATTCTGTTGGAATATTGCCACCATTCAAAACACTCTTGATAGATGAAGCGCATATATTGGAAATGACGGTTTCTAATATTAACACTTATGGATTATCAATATTTTCGTTACGAGCAACTTTAAGGCAAACAAATTTTGGATCAGCACAAGATCGAAAGGAAGCATTGAAATACTGCGAATTATTGATTGGAAATCATAAACAGGAAAACGTATTTCTTACGAGAAGAGATTTGAATGATAGTGGAAATGGTTCAATTTTTTCTGATACATTGAAATTGCTCGAAGGTTTAGAGCAATCGATCCGGCAAATGTTTGGCCGGAAAAAACTTTCTACTTTCGTTCCCGAGTCATTTTCGCAACAGATTATAAAGGAAAGCCTTTATACTCTGAAGCGCATCAACAGCAAGGAATATCCTGTCAATATAAGGACTTCCCCGATTAAATGTTACCCAAATTTTACCGTTGGCCCCGCTTCGGTCAAGCATCTTTTTGAGACACTCTGGAGCAAAGTAAAGGCCGCAGCTCTAGTATCTGCGACTCTTACCCTTCCTGGTATAGATGGGATTCCTAATGCCAATCATATCAAGAAAATTTTAAATATTCCGGCTCCACGATTAAACCTTACCGAGCCAGTGCGCCAAAAGTGGTTGTATTCTCCGGTGACTCTTCATGTACCTGGAAAAAATGAACTGGAACAATTTATACCTGCAACCATCACTGCTGATGAACTCAAAGGAAAAGAGGTTGATTCGGAAACTCAGGAAAAATTCAACATTTGGTTTGATGCAGTAACAAGAAAGATTGATAAAATATCAATGGGTGCGAAAGGCGGAACGATTATCCTTCTGACGAGTTATGCTCTTCTCGATAAATTCAAGGAAGCTGGCAGCTATTCAAGATTTTCCAACCGGATGATGTTTCACGACAGGGGCATTGCTTTTCAGCAACAAAAGATGAATTTCATCAATCAATCGCTCCAAAATAAACGACCAGTTTGGTTT
>JACCEE011058033.1_pt1 | contig 13163 bp, 11 predicted proteins | sample 7449931 | NCBI WGS metagenome assembly JACCEE01 (sample SAMN15323457, study PRJNA562643) | freshwater metagenome | isolation source: river surface water | place: USA:Blue River Watershed | collected 2017-08-19 | reverse complement strand
TAAATACATCGGTTTCTCTTGGTCGATGTGGCATTCCTGTTAATTTTATTTCAAGTGTTGGTTCTGATCATATTGCAGATATATCTCTCAATTTTTTATTGGATAATGGTGTAAACTGCGACAGAGTTGTAAGGTTTCAAGGTAATTCAAGAATTGCATTGGCTTTTATGGATGAAAACAACAGTGCCGAATATCAGTTTTACGATGCCAACCTTAAGCCTTCGCTTGTTTTTCCTGAAGTGCAAAGCTCTGATTTTGTTGTTTTTGGTTCGAGTAATGCACTTAAAGATAACGGACGAAAAGATTTGCTAGATTTTCTTGATCGGGCTATGCAAACTGAAGCGTTGATTGTTTACGATCCAAATATTAGGTACGTAAGCCCTGAGGTTAAAAGAAAGGTGGAAGAGAATTTCGCTCATTGTCATGTTGTTAAGGCTTCAACTCAAGATTTTTTGCAATTGTATAACACAAGTTGTGCCAACGAAATTTTTGTCATATTGCAAAGATTTGGTGTCAAAGTTCTTATTCTTACCGATGGCGAAAATCCTACAGTTTTGAAGACTGAAAAATTTTCAATAAGGCAACAACCATCTACGGTTCAGGCGATAAGCACAATTGGAGCAGGAGATAATTTTACTGCGGGAATCATTGCCGGCATGATTAAGAATGGTATTTGCCTAAAGCATGTTTTAGATTTAGATGAATTGATCTGGAATGAACTAATCGATTTTGGAAACAGCTTTGCTGCGGAAGTATGCCTGTCGGAGTTGAATTACATTTCGAAAGATTTTGGCAACCATTTTTTCAGATTGCATCTAAGAAATTGATAACCAACATTGAGAACTCTTCATTTTTTTCAATATGAAGCCAATGTGTTGCACCTATAATTGTACTTAGTTTTGCCTCAGGAAAAATATCCTTTGTTTTATTAAATTCAAAATCTGTAATATAATTAGATTCTGAACCTCGAATAAAAAGGATTGGTTTATTAATTTGAGGAAGATCTTCTAAATTAATTTCACTCAACAAATGATTTAGTTGCACTTTGAGAATAGGTACATTGATTTTCCAGTAAAACGATTTTCCCCTAAGTTTTAAGTTTTTCAAAATAGAGCTAGCTATCTGTTTGTCCGAAATAACTTGTTCAATTTTATTCTCGATTTCCTTTCTCGTTTTGAATCTTTGTAAATCAATTTTTTCTATTGTTTCAAAAATCACATTGTGAAAGTCTGAATTGATCGTTGAAATCTGATTCTCCAAATAATTTTTAGGCAAAGTATCTGCAATAGTCAAAGAAATAACACATTCGGGGTATTCAGCCGCAAATTTCATTGCTATTTTTCCTCCCATGCTATGGCCTATAATATGCGCACAATCAATGTTTAAAGTTGTAAGTAACTCAAATACGTCACTCACCATTGATTGATATGTGTGCACATCAGAATGTGGTGATAATCCGTGATTTCTTAAATCGACAACAATAACCCGATATTTTTGTGATATTTTCTGGGCAATTGGAATCCAATTATCTGAAGAACCAAACAAACCGTGCAAAATAATAACAGGTGTTCCTTCTCCTAACAATCTGTAAAATAGCTTCATTGCTACCTAAGGCAATCGAGATATTTTTTTATGGTCGTTTCAAGGCCTAAGTATAATGCATCAGAAATTAGAGCATGGCCGATCGAAACTTCTTCGATAAAAGGAATGTGGGTTATAAGGTACTTCAAGTTTTGAAGATCTAAATCGTGGCCAGCATTGATGCCTAAGCCCAGTTCTCTTGCTTTGTTTGCTGCAAGTACAAAAGGCTTAATTGCTTCGGCGCAATTAACCGGAAACAATGTTGCGTAAGGTTCAGTATATAATTCAACCCTATCGGCGTTGCAAAGCTTAGCTCCTTCAATATGAGTTAAATCTGTTCCAACAAATACAGAAACCCTGATTCCTTTCGATTTGAATTCAGAAATAACTTCGGTCAGAAATGACTTATTATTAATTGTATCCCAACCTGCATTCGATGTAATTGCATCGTGAGCATCGGGAACTAAAGTAACCTGAGCTGGTAGTATTTCGCAAACCAGATCAATAAAACGCTGATTTGGATTTCCTTCGATATTAAATTCGGTAGTAAGTACAGGCTTTAATTCGTATACATCGTTGTACCTGATATGTCTTTCGTCGGGACGAGGATGTACTGTAATTCCCTGTGCTCCAAATTTCTCACAATTAATAGCAGCTTCAATAACATTAGGAACATTTCCATTACGGGCATTTCGTAATGTTGCGATTTTATTTATATTTACACTAAGCGTAGTCATTTTATATATTTTTAAGATGCAATTTACAATTTTCGGACTATTTTTCGGTTTTTATACTTTTAGATTGTAAAAAACAGCATTATTTAATAAAACAAGGCTAAAATTAAGAAGCATGATTGCACGAGAACTCATTTCAGAAACATTTCCAACATTGAATTGCTCCGATACAGGAAAAAAGGCAATTTTTTTAATGGAATCTTTCAGGGTTTCTCACTTGCCAATTGTTCGTAATAAGGAATATCTTGGTTTAGTCTCCGATAAAGACATCTATGATTTTGACCTTAAAAAGTGTTGTTTTAAAGATAGTGAAATTTCGTTGCCAGCTCCTTATGTTAATGCAAATCAGCATATTTACGAGGTTATACAGATCATGTTGGGGAAGAATATTTCTGTTCTACCGGTACTTGAATTGAATCATGATTATTGTGGTTCAATTCTGATCAACGATTTATCTGCTAATTTTTTGAAGTTAGCAGCAGTAAACGAGCCTGGTGCTGTTATTATTTTGGAATTGAGCCCATTAAATTATTCTTTGTCGCAGATAGCCCAAATTGTAGAATCGAACAATGCTAAAATATTGAGTCTGTATACCAAGAACCCCGAAGATTCGATGGAAATGAACGTAACATTAAAAGTAAATGTGACTGAAATTTCGTCAATTATTCAAACCTTTACCAGGTACGATTACGATATAAAAGCAGTTTACATGGATGATTCTTTAATTACAGATATGTTTAAAGACCGTTATGGTCTCTTTATGAAATATTTAAATGATTAACAACTACTTTTCTAAAAGAGAAAAAAGTGAGAATAGCAATTTATAGTACCGAGGTTAAAGATGAACACATTCAAATTTACAAGCGCATTTTCAACTTTTTCGATGCCCATCAAATAGAATATTTTATTTTCGAAGGTGTTAAAAATCACATTATAAATTGGTTAGATTTATCTGCTGACCTAAAAACTTTTAACGATAAAACAGACAAAAATTTCAGTGCCGATTTTATTCTATCGGTTGGCGGTGATGGTACTTTCTTGAGTGCAGTAACTTTTGCCTTTGAAAAGAGTGTTCCAATTGCGGGAATTAATTGTGGTCGATTGGGTTTTCTTGCTGAAATAACGCCCGAGGATCTGGAAGAGTCGCTTTACCAGCTTGTTAATAGTGAGTATGAAATTGAATATAGATCATTGTTAAAACTAATTGAACCTTCGACTCTCTTTGAAGATTTTAATTATGCGATGAATGAACTAACGGTTCACAAACTCGACAACTCTTCAATGATAAGAATCGAAACCTTTATAAATGGAGAATTTCTTGCCAATTATTGGGCCGATGGTCTTATTGTTTCTACGCCAACAGGTTCAACTGCATATTCGTTAAGTGTTGGTGGGCCTATTGTAACTCCGAATGTTTCGGGGCTTATTATTACTCCAATTGCTTCTCATCACCTTACTGTCAGACCAATAGTCGTTCCCGACGACGTTGAAATAGAACTACGGATCGATGGTCGAGGGCATCAGTTTCTACTTTCTATCGACCACCATTCTTCTCCTCTTGACTTTTCTTCTTCAATCAAAATCAGAAAAGCAGACAAAATGGTCCCTGTTGTAAAATTTAATGGGCAATCGTTTTATTCTACATTGAGAAATAAATTAATGTGGGGTGCCGATAAAAGGAATTAATCTTTTCTCTGCTAATCCACAATTTTTCAGCTTTACAATAGTTCATATATAAAGCCCATCAGGTTTTTAGAATAATTATTTTATTTTTGTAGCTCTCTTTTTGGGACAATTAATTTGGGCTACTCCGAGACATTATCAATCAATGGGTTCTGCTCTCGGAATTTTATTTTAAATAAACATGATATTAAATTATGCCCTTTAAAAAATTAGGATTCATTTTGTTACTCACCATTCTGTCGGGAAAATCTTTTTCTCAACAGCAAACTGCCGATATTGGGATTTTTGTTGGTGGAGCCACTCCTATTACCGATTTTTCAAATACTAACCTTTTTAAATCGGTCAATTTCGATTTTGGAGGATTTTATCGTTATAATTTTAACTCACGTTTTAGCTTAAGAATTAATGCTTTATATGGAAAAGTTGGAGCAGTTGGAAGTCTTAATTTAGAACCACAAAAGTTCAAAAAAAGTGTTTTTGATTTTGGAACTTTTATCGAAATAAACTACCTAGACTATATTGTTGGTGTAAAAAAAATGAGATTTAGTCCGTTTGTTTACACAGGGTTAGGTTTGAGCTATTATCCAAATGAACAAGGAAAAGGAACAATAACCCCAAATATTCCATTAGGGTTGGGAGTAAAATATGCTTTAACCGATAAATTATCAATGGCTGCAGAAGCCTCGCTTCGTAAATTATTTAACGATGGGCTTGATAATCTGAATAATCCATACCAAGAAGTTGGATTGGAAAAAGTGAGTGATATTTTACACAACAACGATTGGATAAGTTATTTTGGGTTAACTTTGAGCTATAAATTTTATTGGGGCAGGAAGCCTTGCCCTGCTTATGAGAGCATTAATTGACAATGAGTTATAAAGATCAAATAGATACCGATAAAGTACCAAAACATGTCGCTATCATTATGGATGGCAATGGGCGTTGGGCTGAAAAACGAGGAAACTCAAGAATTTTTGGTCATCAGCATGGTGTTGAGTCTGTTAGGGCTTCCATTAAAGCCGCTGCACAAATTGGAGTAAAATACCTTACAATTTATGCGTTCTCAACTGAGAATTGGAACCGACCTAAGTTTGAAGTGGAGGCACTGATGACTCTGTTGGTCAATGTTATCAAAAACGAGACACAAGAATTGAATAAAAACAATGTCCGACTCAAAATTATTGGCGACAGAGATTCCCTTCCACCCAAAGTAAAAAAAGAAACCGATTTAATCGTTGAAAAGCTTTCGAAAAATACTGGATTAACTGTTGTGATGGCTCTTAGTTACAGCTCTCGATGGGAAATCATAAATGCTGTTAAATCGATTGTCGGCGATGTTAAAAAAGGAAAAATTGATACTCAAGATATTTCACAAGAACTCTTTGATAGCTATCTTGCGACCTCAGAAATCCCAGATCCTGAACTGTTGATCAGAACTAGCGGTGAAGCAAGAATTAGTAATTTTCTATTATGGCAAATAGCTTATACCGAACTGTATTTCACCTCAGTTTTGTGGCCCGATTTTTCGGATGAAGATTTTTACGAAGCAATTTGCAATTATCAACAAAGAGAACGCCGTTTTGGCAAAACAAGTGAGCAAATAAACAACCTAATTTGAAGTAATGTTTAAGAAACTTTCGTTAACAGCCTTTCTGGTATTGACACTTTTAAACCTTTGGTCACAATTACCCGACAGCACTAACTTTTCAATTTACTATTCGAGTCCGAAGAAATATACTATCGGATCTATTGACATCGTGGGCATTAAATATCTTGATAAAGAGATGTTGAAAGAATATTCCGGTTTAAGTGTTGGCGATGAAATTACAATTCCGGGTGACAAAATTACCGACGTAATCAAGAAATATTGGAAACAAGGTCTTTTTTCAGATGTCAAAATAAATGCATCCAAAATTATTGACGATAAGGTCTATCTTGAAATTTTCCTTCGCGAGCGCCCTCGCCTATCAACAATCAATTATAATGGTGTAAAAAAATCAGAACTTGAAGATATTAAGGAAAAAGTTCTTCTTTTAGAAGGTGGTCAGATTGTTGACGCTCAACTTGTTAATGCAAAAAGAATTATTGCTGACATATTCAAGGAAAAAGGATTTTTAAACACAGAGGTCGATATTGTTCAACGCGACGATCCTAATAAAGAAAACTCTGTTATCCTTGATGTTAATATCGATAAAAAAGAGAAAGTTAAGATTGACGAAATTGTTTTTCATGGAGTTGAAAAAGTAAGTGTTTCAAAACTTGAAAAGGCGATGAAAAAAACCAATGATAAAAAGTTGAAAAACTTCTTTTCATCGAAAAAATTTCAAGAGAACCTTTACGCTGAAGACAAAATCAATGTAATTAACAAATACAATGAATTAGGCTATCGTGATGCTATTATTACCAAAGACACAATCATTAAGAATGAAAATAACAACAATATTAAGATTGAACTTTGGATTGAAGAAGGCAATAAATATTATATCAGGAATGTAGGCTGGGTTGGTAATACTGTTTATCCTGCGCCCTACCTCGATAGCTATTTTGGAATTCAAAAAGGAGATGTATATAATCAGAAACAATTTGATAAACGATTGAGTGGCGATGACGATGCTGTAGGAAGCCTCTATCTCGATAATGGTTATCTATTCTTCAATGTCAACCCTGTTGAAACGAATATTGAAAATGATTCTATCGATTTGGAAATGAGGATTTACGAAGGTAAACAAGCAACAATTGATAGGGTTATTATACAAGGCAATACAAAGACTCACGAGCAGATTGCTCGTCGCGAGCTTTACACTTTGCCTGGCGATTTATTCAGTAAAAAAATACTTATGCGTTCATATCGCCAGCTTGCCCAGCTAGGCCATTTTGATCAGGAACGTATTGGTATTGACCCAATTCCTGATCAGGAAAATGGAACTGTTGATATCAAGTATAGTTTAATTGAACGTGCTAACGATCAGGTTGAGCTTTCTGGTGGTTGGGGTATGGGTATGTTTGTAGGATCTGTAGGTTTGAAATTCACAAACTTCTCGGCTCAGAATATCCTTAATAAATATGCATGGAAACCACTTCCAACTGGCGATGGACAAACACTTAGCCTTCGTGCACAAACTAACGGGAAATATTATCAGCAATATAGTTTTAGTTTTATGGAGCCTTGGTTTGGTGGTAAAAAACCGAACAACTTCTCGTTGTCTTTTTACTATTCAAAATTAACGAAGACCGATGCTTCATACAGTTATTATAACCCATCGTCAAGTTATGGCGGTTATGGTTACAATAACTACGGTTATTCTTCTTATGGTTCCTCAAGTAGTTCAACAAATGCTGCCATAACTGCTTATCAGGTTACTTATGGTTTATCTGTTGGATATGGTTATAGGTTAAACTGGCCCGATGATTATTTTACGCTTTATCATGAATTGTCTTTGCAACATTATAAATTATTAGAATGGCCTTATTATTTCCTTAGTACTGGAGATATTAACGACTTTAGTATAAAAACAGCATTGAGCCGTAACTCAATCGACAATCCTTTATACTCTCGCCGAGGTTCATCTTTTAGCCTTTCTGTTGAAGCAACCTTGCCTTATTCGTTGATAAATGGAAGAGATTATAGCGAATCAAGTTTAAGCGACAAAAAACGTTACAACTACCTTGAATATCATAAATGGGTGTTCAATGCAAAGTGGTTTACCCCACTCGATCGCGCTGAGAAGTTTGTCTTGCATACTAAATATGAATTCGGTTTGTTAGGCTATTATAATCAGTACCGTAAATCTCCGCTCGAAGGTTTCAAAATGGGTGGTGACGGTATGTCGGGATATGACATTTATGGATCGGACAATATCGCACTGCGTGGTTACGCAAACGGAAGTATTACAGCTACCGAAGGTGGTGGTAGTGCTGCTAATATCTATTCTAAAGCCACCGTTGAACTCCGATACCCGATAACTTTATCTGAATCGGCAAATATTTATGCCCTTACATTTTTAGAGGCTGGTAATAGTTGGTACGATTTTAAGAGCTTTAATATTTTCGATTTGAAACGTTCTGCCGGTGTTGGTGTTAGATTTTGGTTACCAATGTTTGGTTTGCTTGGTATTGACTGGGGTTATGGTTTCGATTTACCTAACAACGGTATGTCATCATCAGCTAAAAGCCAGTTCCATTTCGTAATTGGACAGCAATTCTAATAATTGGTACGATAGTTGTTTTATTTAGCTCAAATACTAAAAACTTAAAATATTATGAAACGATTCGCAATTACACTTGTAGCAGTTCTTGCAATTTCATTTGCAAGCTACGCTCAAAAATATGCTTTTGTTGATACCGAATACATTCTTGAAAACATCCCTGCCTACAAAGCAGCCCAGGAACAATTAGATCAGCTTTCTGGTCAATATCAGAAAGAGTTGGAAACTGTACAGGCTGAGTTGGAACAGATGTACAATGATTTCAGATCAGAATCGGTACTCCTTTCAGACGAAATGAAGCGTAAACGTGAGGATGTTATTGTTACTAAAGAAAAAGAATACCGTACCCTTCAACAGAAATATTTTGGTCGCGAAGGTGAGTTGTACAAAAAACGTCAAGGTTTAGTTAAACCAATTCAAGACGATATCTACAACACAGTTAAGACAATCGCAACCGAAGGCAGCTATTCTGTGATTTTTGATAAAGCAGGTGGTTTATCAATGCTTTACACCGATCCAAAGTTCAATTTGAGCGATCAAGTTCTTGATAAAATGGGATATAAAAATTAAAGAATGGTAAAGTTAACGTCAAAAAAAGTTATTTTTTATACAACTTAATTTTATATTTGCGTTCAACTTTACAAGGGGATTTAATCAGTTAACAAAAAAATTTAAAATAACAACGATGAAAAAAGTTTTTATAGTACTTATTATTCTTTTTGCCGGAATGGCAAATTTTGCTCAAGCCCAAACACAGAAGTTTGGTCATATTGATATTTCACAATTAATTCAGGTTATGCCCGAAAGAACTACGGCTTTGAATCAATTGGAAAAAACTGCAAAAGAATTGGAAGACATGCTTGGAACAATGCAGACTGAACTTCAGACAATGTTTAAAGAATATACCGATAAGAGAGAAACAATGTCAGACTTGGTACGTCAGGCCAAAGAAGAAGATATTCAGGCTAAACAACAACGTATTGAAACATTCAGAGCTCAATCTGAGCAACAACTACAACAAAAACAACAGGAATTAATGAAACCTATTGTTGAAAAAGCTGATAGTGCTATCGAAGTTGTAGCTAAAGAACAAGGTCTGATCTATGTTTTTGACATTAGCTCACGTGTTGTTGTTTACAAATCGAACCAAAGTGTTGATGTTCTTCCTCTTGTAAAGAAAAAACTTGGGATTGAATAATTAATTCGAAAGAAATATTGAGAAGAGTCGTTTGGTATTTCAAACGACTCTTTCTATTTTAGGCTAACCGTAAAAACAACCTTAATATCTGTCAGCATTATGGAAAGAAATCATCCTATTGGAATTTTTGATTCGGGTTACGGAGGATTAACCATTCTCAAAGAAATCAAGAAAATATTACCACAATATGATTATGTTTATTTGGGCGATAATGCCCGAAATCCTTATGGAACCCGATCTTTTAATGTTGTTTATGAATATACGCTCGAGGCTGTGAAAAAGCTTTTCGAAATGGATTGTGAGCTTGTAGTTCTTGCATGTAATACTGCTTCGGCAAAAGCTTTGCGAACAATTCAGCAAAACGATTTGCCCAAAATTGCCCCAAACAAAAGAGTGCTTGGTGTTATACGCCCAACAGCCGAATCGGTAATAAACATTACTCGCAACAATCATGTTGGTGTTTTAGGAACAAATGGAACAGTTTCTTCACAATCGTATGTTATTGAGCTCGATAAGCTGTCAGAAGGTAAAATAATTACAACTCAGGAAGCTTGCCCAATGTGGGTTCCTATCGTCGAGAATAACGAAATAGGAACTATGGGTGCCAACTATTTTGTCGAGAAAAATGTGACCAATCTTTTGCAAGTCGATCCAGAGATTGACACAATCATTCTGGGATGCACCCATTATCCCCTTCTTTCAGCCTCGATAAGAAAATACCTTCCACAATCAATTATGCTTGTTGAGCAAGGTGCAATTGTTGCCGAGAAACTTGCCGAATATTTGCAACGTCATTCCGAAATGGAAATTCGTTGTTCCTTAGGGAATTCTATCGTTTATTACACAACCGAACAATCTAAGAATTTCGAAGAGATGGCATCTATTTTTCTGAACGAAAAAATTTGCGCAGAAACGTTACATTTCTGATATCGGATAAAAAAAGGCTGCTCTATTTAAAGAACAGCCTTCTGTAAGGTGAGTTAAGGATTTATTTATTATTCGCGCTAAAATTTGCGAATTAATATGCGTTGATAATTTGGATAAAATCTTCAGCTTTAAGAGAAGCTCCACCAATTAAGCCACCATCAACATCAGGGCTTGCAAATAATTCATTCGCATTTTTTGCATTGCAACTTCCACCATAAAGAATAGATGTTTCGTTGGCAATTTCCTGACCGAATTGTTCAGCAATTGCTTCACGCAAAGCTTTATGCATATCCTGAGCTTGTTGAGTCGAAGCTGTTACGCCAGTTCCAATAGCCCAAATTGGTTCATAAGCAAGAATAATTTTCTTGAAATCATCAGCCGATAATTTGAAAATTGTTTCTTTCAACTGATTGATAACATACTCGTTTTGGGTTCCTGAATTACGGATATCCAATGCTTCGCCACAGCAATAAATTGGAGTAAGATCATTTTCTAAAGCCAAAGCAAGTTTCTTATTTAAGATTTCGCTTGTTTCGCCATAATATTCACGACGTTCGCTGTGTCCAAGAATAACATAATTAGCACCTGTTGATTTTACCATTGAAGCAGAAACTTCTCCGGTAAATGCGCCTTTAGCTTCTGCTGCACAGTTTTGAGCCGCAATACCAATACGTTTTAAATTAACACAGCTTACAGCACTAGTGATGTGAGTGAATGGTGTTCCTAAAATAACCAACACATCTTTTGCACCTTTCTTAGCAACAACTTCGTTTACAGCTTTTGCCAACTCAATACCTTCCTGGAGGGTTGTGTTACATTTCCAGTTTCCGGCAACTACTTTTTTTCTCATTGTCAAAAATATTTTTTTTTGATTTATTTATGTTTTACTCTGAATTTTACAAATTTATTAAAAATGAAGACTTCAGAAAGCATACTTGCATAATATTAAACATTTAGCTCAGAAATATAATAATATTAAGCTAATGTTTTTGATTTTATCTTGAAATATACAAAAAGAGAGGCTATTAGTTGTATAAACATCTAATAGCCTCTCTTTAATATTGAAGAAATTAATATGTAGTTTCTCTTCTTTTTCCTCTAGGACCTTTGTCTTTGTCGCGGAAGTCGTTGCCTTTGAATTCGAAATTTTCTTCAGCTTCAATTTGAATTCCTTTGAATGAACGTTTATTCATTTCAGCAACAATTTTAGCTGATAATTTGGCATCAATTTCAACCGATGAGGCTCTCTTAAAGATCTCAATCTGACCAATATCCAAATCTTTTCTGCCAGAAGCCGAAATCAATAAGTCAATAACATCTTTCTTTGAAAGGTCTTTTCCTTTTCCGATATTGAAAACGACTCTCGACATTGGTTTATTAAATACCCTGTTACGACGAGGTTCACGATCACCTCTTTCTCCGTTTTCGCTTCTTTCGCTACGTTCTCCCCTAGAACTTCTTTCACCTCTAAAGCTACTTGAACCACGTTCGCTTCTAAAACCTCGTTCTCCTCTATCGCCCCTGTCACTTCTGTCGCTACGCTCAAATCGGTCGCCTCGTTCTCCTCTCATTGATTTTACTTCAACGCTAAGATCTTCAGCATCTTTGTAATAATCAAGAAAGCGGTTGAATTCTAGAGAGACAAAGCTCTTTATTAGTTCTTCGCGTGAAATATCTTTTAGCGAATCGTAAACATTGTTCATGAACGGTTCTATTTGATCATGGTTAACTTCCGATTCTTTCAATCGATCGACCAAGCTAAATAGTTGTCGTTCACAAATTTCTTTTCCACCAGGAACTTTCTTGGCTTCGAATTTCTTATGTATTACACGTTCAATTTCCCTTACTTTTCCCATTTCTTTCATGTTGATAATGGAAACCGACATGCCGTCCTTCCCTGCCCTACCTGTACGGCCAGAACGGTGGTTGTAGTTTTCAACATCATCGGGTAAGTTGTAGTTGATTACGTGTGTCAGATCGTTTACATCAAGACCACGGGCAGCAACGTCTGTAGCAACAAGCAAACTGAGGTTGCGGTCGCGAAATTTCTGCATCACATAGTCACGCTGAGCCTGAGTTAAATCACCATGAAGAGCTTCAGCATTATAGCCGTCTTTCATTAGCGAGGCTGCAACTTCTTTAGTTTCTTGTCGTGTACGACAAAAAACAATACCGTAAACTTCTGGATAAAAGTCAACTACACGTTTTAATGCCGAGTATCTGTCGCGAGCATGAACCATGTGATAAATGTGAGAGATATTTTCAGCACTAGCATTTTTTTGCCCTACTGTAATCTCTATTGCATTGTTCATGTAAGTTCTTGCAATTGCTGAGATTTCGTTTGACATGGTTGCCGAAAAAAGAAGTGTATTCTTTTCGTTTGGCGTATCAGCCAAAATTGCATCAACATCTTCTTTGAACCCCATTTTCAACATTTCATCGGCCTCGTCGAGCACCAATGAATGAACCTTTGAAAGATCAACTTTTTTTCTCCTCACCAAATCGTGTATACGACCAGGAGTAGCAACAACAATGTGTACACCTCTTCTAATTGAATTAATTTGTTTGTCGATTGGTGCTCCACCGTATACGGCAACAATATTCAATCCTTTTATAAACTTGCTGTAATTCTCGAGGTCGCGAGTAATTTGCAGACATAATTCTCTTGTTGGGCTTAATACCAACATTTGAGGATAATTGTTTTCAACGACAATATTCGCCAATAATGGCAACCCAAACGCAGCAGTTTTACCTGTTCCTGTTTGTGCTAAACCTACAATGTCATTTTTACCTTGGATTAAAATTGGAATTACTTTCTCCTGAATCGGAGTGGGT
>JACCEE012097635.1_pt1 | contig 13164 bp, 16 predicted proteins | sample 7449931 | NCBI WGS metagenome assembly JACCEE01 (sample SAMN15323457, study PRJNA562643) | freshwater metagenome | isolation source: river surface water | place: USA:Blue River Watershed | collected 2017-08-19 | reverse complement strand
TCTCCGAACGCCCGCGCCTTGATCTTTGCCCGGAGCAGCAGGACAGCGGCCACGGCACGCTGCGGCAAGAGATCGAGATTGAACGCAAGCAGCGCGGCGTGATTGCACCTTTGGCCGACCGTTTGGCTGCTTGGCTGCGGGCGGGCGAGACAGCCATCCTCGCCTGCCGTTCCAGCCTGCAAGCTGATCATCTCGAAGAAATGCTGGCGGGCTGCGGCCTCAAGCCGGGCCGGACAGCTTCGCCGCTTGATCTGAACGCTTGCCCGAAAGGTGCGCTGCTTTTAGTTGAGCATCCGCTCTCGCAGGGCTTTGATCTGCCAGAGGAGAAGCTGCACATTCTCTCCGCCGCCGAGCTGTTCGGCGAGAAGCGGCTTGGCCCGCAGAGCCGCCGCAAGAAGGGCCGCGCTGCGCAGGGTGACGCGCTGGCCTTGGATGAAATCGCAGTCGGTGAGGTTGCTGTTCACCGCGATCACGGCTTGGCCAGCTTCCACGGCTTGGTCAACATGGACTTTGCTAGCCAGCGCGGCGACTTCCTCCTGCTGGAATTCCTCGGCGGCGACCGACTCTACGTGCCGGTGGATCAGCTGCACGTGATCAACCGCTATCAGGGCCGGAGCGACGAGCAGCCAAAGTTGGACAAGCTCGGCTCTTCGCGCTGGCAGACGGCGAAGAAGAAAGTCACCGAGGCGGTCTGGGAGAAGGCGCAGGAGCTGCTGGCCATCTACGCCCAGCGGGAACTGCGGCAAGGGCACAGATTTCAGCCGCCGGGCATTCTCTACAAAGAGCTGGCTGAGTCTTTTCCTTATGATGAGACAGAGGGACAGGCGGCGGCGATTGACGATGTGCTGCGCGATTTGCAGGCCGCGAAGCCGATGGACCGGCTCGTCTGCGGCGATGTGGGCTATGGCAAGACCGAAGTGGCGGTGCGCGCGGCCTGCAAGGTGATCGAGGACGGCTTTCAGGTCGCGGTGCTCGTGCCGACCACGGTTTTAGCCGAGCAGCACGCCGCCACCTTCCGCGAGCGTTTCGCGGGTTTCAACATCAATGTGGCCTGCACCAGCCGCTTCCGTTCGACGAAAGAGCAAAAGCAGATCAACGAGGGCCTCAAGTCCGGCCAGATCAACCTGATTGTCGGCACGCACCGGCTGCTTTCGGACAGCCTCTCCTTCCACAAACTCGGCCTGCTAATTGTGGATGAGGAACACCGCTTCGGCGTGTCGCACAAAGAGCGGCTGAAGCGGCTGCGGGCCGATGTGGATGTGCTGACGCTCACGGCCACGCCCATTCCCCGCACCTTGCAGATGTCTCTTCTCGGCATCCGCGATCTCTCGGTGATTTCCAGTCCGCCGCGCCACCGCCGTTCAGTGAAGACCTTCCTCGCCCGCAAGGATGACTTGGTTATTCGTGAAGCGGTGCAGCAGGAGCTGACGCGGGGCGGGCAAGTCTTCTTCATCCACAACCGCATTCAGTCTATTCACGCTCTTGCTGAACACCTGCATCAGCTTGTCCCGACCGCCCGCATCGGCGTGGCGCACGGCCAGATGCCGGGGCCAGAGCTGGAAGAAATCATGGTGGCCTTCATCGCTCATGAGCTGGACGTGCTCGTCTGCACCACGATTGTTGAGTCCGGCTTGGATATTGCCAATGCCAACACCATCATCATCAACCGCGCCGACCGCATCGGCTTGGCGGACATGTACCAGCTGCGGGGCCGGGTGGGCCGCGCCAGCCGTCAGGCATACGCGTATTTATTGGTTCCTGATCCAGAGCAGTTGACCAGCGAGGCTGAACAGCGGCTCCGCGCCCTGATGGACTGCTCGGAATTAGGCAGCGGCTTCAAGCTGGCAATGAACGATCTCCAGCTGCGCGGCGGCGGCAGCCTGCTGGGCGTGTCGCAGTCAGGCCACATCGCCGCAGTCGGCTATGATCTCTATCTTGAGCTGCTGCAAGAGACCGTGGCTGATCTCAAGCAGCAGGCGGCGCAGGGCGGCCCGGCTGAACATCTGCCAGACGTGGAAATCAAGCTGCCGGTGGCGGCCTTCCTGCCAGATGCCTACATCAGCGAGACCGCGCTGCGCTACCGGCTTTATCGGCGGCTCTCCGCCGCAGGCAACGCCCAGCCGGAGCAGCTCGCTGACCTGAAGGACGAGCTGATTGACCGCTTCGGCCCGCTGCCGCCCGAAGCGGAGAATCTCTTCGCCCTGCTCGGCCTGAAGCAGCTGCTGCGCGCGCTCGGCATCAGCAAGCTGGAGCAGGCCCCTGTCGGGCTGGTCTTCAGCTTCAGCGCGGCATCGCAGGTCGCGCCGGAACACCTCCTCGCCTTCATCGCCCAAGCCGCGCCCAAGAAGAAGCAGTCCCCGCCTGCGCGTCCGCCGAAGAAGCCCGAACCGGCTCCGGTGCGCCTCACCCCGGACGGGCGGCTGATCGTGGCCGCGCAGGCGCAGGCCGATGTCTTCGCGCAGATCGAGGCCGTGCTGGCCTTCTTTCTCAGCCGTGTTGGTTGAATAGGGCCTCGGCCTCTCCCTCTTGCATATCTGTCCCTGCGCTCTGTTAAGCATCTATGCGATGTAGGGGGTGAAAAATTTCACCCCCTACACAAGTTGCGGCTTACGCAAGAGGGCTGCCGAATGGGTGTGTTGCGATTTAGCTGCGACATTTTTTTCTTGCTAATTTTTTTCAAATCGGGTAAGTCTTTCACCAAGCTCGCAGCACGTCACCATCTCAGAGGAGAGTGGATTGATGCAGCAGGAATGTTGGTCATCCATGATCAGACCCCCTTGCACCGTCCCTATACGACGCAGGCGGCGGCTTGACAATCTTTGCTGCAATCTCCAAAAACAATACCTTGACCATCTTCGGCCCGGACAGCATATCACATATCTGTGATTCTGCTGCTTCGGGCCGAATCGTTTTCAGCAATAGTGTGGCATTATGTTTATGATATTTTGACAAAGAAAAAATGCAATTATGGATTTGCCAGTCAGCGGTCGCTATAGAGGACAAAGACTTGAACCAGTTCTTAATCATTTTATAATGGATTTACGGGTTGACATAGATCAAAGGTGTTTGAATGCTTTTGTTTGTCATTGTGTCAGCTGGGATTTGACTGAATTTTGCGATGATGGCGGCAGTAGAGGCATTTAAGAAATCGATCGCGGCTCGTGGATCATGAGATCACCAGACATTCGGACAGATGGGGCGGCTACGAAAATTTATGAAACTGCATCAGAGTGGAAAACATGCGCTGAAATGCAGTTTTGTATCTGTATTATACAGAATGATTCAAGTTTAGCAGCTGATTTTATCTTCAAGGACAGAGATGATGTTTGCAGATATCAATGCAGTTGGCATTCAAGTTTCTTCCGTGATGCAAATTTGCAGATTGATGTTTACAAAAATGTCGCCTTTGAACCAGTTCTTCCTGAGTGTCAAATTTCAGACGACAAGGTGCTGACCCTTGAAAGCGTATATGCTGAGGCAGGAATCTGTCTTTCGGTCAGCAGGCAAGGGTTGGTCAGCACTAGGCGGCGGCCTTGGCTGCCGGACGGACTGCATTTGGCTATGCAGCAGCATTTCCGCAGTTTGTCCGAATCGCCGCAATGGCAGCTCTGGGGTTTGGTCGCGGATCGTTTTCATCAGTCTGACACTGCCGGGATCATGTTCAGCCGGGCTGATTTGGGAACGTCTCAGTCTGCGCAGCGGGGTTTTGCCGTGTTTCGGGAGCACGAATCGTTTGCCGGGTTGAAGCCGGGCACCGAGGGGCTGGAACGTGAGGAGGCGGCGAAGCGGTATTTGCACACCTTTGTGCATGAGATTGGTCATGCGTTCAATCTTCAGCATTCTTGGGAGAAGGGAAAGCCTGATGCGCTTTCTTGGATGAACACGGCGGGGCGTTATGATGAGCGGAACGGGAAAGGCTGTTTTTGGCGCGATTTTGAGTTTCAGTTTGATCATGAGGAGCTTGTGCAGTTAAGGCATGGGGCTGGATGCAAGTGATGCTTGGCAGAAAGCATTGTTTACAACTTCAAACATAATTTATTAAAAATGTTTTATATAATTTTTAAGAAAGATGCTGGCAGCAACAATGCTAATCGTGTAAAAAATATTTTTCTTGAGAATCAATCTACTATATTCTTCCATGGAACAGAAGATCATAGTAATTTAAATATAAATTCTTCTTTATCAGTAGAGGTGAATAAAATTGTAAGAAGAATAAAACCTGATTACATTACGTATATTACTTAGAACTATAGTAATTATATCGGTTTAAATCGTGGCTTAGAAATAAACAACAGCGACGTAACAATAAAAGAAAATTTAAATATTCCGCTTAAATGTTTTTTTGTGTTAGCAACTCATGTGCATGTAGATAATAGATTTCTTATCGGATCTCTTACAAGAGTGGAATTCCCATCGTTACCGCCAGATAACAACAGATGGGGAGACCTTCAAAATGCGGAGAATATGTGGCGTAAAATTGCTTCAATTGCTTCAAACGAACTTATTGATATCTATATAAAATAGAGGGGTACGCTTTAACAATAGAAGAAAATAAATATCACCATTAATAAAAGATCTTAGTATTCAAAGAAAAGAAACATGGAAAGAAAAATTTGGCCTGATATATTACGTTGTGATTTTGATTGGGATTATACAGATATTGTAATTCATCATTCGGCTTATGACTTAGAATCAGACGCTAAAAAAATTGAAAAGATCCATAATTACAAATATAATTATCCAGATATAGGCTATCATTTTTTAATTAATGAAAAAGGGACGATATTTGAAGGAAGAAGCCTGCTTTTTAGCAGGTGATCATTTAGATGGAAAAAATAGAAAAAAAATAGGAATAGTAATTCTTGGTAATTCAGTCGATGATGATGCGTATTCATTATTCCATGAACCGCAAGAAATGCCTCTTATTCAGATTGAATCTCTAAAGAAACTTATATATAATCAAAGAAAAAATTTCAACTATCGATACATTAGGAGGTCATGTGGAATATATGCACATCAGCAGATGTGCTATTTGAATGATTGCATTGCCCTGGAGATCATCTTTTCTAAAGAAATTGATAATTATCGAAATATTAAATTTGTCTACAATGACAAAGAATTTAAGTAGAAAAAACTGCCTCAAAGGTAGTGATTGCCATCAGCGTGAAGTGAATAATATCAAATATTTTTTTAAAATGAATAATTGATACATTCAACTTAGCATTCTTGACATTCCAAATGTCAATGCTACAATTTCTTCAGCAGTTTTCCTTTTTTTGAAGAAACAACATTATCAGATGCACAATATTCAAAAGAATACCGCTTTGTTTTGCTTATATCTCCGCACAACCAGCTGGCTCAAAGTTTTTTGGAAAAAATAGGTTTTCAAAAACGTGAAAAAAAGTCTATAAAACTTGCTGATTGGTCTTTTTTTGTCTGTACGGATAACGGCCCATTTAGAACCATTACAGAAGAACAAGTAAAATCTTATTTAGATATATCTAATGGCAACTGTTCGGAATATGAAAGGCAGCCAGAAAATAAAATTATTGAAACAATTTGATAAAAAGGATTTTTTCGGATAAAAATGATACATGTTTTTTAGTGTAAAATGGAATTTTCAGGATAAGAATTCAACAGTTGATTTTATCGCTAATGAAGAAGGAAATATCACAGGATTTATTTTTTCTATTACAACACAACTTTATAATTACAACTCATCATTATACGAATTTAGAATAGCATCACTGCATTTATGGGAATTATACAAGAACTGGACAGGATATGAATTGCTTCTTAGCAACGCAGTGCTTGAAGGGCCAAACGAAATAAAAATATGAATAAAAGAGGATGTATTTCTGCTGTCAATAGATAATAATTTCTATATTTAGCATCAATATCCATGCCATCAGATAAAAATATCTTCATTAGAGATAGCTGATGTAAAGATATCTTCAAATTTATTCTCGGTTCGTTGTAAACGAAAAAGATATTGAAATTATATGTCAAGAAAGCGAGAATAGAATATCTGCCACGATAGAAGCGGAATTTCCATTAGTTATGTCTCAAATTTTGGAGTCAAAGTCTGCATTGCCACTTTTATGCCCTCTTCTACATAAGGATAATAAGGATAAGGATAAAAAATTTAAATTCAGTTTTAATTTTTTCTGCATAGGACTTGAACTGGATGAACCTCTTTTTGAGAAAAAAAAATATATGGTCTGCTGATAATTTATGGAAAGAAGTCCAGAATGGCGCATGGGATGTTTCCATGCAATGGATGGATAGCGACAAAGATGAAGAATTGACTCTCGGCGGCATGGACTGGAGCCTTGCTGATCTGCTTGGAGAGCAGCAAGGGGCCTCATTCAGTCTTCGTCCACTCCAAATTTCCGCTGAAGACGATGCAGCCGTTTCTGTTCTCTGTTCATTCAAAGCCGGTGCTCTCGCTGTTCCAGTGCAGTTAGAAGTCAAAATTGGCAGCAATACCCTGCGGCTCTGTTTGGAGCTGAAGTTTGATCCAACAACCTTCCGTCTGTCTACCAACCGGCTTGACATCCGACTGCCACTGGGCGGCAACTGCGACCGTTTGAGCATTATTGATCTGGAGGCGTTCGCTTTCTTCCTGCCGCACCGTTTTGCAAATGGATATTTCGACAGCATAGATGGCTCTTTTGATTTTGAAAAACGTGAGCTGGTGCAAATGACTCTCAAAAAAGACAGCGATGAAGAGTTGCGGATAGAGGTATTGAGTGGATATCTTGCTCTTTATTCTCCAGTAATGGACACCTTGCTGCCAACCCGCCTCCTACCTGACCCTTCCGCACCGCCTAACATTAAAAGACTGACAGAAAGCTTAGGAGAGACACGCCTGATCTTTGCTCCTGTCAGTTCGGATGGCAACAAAGATGAAAAAACGCCGTCAATAAAAATCAAGAAAGATGCTGATGATTTTTTAATGACGTGTACAAATAAAGCTGTAGTCACCTATGCCCCGTATGTGAGTGCAGCTGGAATTCACTTTGTTTCCGCTGGAGCACCAAATTTACTTCAATATATTGATAAGGAGACATCACGTCCAGTTGTTGAAGGAGATACAACGCACACTCTCACGCCTTTTGAAATTATTGACTGCAAATTGACAGCAAGCAACCCTGTCTGATTAGAAAATGTCAATTATAAAGATGAAAAATAAATATTTCTTCAATCATAGCTCTTGCGCCGTGGGTCGATATGCAAGACCAAGCAGCTTATGATGGTGAAAAGAAACGCCGCCTTTTCCATCGCAATCTTGTTCTTGAGCACGGTGAGCTGGCCGCTGCCAGTGCGGATCGTTTCCTTTGATGGCATTCCTAACGCACTGGTGAAGTCCGCTGAAGAATTTATCCGCTCTGTGCGGGATGATTATGCGCTTGCAGCAGATTTCCAAGGCGATGGCACAAAAGAAAAGAAACTTATCAATTGGCTGCCAGGAGTTGCATTTGAATCTGGTAAATTTCCTTCTGTATCAATTAACTATACTAGTGATCTTCCTTCTATAAAAACAACAATTGTTAATTATGATGGAACTACAACTAATCAGGAATTAACTGTGCAGTCTGGAGAACCAGAAGATGGAAAAACAAATATTAAGGAGCAAGATTAGCTCACCTGTGATCTTCGACTGAATAACGTTTTTGAAGATAAAGAAAAACAGACTGTAAGAGTTTATCTTTCTCCTAAAGAAAATTTTAAAGAAAAAATCATGGAAGCAGCCGTGCTCGAAACGGAAGTGTCCCATTGCTGTTTGACGGCAAAGATTTTGTTTCATGCAGCGCGGGTCCAAGCAAACCGATTTCATCGGTTTACAGCAGAATTGGAAAATGGTGATATTTCTATTATTGATCCGTTGACAAGGCAGCAAATGGCATTTTTTCAACCACAAGATAAGAAGAAAGCCAAAGTAATCGGAACTGGTCGAACTGGTCGAACTGATCGGACAGTAGATGATAAAGGCTGGATTGTTCATGTAACTGCAAGCGGTGAACTGCAACAGGTGTGGCTAAGAAAAGAAAATTCTGTTTGGAAAACAGATGATTTTACTCGTATTGATATTGGATCAACAGGAATAAATCCAGAACATGAAGTGAAAATATTTTTTTAAAGAAACGAGTTGCATCTTTACTGCTGAAAGCGAAAAGGTACGCTTGATTTTTTTGAATATAAACGATCAATCAATCAACAGTGATGTTGATATTGAATATGAAGATGTCAAGTTAAAAAATCCAAAAAACTGGAGTCTTTTATTTGTAAATATAAGCACTGTTTTGTTGTCTGGAACTCAAGAAGAAGACGATAAAAAAACAACTTTTGTTTTGCTTGGTAAAAAAATAGATGAAAAGTGGTCAGTTATTAAGGTTGATAACAGCCTATTTAAATTGACTGTACCGGCCAGCAAGGTTACGCTGGCTGCCCATGTAGGTGAAAATGCAGATACAGCCATTGTTCTTGTTTTTGGAGAAGATAAAAAATCTATAGGAATTGGCGAGGTTCAATTTGTTGATAATTAAGTTTTTCTAATTGATTCTATTCAGTTGTCAGATACAGATACTGCTTCCGATATTTGTGCGCTCATGCGTCCAGCAGGTCGTGCTGGTCTGCCTGTAGGTTCTCACCCTTTCTGGATTTGCGTTGCCACCACATCCGGTTCAATTGATGTTTGGCTCTCCACCAAAGAGGCACAGCCGAAATCCGCTGATAAAAAGGATAAACAGCCTTATTTTCGGTTAGAAGGACATTTTGGCAAGATCAACGGGATGGTTCCCTGTTTTATTGATGGAGAAGGTGATGCTTCTGATGTACGAAGCGGTCTTGTCACTTTCGGCAGCGATGGGACAGCGAAGTTGTGGGATATTGATGCCGATCGGCTTGTTTGCAGTCACCGCAACAGTCATTGGATGCTGGACAATTTAGGGGTGCTGCGTAAGACGCGGAGTTCCGCAAAGAAAGAAGCAGCAGAATCAGTTGGCAATGTTGCTATTTCATATCTCAGTCGTCCTGAAATTTTGCCTGAGGAAAACGCCAAAGAGGAAGAGAGTGTGCAGTACAACTCATCTATCACAATCAGCACTTCAGGAAAAAAAGAAGCATTCTCGTTGACGATTCCAATAACATCTCTTTCTTTTGCGAAGGACTGCGACTGAAAAAGAAATCCGGTGACTCAGACGACACTTTGGAACCGGAAATAGTATGAACTTCTAGAAATATGCTCGAAAGCCGTGGTTATTTTGGCGTATTTGGCTTCTTTTCTGATAAAGAATCAGAAGATATAAAATCATACCTTCTAAAGATTGGTGGCATTTCTGTTTTTATTCATGAAATTGTTGATATAACTATTTCTGAGAACGACAAGGAAATAACTACCATGACTTTAAATGGAGTATTGATTAATCATTTTCTTTTTGACGGGTTAAAAAATTCATCTGCTGACTATACAAAAGGATATATCCCTGCTCCAATAGTTCAAGAAATTTCAGAAGATTCAATAGTTCAGTTTAAGTTTGGACTTGAAGAAGATATATTTAAAGTTAAATCAATAGTAATTAATTAATGGAAAAGAAATAAAATGGAACACCATGATTTCTGAGCAAATAGATGAAGAAAATATAGATACACAAAATGGCTTTGACGGAATTCTTGAATATATTAAATTTTTTCCGATGTATAACGATGAGAGCAAGACTATCATTCTTAATGTTTCTGAGGCAAGCATCAGATGTATAGGAGGAAGCCATGAAGTAAAATTTGAAAAAAACATCAGAATTAAGTGTATATGACAAAGAAGGTAACAAGAAAAAAGATATATATGGTTTTAAGTCTGAGTCAGATATAAAAAAATTGGATGAATCTGGAAAAGTCCTTATCTCAAACGTAAAATTTGAAATAAATATAACAGATCAGCTTTCTATAAAAGGTACTTTTTCTGGAAAAAAAGTTTCATTTTTTATTTCCAAAAATTGGAATGAAAATGAAATAACAGATTATCTTCATAGGCAAGGACTATACTCCTTTCTTTTCCGTCATGACAATTCAAATATAACTGTTGATGATAATTCAGGTGCAGATATTTTGACATTATGGCGTAAGGAAAGAGGAAAGCTTACTGGAAATCTCACTGAAGTAAAATCTGTTTCTGTAAAAATTAAAAATATTACACCAGTTTCTCTTTCTGCTTCTGTTGGTCGCAACGGGAAAAATCAAAAAGAGGATGTGCGGTTGATCTTTTCCATATTCAATAAAATTTCGGACACGCAGCTACCCGATAGCGACACTTGCTCTGAAGAGCTGATCAGCAAAATAATTGAATTTCAAAAAAATTTCCTTTCCCATCCAGATGGACTGATTGAGGTTAATCGTACCACATGGAAAAAACTCTATGCCGCTACCGACAAAAAAATAATTTCAATTATATTTAAATGTGTTCTACACTGCTCGGAAAAAATCGTCGTGAAGCAGTAATTAGTGGAATGCTTGAAATACCAGCAGGAAGGATATTTTTTATAGATCAGCAAGTTAAATTTGAAGATAACAATTGGACAAACGAAACAAAATTAAAACTGGCAGGGTTTATGGATATAGAATATAATGGGTCTCAATTTAGTGGTCCTGTATATTGCACATTTACATTTAATAAAGAATACAAGGTGAATGATATTGAAATAAATAAAGGTTTATACCGTTGCGTTAGCATCAAAAAGTCTTCATCTGACCAAGACAAAGATGATTCTGATGTTATGTTTCATGAGTATTGATTTAATCTAACAGTAACCGACTTGAATTATTGTGCTAATGAATATTTTGTGATGTTAGATTTTGATTCTACATCAAATGTGATTAATCTTATAGAAGTTCCGAGAGAATTAATACCTATAGATAAGTATTTTGACATGGACTCTTTTGTCCAAATTGGTGTTGCTAAACCTGAAATTATACGCCTTACTCATCTGCAAGAACTCGGAACAAAGTTGCGATTTTCTATCAATAAGAGTGACAACCTTTTTTCAAATATCGAGATACCTGAAAAAGGTACGCTGTTTAAAGGTAGCAATGATAAGGATAAGTATTTGTATTTGCTTCAGCCTGTAGTTAAAAATACAGTAGGAATAAAGATACAGAACGCAGGGATTTATCTTTCTAAGCGTATTGGGCCGAATTGTGATTTCGTTTCTGAGAATGTCATCTCAATTTCACGTATTTCTTCGGAAGAATACAAGCCATTAATTAATTAATTAATTGTGTTTTTAGCGTAACTAACGAATTTCCCCTCGAAAAACCACTGTCTTCTTATAACGAAAAGCAATCTTCGCTCAATCGTTGAATTTTATTTCACTGTTTTCTTTTTAAAAATGAAACCACAAAATTATACTTTTTTGATAACCAAAAAGAATCCTCAACAGAATCATTTTATCTTTCAGAGGAAGATCAAAGCAATTCATCCATAGAGAAAATTGATTTCAGGCTCCTTACCCATACCGAAGCTAAACAGTGGCAGTATTCTTTAAGTGATCAATATGTTTTACAACCGGATACCCCATCAGAAGAACGGGATTTGCATTCCACCACATGGCGAGAAATTGTAGTCGGTCGAGATGAAGAAGAAAAACCTGTGAAAAATAGGTCTATACTACTGCAAGAAACGACAGCGTTCCATGATATGCCTCGGCAGTGGATTTCATCATGGAATAATCAAGAAGATACCGCAGAACCAGACAGCACCTTTTATCCATCTTCCATGCGCATACGGTTTGCCCACGACAAACCAGGGGCAATAATCCATCACCGTTTGCAAACTGTCTCAGGCAGTAAAGGTAAGATATTCACAATTGAGCCAAGTGTTGATTTTACACTGCGCGAACCAATGCAGTTGAATCCGCCTAATGGTGCATCAATAAAATTGACTAGTGCTAAATTTACTGAATTTAACAAATTGAAACAAAGCAATAGCGGAGAAATTTCTTTTGCATGGGAGGAAATACTTGGCGAAATACCTATCACTGTCCAGGGAACAGAAATTAAAATCAGGCAATTGCCAAGTCAAGCAGCAAACGGTGCTGCATCTCTTGGAGAAGTTAAATTTGAGGTAGCACCAGAATCACAGAATTGTATTCAAATAATTGTCCAAATAAATGATCAGCTTGTTAATATTGATGAGAAGCAGCCTTTGTTTCCTGTTTACAATTCAAACAATAATGGCAACATTGTAACACTGCCGAATATTTTTGTTGTAAGCTCAATTATATATATTTTTTCAAACAGAACAATATCTATAAAATTGAAAAATAACACGAGAGATTCAATTACATTAACCACTTGCCTTTCTTTATCATGGAGACACGGCGGTGATAAAGAGTTCTTTGATTTTACAAGAGGATATTTTCAGCCTGATGACCCCACTACCTTATTCTCATTATCAGAAAAAGCAAAACAAGATATAAATAATTATATTGAAAAAAGTTTAAATATAGAAGAACGAAATAATGCTATTGAATAAATAAAAAAAGCAATTAATATCCATGTTTCCATGGAAATGGAAAGTATCAGTTTCAGAAACAGAAGAAGTCGTCGAAGCTATTTACGGAGGTTCTGCTGGAGTACGGAAGCTGCGCCCTGTCCCTTACGATACAACAGCGGCAAAATTTTGCGCCGTTCTCTCTTCTTCTGATGCTAATAATAAGTCTATACAAAGAAATATCCTTTTTGGTGATGCAGGTAATGTTAGCCAACGGGAAGGTGACATAGAAAAAAATAAGTTTGTTTACAAAATTAAAAGCAATGAAAAAATAGAAACATCTCTATCTGACGCTTCTTGGAGGAAGAATAACCTCCGATTGACCTTGGTCAAGTATTTTGTTGATGGCCAGACATTGAGAGCAGATGTTACTTTTTCAAACAGTTGACAGCAGGCATGACAAATGAAACGAAGTTATCTTAAAATAAAATAGGCTAATACCATTAAATTTGTTAAATTTGCCGTATGGAACTCACAGATAAGCAATGAGCCTATCCCATTAATACTGAAACTGCGTTAGAATAGGCTCTTTGAGTTCAGAGGAGGGTTTATGGCAGGAAGATTTGAGGGGTTGACGGATGCTGAATGGGAACTGTTCAGGAATATTTTTCCATCGG
>JACCEE011908260.1_pt1 | contig 13167 bp, 12 predicted proteins | sample 7449931 | NCBI WGS metagenome assembly JACCEE01 (sample SAMN15323457, study PRJNA562643) | freshwater metagenome | isolation source: river surface water | place: USA:Blue River Watershed | collected 2017-08-19 | reverse complement strand
TGCCTTTTGCAGCAACCGCAATTGTTTCTAAATTGTCTGCAAACGCGCCAATCGCTTCTTTAATTGCTTTACCGTTTTTCGTTGCTGACAAACCAGTCGTATCTAAAAATTCAACTGTTTTGTTTTCACCGTCCTCCGCCGTTGTAGCAACCTCACGGATTGATACTTTCATGCCCTCCATTGCTTTCGTAAAACGGTCGGTTTCTGTGTTTTCTATTTTAGAAATCGCATCGGTTAATTTCTTAGCTTCGTCGGCGGTGATTTTCTTTTCTTTACCCGCCTTTTCAACACTTTCAGTTAAACCTTCTAACTTTTCTTGAAAGTCCTCCGCCGCTAAAGTGCCCGCTTGCCATTCGCCAGCAACCCGTGCAACGCTATCTTCTAATTTATTAAAATAAGGGTTTGTTTTTGACATTGCGGTTGCAGCGTCATCAATCCCATTCACATAATCTTGTAAAGCACCTTTACCGCTTGATATTTTCTCAAAAACCTGTGTTGCTGATTGCGTCGCTTTCTCTGAAAAAGCGCGTAAATCCTCTGCGGAACGATTTAAATAATTAGCTTTTTCTTCACTAAAAACTCGAACTGCTTTTGCAACACCATCTAATACAAAAGAAAAAGTGTAGAGAACTTTTGACCCAAAAATAGCAAGGCTTGAAATAATTACATCAAAACCGTCTTTTAATCCATTAACAGCAAAACCAATAGTGTAAAAAACACCACCTAACAAACTTCCATTTTCAGAAACAAACTTAAATGATTCAGTTAAAACACTTGACTTCTCAATTAAATCACCAAAAAAACCAGTTAAATTACTTGAAAACTCACTTATTTCTGATAAGAAGCCATTAAAACTTTCTGAAATTGCAGTAAAACCAGTTGAGAAATTAGATATAAACTCCTCAACAACACCGCTTTCTAAAATAAACTTCAATTCATTATTTAGTTTTGCTAAAACAGTATCCTCATTTGAAAACACCATTGATTCTTTTAATCTTAAAATTAAATCATTAGCAAAACCAGAAATAGAATTTAACTCTTTTAAATCACCACCAAACTCACCTAAAGAATCCGTTGCAATCCCAAAGTTTTTAGATAAATAAGAAATGTTTTCACTTGTGTTTTCTAAGCCACCACCTAAGAATTGCAAAAAACCACCAAGATTCTGCATTTCAGTAGCGACTGGCTTTGCAGTATTTGCAGCTACTGTTAATCCTTTTGCAGTAACATCTAATTGCCCTTGAATAGATGCTAATTTTTTATCTAAACCATCTAACGAATAAACAATATCACTTACTGGTTTAATAAATGCAATAGCGTCACGAATCCATTGCGCAAACGAATTAGCCTCTGTTAATGTATTTGCAACATCCTTTATTGGTTTAACCAAATCCTCAACTTTTTTACCAGTTCCCGATATTTTTTCTCCATACTCTCTTATTGATGTGCCAGCTTGCTCTATAGCAGAAATCGCAACATCATAAAAAGATTCGGCAAATAAATTCAACTCTTCAAAAGAAGGGATTAATTCATTTAGATTTGATAAAAATGATTTTAAATTGTTTGAATCAAACGATGTTGATAATGAATTAGAAAAACCATCAATTGAAACGCTAGACTGGTTTAAATTAATAGAAATTGCATTAAACAAATCACTTGACGCGGTTTTAATTGTATCAAAAGAATCAATAATTATTTCTTTAATAAAACCAAAAGAATTACTAGCAAACTCTTTTATTTCTCCAATAGCCCGATTAATTGTTTTCGCCATTGTGACAAACTCGTCACCCGCGTCGCCCACATAACGAATAACGCCCAACAATACGTCACTTACACCTTGCAAAATAACCGACGATTCTTTAAACATCGAGCCTAAAATATCCGCAAGCTCGCCAGTTTTATCAAACTCATCAACTACTTTATTTACTTCAACTAAGAAATTAGCAATAATATCTAATGATGCTTTATAACTCTCATCAATAGCACTTTTCATTGGTAAAAATGTTTGTCCAATATTCGCTACTAATTGCGCTTGAACAGCATTAATTCTTTCTTGTTTTTGCTCTACACTATCAAATACAGAAAAGCTCGCACGATTAAAATCTAAAATAGCCTTTTCATATTCTTGCGTTAATTCAACTGATTTTCCTTGCGTTGTTTCAAGGTCTTTATAATGCTCTTCTAACTCATCTAAAGTATCAAATTCTTTTTCAACGTTTTTAGAAAACTCTAAAATTGAATCACTAAAATTATCAACTGCATCACTAGAATCTAATTGCGCTTGAATAAACGCTTGCAATTGTTCTTTTGCTTGTTTGTTAGTTAAACCAGTTTTAACTAATTCACTTTCATATTCTTTTAACTTTGTAGATGTAATACCAGACGCTAAACCTATTTCGCCTAATTCACTACTTAATTTATTAAATTCTTTTGCAGCTTTGGCGGCTTCAATTGTGCCTTCGACGGCTAAATAACCACCTAACGCCGTTGTTGCTAATAAAATTTGAGATTTATATTTATCAAACACACCACCTAAAACTTCAAAAGCCGTCGATTTTGCTTTTGCCGCCGTGATATTTTGATTCATTAAGCCCGCTAAAGGCGTTAATGCAGACGCTAAACCGCCCGATGCTTCGGTTTGCTCATTTGTCGCTTCATTAGAACCCGTTAGTGACGCGCCGAGTTCCTTTGCCGCTTGCGATAAGGTATCAAAAAACGAACCCGCCACAGAGCTTGTTTGCGCTGTTTGAGCAACGTTTGAATTTACATCGGTGATTTCTTTAGAGAGGGATTTGATTTGATCAACGCCATTCACAGCGGCGTTAATGAGAATATCGAGTTTAGTATCTGCCATGTGAAAGTCCAGCCCGCCCGCATTCAAGGAATACAGGCGTTATTTTAATGTGGGATCGCCATGCCTCACGGCATTGCACAACGCTTCACAGCGTGGTTATTCTGAAAATTGCGCAATAATTGATTTATTGCTTTCGGTTGTAGGGTTAGATGCTGCGAGGGTTAAATAGTAAAAATTAAACAACTCGCGTTTATTTTGCTTTTGTACAGCTCTCACAAATAAAACAAATTGCTTGTGAGTGTATCTCAAAATAGATTCAAATGAGTGACCATTCTTAATTAAAAGCTGAATTTCGTCGACTATTGTGTCGTAGTTTTGGCGAGTTTCTCCGCTCTCAATTCTGCTATTTTGGTTGTCACTTGCTGCATTTGCTTCATAAAAAAATCGGCATTTACCTCAAAAACTAATTTAGATAATGCAAAAATAGTTGGGATTGAATTAATCAAAGAAATGGCTTGTTTTGATTCTGCAACAATATCATCTGTTTTTAAACTATCCTTAACCATGTTTTGATATGTGCTTTCTTTTACTAAAAACAGCGACAGCAAATCTAATGCGTCATTAGTATGTTGTTCAACATAACTAATTAATGTTTGAAATTTAGCTGCATTATCGGGTTTATCGGTATTTTTAAATAAAGCGTCGCTTGCGAATTGGCGGGCGGGTTCTGATTTTTCAGTATCATTACCCCATAACTCTTGCTCATAAAATGATTTTAAATCAAAATTAGCTTGAATCTTTGCGAAAATTCTAATTGCATTTGGATAATTTGCAATAAATGGGCTAATAATACGAAAGGAAACACCGTTAATTTCAACGGGGAACGTACCTTCAAATAAATCTAATGGATTAACAACATCGGTTTTTTTAGTCCGCATAAACACCTCTTTTGTGAATAAAAGGAAAGTGGGAGTATAGCACTCCCACGCTTAAATTACATTTCAAAGGTGAAATAGTTAGAGAAAATATCACCTTCAACTGCTTGAACGCTTGAATCGTAAAGCACGTTTCCATCTAAAGAAATATCCATAGGCTTATCAGAAAGCCAATCAATTTCTCTGGTGGGTGAAAATGAGATTTTGTGAACTATCCCAGCAAAACTACCACGACTCGTAGGATCGGTATTAATACCCAAAAAGCGCAACCCGTATTCTTTTAAGCCCAACATCAATGGCGCGATTTTTGTTTTTGCCGCGTGTGAATAACTCGCTAAAACAGTAATCGGTTTAATATCACCGTTAGAATCTAAAAACACGGCTTTGGTTGTCGCGCCCGCTGTAATCGTTTTTGTCGAGGTATCCACAGCGAAAGTAATATCGGCATCGGTTCGGGCGGTGACTGTAACGGTTAAACCATTCAAATCACCCGCGTCTGCGCCCGTAAAGCCGCGTAAAACAACCTTTTCACCGACCGCCGCTGTATTTGCCATAGTCAAAGTAGTCGTCGCGCCCACAGTAATACCAGTTACTGTAGTGCCCAATTTATCCATTGCTAATACACTACCGTCGTTTAAACGGATCGCGCCGTCGCTTGAATAATCAAAATCCCATGCGGTTGTCGCGTTAGTATAAGCCGTCAATGAAGTCGCGCCTTGTTTAAGCGTTAATGCAGAAACGTCCGTGCGCTTAGTTAAACCGATCCCGCCAGTTTTAATGCCAACTGTACAAATAATAGGCTCGTCGGTGATTGTGCCCGCTGCAATGGATTTCATTTCAGCTTGTAATGCCAATGCTAAGTTACGCGGTGAAATGTTTTGCAACATCATACTTAATTTTACAGACATTTCATTTTCAATCAATTTCTCGACTGACTTTTTACCAGAACTATGCTCCTTTACTTCAAAAGTTGATAGATTTGGTGAAAGTTTTAACGTTGCAGTGTTACCAATAGCGCGATATTCACCTTTACCGTATTCAGTTAATGAAACCGTTCCTTGCAAAACTAAAGAACGTGTAACGGGATTAAACGATTGTGTTGATACTGACATAAATAGTTTCCTTCTTAATAAAAAATGGGTTGTTAAGCGTTTCTCAACGCGAGTAATTCATACTTCTTAATGGGTTTATAACGTGCAGTAAGTTGTTTTAATTTTGAACTTGCTGCTGCCTTTGCTTTATCTTTGGCTTCATTTGCTTTTTGTTTAACAAATTCCTTCGCTTGATTTTTAGCTTCATTCGCCTTTTGCTTGATAAGTTCCTTCGCTTGCGCTGCTTTATCTTTGGCGGCGGACTTCAATTGCTTTGCTTTATTATCAATAGCGACGTTAGCTTTTTGCTTAGTTTCATTAAACTTTTGATTAACTTGATCTTTAAGTTTCCCCACGCGGGCGGTTGCAGCATCTTTGAGTTTATCGGTTTGGTTAGATGCTTTATCTTTTGCCGCCGTTTTCCACTCCTCAATTTTTTCACTTAAATTTGAATCGTATAATGCAGTGCCAACTTCATAACCGCCTCTTGCGCCTAAATACCCGCCAACCGCTGCGCCCGCTGTTTTTGCGCCCAAATAAGCACCAGCACCAACGCCTAAAATACCTAAACCCGCCACACTTCCTAACGCCGCGCCGGTTGCAAGCCCCGCGATTGTGGGGGCACTTGCCTTTGCTAAACCCGATAATGATTCACCTAACAAAGGGATTGACGTTAAGCCCGCCGCTGCGCCCGATAGATATGATGTGCCCGCCGCCGCTAAACCTGTACCCGCCAAAGCACCTGCGCCTGCGCCCGCAGCACCACCAACTAACGCGCCCGCTAAACCCGCGCTTGTACGTTTAATTTTTTCTTTACCGCCTTCATAAAACCATTCAGCGACGGACTTAGCTTTATCTTTAGAAGTCCAGTGCCCAAACTCATCTTTGTAGGGGTTAGCTTTCTTGACTAGATAGTGGTTTGCAAGTGTGCGGAGTAACTCGCTTTTTTGGGTTTTGCTTAAAGCAGCAATCGCATAGGGATTTTTACTATTTAACCGCTTTGTTTTTTGATCTAATTTATTCGCACGATTTAATCGTTCAATATCATAATTAAGACGACTTACTAAATGATTTCTAGCGGCATTAAACCCTTTCTTTTTTTTAGCTTCCTGTTCTTTTAATGCGCTTTCAATATCCTTAATTCTATCCTTTCTTTGTTTAATAAAAGAATCTATTTTTTCATTTGATGCGTACTTACCACCTTTTTGATCTACCCCATAAAACATTATTTCTTCAATATCGCCGAGTTTTTTTGCATTTCTTTTATTTTTTAATCTTTGCGCTTGAAATGATCTAGCTTCTGCAAATTTAGCCTTTACTTTTTCACTATGATGTTCTTTAGGTTTTGAAATATGTACAGGTGCTTTATCACCGCCGCCGTTTTCACTTGTGAATTGTCCATTTGCCGCGTGATAAGGATTCGCTTTTTTAATTAAATATTCATTCAAAGTCATGATTAAATTCTCTCTATTTTTGATAACGTGAACGGCGTTTGCCATTGTTGAACATAAACTACCACATCTTTTACTATCTCTGCATTCTCGCCCATGTAATTCCAATAATGACCCAACGGTGAAATAGTTTCAAATACCTCATTCCTTGTTGTATCTAACAACTTTCCACTTAATTGTTGCATATTTGCACTGCTTAACGTATCAATCCTTGTGAGAATCATTACACTTATTCTCATCACACAAGCGTTGCCTATTCTATGCGATTCTCCACCACCACTATTTGCGCTAATACCGTTAGGAAAAATACCAGCAAACGGCAATACAATTCCTTTCGCTTTATCTAATAAATCGGATTTGTTATAAACGTGTACAATCTTACCCTTTAATTCGGGAACTAATTGCAACTTTGCATCAATATCCGCCATGCAACGGTATGTCGCGCCTTCTATCATGCGAAACTCATTTTCTTAGCTAAATAGTAATTAGAAAGGTCAGTTAATAACTCGCTTTTTTGCGCTTTATCACTATTGTATCTACTAAATGCGCGACGCTTACTTTTTCTATCTTCATAATACTCTTCACCCATCTCTTTTCCTTTACGAAAGCCTTTATAACCTCCGTAACCCATACCGCCCAACGCACCCGCAGCACCACCCACAACTGACCCTAACGCCGCACCTGGTATAGCTCCAATACCGCCCGCTAACGATCCAAGCCCAGCACCAATTATCGCACCTGTTGCGTTACCTGCTAAAGCACCGCCCACACCACCAAGTTTTGACCCAATCAATGTACCGGTTGCTGCGCCGACGGTTTTTTCTTTACCTCCCTCATCCCACCACTCTGCAATTGTTTTGGCTTTCTCTTTAGAAGTCCAATGCCCATTCTCGTCACGATAGGGATTGCCCGCTTTTTTAACTAAATAGTAATTTGCTAAATCTTTTAACATTACTTTTTCTCCAATTGCTTAATCAAAAACTGTTCAACTATCAAACTATCCTGTTCATTAACACCTAGAAACTCGCGCTTTACCATACCTTCTAATCCAAATTGATGTTTAACGCCGTATTCAACATCCGTCCCGATTAACCGCTTATTAACGCCAGCATCAAACTCTTGAATTGAACGAAACAAATTGCCTGTATCAAATAACGTCCCGCCGCCCTCACCCCGCGTCGACCGTCGCATAGCTCCAAATGACGGTTTCCATGCCACTAAGTCAGGGCTAACTTGATCTAAAAACCGATCCCGATTGCGATTCAACACAATTGCAACCGCTTGATCTAATAGTTTTTCAGTATCAAAAGCAAGCTCATTTAATCGTTCATTAACTTGCTCATTACCTGTTACCTTAACGTCAATTTGCAGCATAACTAAAACATCGGATTTGTTTCATACGCGACAGTCCTTATGTAAGGTGCTAAAACAGCGCGGGCGTGGTCTTGACTTAATTGAAATTGACGCTCCGCCTCACCACTTCTATTTGTGGGTTGCGCAAAATTGAAAATTGACGGCGTAAATGAAACAATCGCTTCTCTTAACCAATCAGGTAACTCACTTGATAACGCAAACCCGCTCCAATAATCAACTTTAATATATTGATTATCATACTTTTTGCTCAAATAAATAACGCCTAATACCGCGTCAAAATAATACTCACTTGACGGGACAACTAACGTTATTGCATTCCATGCGTCACCACTTAACAACGTCAAGGGTTGCGTTAAACTAACGCGCACAAAGCCGTTTTTAAGCCTTAAACGATAAAAGCCGTTTAACTGTACGCCCGCGTTAAATGAAGCGTCACAATGGAAAATATCGCTATTCTGACGCTCACTTAATTGCGTCATTAATGCGCGTTCAATTTCCATTTGCGCTGCAATAATTGCCGATTCCAATGAACTTTCGACCGCCGTTATCGACGGGTCAAGTGCCATCCTTTGCGCTACTAATTCAGTTGAAACCAGTAATCTCATAATTAAACCACCAACGTTACATTTTCAATCGGTTTATTGGATTGTGAAATAGAAAATAACGGTTGATCATCTACCATTATTTCTAATAATAATTGCGCGTGATTTTGTTCAACAGCATAAGCGTACTCTTTTTTAAATAATACGCCGTATGCCATTGCATCTTTAGCAAAAGTCAATTCCAATAACGTTTTATTTGTTTCAATTAAACCGTCATCCTTTTGCTTTGCCATTAGGTTAATGCCCCAGTATTTAAACCAGTAATTTTAACCATCGCATCAGGTTCTTCTACTTTGAAATCAACACGGGCGGTTAAAACAAACAAATACATACCAGTACGAATATTCTTTTCAACTTCAATTCTAATGTCGCGTTGAATACCAAAAATCATATTCATAGGATAGGTAAATAACACCGTTGTCGACGGCATTTTTGGCAACGCATACGTCGAACCGTAAGACATTTGCATTGACCCTTTAGTTTGCAAATATTGATCACCACCAACGGTTGCTCTATTTGCTAATTGCGCACGAAGTTTGGCTTCAGTGTGACGTGACATATAATAAAAAAGATTGTCAATGTCTGCTAAAAACTTCTCTGGCATTAACAAAGTTGCGTTATGAATTAATGTAGGAGAAATGTGCGCATTTGCAGCAGCTAAAACATGATCACTTGCAGCTTTTAAATAACCGTTATTTATTGCAAGCAAATCATTCACGGCGGGGTCAATTGTCGTATCCCCATTAATCGCCAAATCAAGCAAATCTAAAGCCGCTCGCTCTGCAATTAATTTCATTACATGACTATGAATACCACCAGGTGAATTAAATCTATCATTCGCAAAATTAAGGTTATCCCGTTCAATTGCGTCCTCGACCGTGACTTGATCAATTGTAAGCTCTGCAATAACCTCTTTTGAGGTCAAGGTGATTTTTCCAGTATCAACTGTACCTCGTTTTGCCTCATCTAAAGCAACGCCTTGTGTTACGCGGGGGTGTAAAATACGCGATCCCACGCCAATGCGGTTAATTTCAACTTGTGGATTGCCCATTTGAACAACCCGAACTTTTTTAAGAAAGTCCGATTTCTCCGACATCATTTCAACAAAACGCTGGCTTTGTTGGGCGTTTAATTTTCCATTTGTGCCAAAATTCAAAATAGAATCGGCTTTTTGGATTAACTGTTTATTGCTTTTCATAATCTTAAAACTCCATTGTAATAAAGGATTTACACTTCTCAGTGAGAAATAAATAAATTAAGCGAATGCCGAGTCAATCGTGCGCGATCCGTCGTCGTACCAATCCGATTTTTTCGCTCTAAACCCGTCGGTGTTATACGCGGGCGCGGCAATTTTAGTGCCTTGATGTTTTGCGATTTGCTCAATATTTTGCGCTAACATTGCTTGATTCACCATAATTTCACCTAAACGAGTGTTCAATTCCCTTAAATTGCGTTCTGATTTCTTTGTGGGCATTTCTTCTTCCTCATCGTCCTCCACATCTTCTTCGGGTGCGGCTTTAGGTTGCATCATCAAGCCATTTTCTTCTAAATATTTTTTGCGGGCTTCTGGGAGCATTTTTTTCCACAATTCAGGGTCAACTCCTTTTGGCGGGTTAGTTGGCAACATGTGAGGACTAAATCCTTTTTGAACGCTTTCAGGTTCTTTCATCAAGCCATTTTCTTCTAAATATTTTTTGCGTGCTTCAGGTGTCATTTTCTGCCACAATTCAGGGTCAACACCTTGTGGCGGATTAGTTGGTAACATATTATCTTGTTTCCCGATAAGCATTTCATGACGCATTCCCCTAAACACTTGACCCATTTGAAACGCTTTAGCGGGGATTGCAGAAACTAACGCATTAATATAAGCGGTTTGTTGTGCCATTGCAGCGGAGATTAACGCGACGGCTTCTTCAGGGGAATCGGCTTCATTTAAGATTGCCATAACGGTCGACTCGCCAATATCAAACGCACTTTCAATGCCTTCGCTTGCGCCCTGCGTCGCCATGTTTTCTGCAAAAACACTTGATTGTTCCATTTCTGCACGATAAGGGTCGAACCCTTTCATAATGACAGACATTTCAGGGGTGATTCTAACCACGTCGACAAAGTCATTATCCACATCAAAATCTTCTGATTTCAAGATAACATCGCCGCCGCGCTCGCTTTTTTGAACGCGGTCTTGATTTAATTCAAATCCACATTCTGATAATGCAGCTTGTAATACTTCGCCATGATCTGATTTAAGGATTTCAATAAACCCTTTCTCATCATGAATTAATAAGCCTACCATTTCAGGGTAGGAATTATATTGCGATTTTTGCGCTAAAAACTCATTTAACGTTTGGTTCATTTTCTTAACTCCTTGTTCACTCTTAAAAATCTTAAATGCTTCCCCACTTGCGGGGTAAGCGACAACTGACAAATAATTTGGTTTTGGATTAACCAATTCTTTAGCTTGAATCTTTATTACTTTACTCATTACTTTAATCCTTTATTTTCAAATAGTCTGTAATGCTAATCTTGTGATTGTGCCCATTTGTAATTTCAGTCGCCGAACGACGCATTATTTTATGAATATGACCGTCACGTTTGCACGGCGTTGTTTCTCCGCCCTTAAACACTAGCACTCCATTAACAACATCTAAATTCACTGTAAAATCATGAGAGTGACCCATTGATTCGCTTGTTTTGCCGTTAATCATGTCAGGGATTTCTATTTCAACTTCTCTACTTTCTTTATTTACCAACGCCTCAATTGAAAAGCCGTTATAACGCCCGCCTTTAACCTCATTCCACAGCGTTTTATTTGGGATATGCAACCCTACAACTAATGACCCTTCAATGAAGTCTGGATCGCCTTTTCGTGCGATAAAACATTCAACAATATGCGCATCATTTTGAGAAACATTTTTATGATCTAAATCAACTGGCAATTTAAAACCAGACTTTGCGATTGTCATTTGCAAGTTTTCAAGGGTTTCTTTAGACATAAATTCATTATCAGAATCTAATCTATTTGGTGCGTACAATTCACCCCACACAACTTGACGCTCACCATCTTGTTTTTTAATATTAACTTGCTGGATTTCAGTTTTCTTAACACTACCACTATTAATGTATTTATTTAATCTATTCCATTTTTGAATTAAATAATAATTAGCTAAATCTCTTAATTCCATTTTATTAACAACCACACTATTAACATACTTTCTTAATCTATTTACTGAATTAGTATTAGTTAAATCTAATTCACCATCCCACTCTTCATTCATTAAAAGATGTTTGGATAAAGTTGGTTTTATTGCACCGCTTTTTTTGGAAAGCAATTTATCCATTTCAGGCGTTTTAATATCAGAAATAATACGTGGTAGCGCAACATCATTTGAATATGCAGTTAGCATTTTTTTAACAATCTTAACCTCTTTTTTTGCCAATTCATTTTCTGGTTTTAATAAATCAATTTTCTTATTTAATGAAACTGAAAGTTTCTTTGCATGCGTTTTATCTTTTAAATTAAACCCGTATTTAGCCCATGCGTAACCGCCCGCATCATCATTAGCTGTTAATGTAACCTTTCTTACGCCATTTTTATAAAATTCAGGTAAAGCATTCTTAAAAAACTTCTTAACACTTCCACCTCCTTGTGAATTACTTTCTAAAGAAATGTAATCGATATACAACTCTTTATTCTTTTCATTGCCTTTTAATTTCAATCCTAATGAAACTAAATTTGAACCGTATAATTTGCCGCCATACCCCTCAATAAAAACATGATCTCCGCCTTCTTTTGATTTTGAAATTGAAATATTGTTATCTTTGTATTCGCCTTCACTACCAAAAATAGACTCAATTATTTTCTTTGGCGTAGTTGCTTTTAATTCTTTATTAAAAACCTCACCACTTTCTCCACCCTCAACCATAAAAGCGTAGTCATCTTTAGTCGCAAAAGTGCCGTCCAAATTACGATAAGGATTTGCTTTTTTAACTAAATAATGACTAGCTAATTCTTTGAGCATTATTTAACCCCAAAAATAAACTTGGCTTCTTCTAAAGTCATTCCATTTTTAACCGCGTCATTAACACTTTCAAGCATTAATTCAGCGTCATCAACGCCGTCCGTCATTTGCTCATTCAACTCAAGATTACTAGGCTTTCCATTCGCGTCAATCATAACAACCGATTCTTTTGAACGCTCGTTTTTCTGAATTAAACGGTGTTTAGTTGGCGCGTATATTTCTACTAATTCTCTTAATAGGTTCATTATTAATCCTATCGCGAATACAAAGAAACTAACCTAGAAAGCAATTCACTTTTCTTTGTTCTATATTTTGATGTTCTCTCTGATCGCTCTAACGATCTTTGATTCTCGTCGCGGCGGGTTTTTGGCACATTTTCCTCATAATCTTCAAGAATCGCTCTTGCCGCTTTTGATTTACTACCATGCTGCTTAATCATTTCATTTGTTAATACTTTTGGGTTATACACACCGTATTCATTAAGCAGTTCACTTCTTTTACCGTTGAAAGTTTTAGAAGTCCAATTCTCCAACCCATCTACAGTATAGCTTTTACCAGTCTTTCTTTCATTTCTAGCTATAGATTTTGCTAAACTTTTGTTTAATAACGGGCTATTCGCTTGTCTACGCGGGTCATTATTCCATTCAGATTCATGTCCCCATTCTTCTCTACCTGTTTTCGCACTATATTTTGAACGACGTTTATTTTTATCGGTTGCACCCCAAGTAAGATTATCCCTGCGTATTTTCTTACCCATTTCTTGCAAACGTTTTGTTTCATCAGAAACCTTGCTAGAATTATCCTCTCTAAACTCTTCTTTAGGTTTTCTATTTTTAGCTCTTTGTTCAATCAAAGCACTAGCCTTTTCACTACGACTTTTCTTTAATTCTTTGGCGTTAGC
>JACCEE010965342.1_pt1 | contig 13167 bp, 5 predicted proteins | sample 7449931 | NCBI WGS metagenome assembly JACCEE01 (sample SAMN15323457, study PRJNA562643) | freshwater metagenome | isolation source: river surface water | place: USA:Blue River Watershed | collected 2017-08-19 | reverse complement strand
GGAACGGCGGTCGAACAATTAACTTGGATAACGCCGCCGCCCGCTGCCTCTTTAGCGCAAGCACGGGAATTATTACAACTACTCGGCGCGTTGGATAATGCGGGGCATTTGACTGCATTAGGTAAGGCAATGAATCAATGGGCAATGTCGCCCCGCTTAGCGCGGATGATGTGTGCGGCGGTAGAGCGTAATTGGGGCGATTTAGCATGTGATATTGCCGCCTTGCTGTCTGAGCGTGACGTATTGCGCGATGGACGCAATGCGGATTTTATGGCGCGATTAGAATTATTACAATGCTTTAGACAACAAGGCAAAGCGATTGCCCAGCAACGCGGCGCAGACATTGGTGGTTGTTTTCAAGTCAATCAAGCCGCGCAACAATGGCGAGCACAATTGCCTAAAGTTACGCAACAAACGGCGATTGATGAGGATAAAGTAGCGATTTTATTAGCATTTGCTTATCCTGACCGCGTTGCACAACGTCGCCCAAATAGTCATGAACGCTACCGTTTAGCTAATGGACGCGGCGCGATATTAGCAGCAGGCAATCATAGCAGTGAATTTTTAGTTGTCGCGAGTTTGGACGCGGGACAGTTGGAAGCGAAAATTTTCCTTGCGGCACATGTGAGTAAAAATGCAATTTTGCAAGAATTAGCCACTATTTTAGTTAAAAAACAGCAAATTAGTTGGGATACACAACAAGATTGTGTGCTTGCACAACAAACGCTTTGTTTAGGCGAATTGATTTTACACAGTCAGCCATTGACGGTTATTGATGAAAAAATGCGTTTACAAGCTCTGTTGCAAGGCATTCGTCAAGCGGGTTTAAATGCCTTACCTTGGACAGAAAAAGCGCGCGAATGGCAAGCACGTTTGCTTTCCGTGCGCCATTGGTTACCTGAACAGGCATGGCAAGAGGTGAGTGACGCGTGGTTATTGGCGAATTTAGAGCAGTGGCTCGCGCCTTATTTGACGAATGTTAATCGTTTAAGCCATTTAAACCAGTTGAATTTATACGATATTTTGCAAAATTTGCTAACATGGGAACAACAAAAGCAATTAGAGCAGCTCGCGCCGACGCATTTAACCGTGCCCAGTGGTTCACAAATTCGTTTGCAATATCAACCTGAACAGCCGCCGATTTTAGCAGTACGTTTGCAAGAATTATTTGGCTGGCAAAATACGCCGACGGTGGCACAGGGCAAAGTGAAAGTGATGTTGCATTTATTGTCGCCTGCTCATCGCCCGATTCAAGTCACGCAAGATTTGCAAAATTTTTGGGAAAATACTTATGCAGAAGTGAAAAAGGAGTTAAAAGGGCGTTATCCTAAACATTATTGGCCTGAAAATCCGTATGAAGCAATTGCCACGCGGCGCGTGCGTCCGCAGAGTTAGCTCTGTGTTGATGAGATTTCATTCAGTGGCTTATTTTATATTTATCTGATTTAACTAGCGGTTAGGTGATAATTTGCGATGTATAATTCACTTAAAATTGAAAATTTCCGTGCTTTTAAATACTTTGAAATCCTAAATTTAGGACAAGTTAATTTATTTGTGGGACGCAACAATACGGGTAAAACGGCAATTTTAGAAGCAGTAGAATTGTTAGCGTCTAAACACGAATGGAATATTTTATTGAAGTCTCCTAAAAGAAGAAATGAATATCTTGAAGATTTTGTATTTGAACAAGTACCTGTTGATATTAAATATTTGTTTAATGGTCATCATTTTAATGTGCATTCATGGTTTAAAATTTCAGCAATAAAACATAATGAACGAGAACAAAGCTTTAAATTAACATTAACTGAAGAAGTTTCTGAATTAATAGCGCAATTAGAAAGTACAGATTTAGAAAAATTTCTATTATTTCCTATAGAAAAGCTATTTGAAAAAAATAAAAATTCTTTTAATTTAACTGAGAGAAAAATAAATCCATTTTTCTTAAGTAGCGCAGGGGTTGAACGTGCTGAATTACAATATTTATGGGATGCTATTGTCGCAACGCCTGCTGAAGAAAAAGTTTATGAAGCTTTAGCTATTGTTGTTCCTAATATTGAACGTATTGTATTTACCAGTTCGCGAAATGGCGATATTTTCATCAAGCTTAAAGATGCGGAACGTTTACCATTAGGAAGTATGGGAGAAGGGATTTATCGTTTATTAAGTTTAGCAATTTACTTAGTAAAATCAGAAGGTAAATGTTTATTAATTGATGAAATTGATACGGGTTTACATTACAGCGTAATGGAAGAGCTATGGTATTTTATCGTAAAAATAGCTCAACAATTTAATGTACAAGTGTTTGCAACAACCCATAACAGCGATTGTGTACGCGCTTTAGCATGGTTACAAACTGAGCAAGCTGAACTGGCAAAAACAACGGCTTTGTATCGTATTGAACCTAATCTAAAAAAAGCAATTCGCTATTCAGCGGAAGAATTAGAAATTGCTGCACGTCATCACATTGAGGTGCGCGGATGAGTAGCAGTAAACGTTTAATTGTTGAAGGAATTGATGACCAATACACCGTGATTAATTTACTTGCACGTCATGGCGTTGATTGGAATAATAGAAAAACGCGGGTAGAAATTGATAATGCTAAAGGCTGGACAGAAGCTGTAAAAACTTTGGCGATTACCATTAAATCTACTGAGTGTGTGGGCATTATACTTGATGCTGATTTAAATTTAATGAACCGCTGGCAAAGTGTTTGTGACCGAATTCAAGCGGTAAATGCTGATTTAGGTTTATCTATTACTTTACCGACACATCCAACTCCCGAAGGCACAATTATTTCAGGTGATAATAAACGGATTGGAATTTGGTTAATGCCTAATAATCAAACAATAGGTAAATTAGAAAACTTTTTAAGCTGTTTAATTCCGAGCCAAGATTGCTGTTGGGAATATGCAAAACAAGTTACCTGTGACGCGCAGCAGAAAGGGGCTAGGTTTTCTGAATTAGATAAAATAAAAGCGTCTATTCACACATGGTTAGCATGGCAAGAAACGCCAGGTTTAGCTTTTGGAACAGCCATTAAAGCCGCTTATTTTTCCCACGATACACCTGAAGCCTTAGCCTTTGTTGCGTGGTTTAAACAATTATTCTATCCAGAAAACGCCACTCAAAAATAGTCACAACATCCTGACTCACCTGCACAAGGACTCTCGATCAATGAAAGCCATCTTCATGCTTTTGCTAGCATTAACGCTATTCACAACAGCGTGCACCTCGACTCCACCCCTGACCATCTCCGCATGGGCTTAGAAATAATACTGAACTTAAAATACTTACTCGCCGAACTTGTGTTATTCATTCTTAACGTTTTAATACCACAAGCGTAATATCATCCGCTTGTTCATTTGTCTGAATATGTTGATAAAAATCTTCAATAATCGCCTGTTTAATTTCAGTCGCATTACCTAACCAGTGCTGGCTTACAATTTGACATAACCGCTCTACACCATACATCTGTTCTTCTGTGTTATATGCTTCAGTAATGCCATCTGTGTATAATACTAATCCTTCACCTTCTGCTAAAGTAAACTCTAAGTAATTAACAAATCTACTAATATTGTTTACAACGCCGACCATAAAACCTAAATCTAAAGTATCAATTAATTCGACTGTAGCATCTGCATGTACCCACAATACAAATTCATGTTGACCTGATAAACGTACCTGACCTTGATAATAATCAAGCATTAGTAAAGTTAAATTTTTGTCGCTATTCATGCGCTTGATATTGTTACATAATGTCTTATTTAGTACATTAAAAAATGCTTTAACATCAGAAACTTGGTAATTAAATAAAGTACGCACCGCCATTTGTGTCATCAGCATCAACATACCACTTTCCAAACCATGCCCTGTAATATCACCAATCGCAATTTTAATATGTTTATCTTGTATTAATACATCATAATAATCTCCGCCTACCTCAGTCGCGGGTTTCATAAAACTCGCAATATCTAAATCGGTAATGGCGGTTAATTCTTCTGGGCGTGGTAAAATCAATTCTTGTAGGCGTTGGGTAATCTCTAATTCACTACTCATTCGTAAATTTTCTGATTTCAAACGTTCATTCAATGCAGTAATTTCAGTATTTGCTTGATGTAAAGCTTCGGTACGCTCTGCTACTTTTATTTCTAAAAGAGAGTTTAATTCTTTTAAAGCAATTTCTTTACTACGTTGTTCTAATAATTGCTGTTCTAAATGTTCTTGTGCTAAACGAGCTTTTTGGGCTTGTCTGCCAAAATAGACTAATAGTAGTAAAATAAAAAAAGAAGCTAACCAAATAGAAAAAACATTACTTATCATCGTATTACGAAACACATAAATATCTTTATATAAAATATCTTGTTCAGTTGCAATGTGTATTTCCCAGTTAATTTGCTCAACAAGAATACTGCTTTCTACTTGGTTATTACGTTTATATTGTTGCTCAAAATTTTTTAAGTCGGCTAGTTTAATATCTAACAGATTTGCAACAGGACGTTCTTGCCGAACAAAATCTAATAGCTGATTAATTTCTGGATGAACAAATAAAGTATTTTGTTGTGTTGTAATATAAACATGGTCATCAGGTTTTGTTTTAATTTTTTTAAGCAATTCTAATAACGTTTGTAATGTCATATCAATACATACAACTCCAGAAAACTCATCTTGCTCATTTAAAAAACCTTGTGTTAAAGTCATCCAAATTATCTCTTTCTCATAATAGGGTTCATTAAAGGTTTTTTGATGTGGTTGAGCTTTTCCTGATAAGTACCATTGTCTAGCAAAGTAATTGTAATCTGACCATTCATACGTTAAAACAATAGGTTTATTAGGTGATTGTGTTTTATGTGCATAAGGACCAAAACGATCTTGAGTAGCATCAAATTGATAAGGCTCAAACCAAATGCCAAGTCCATAAACACTTTCATCTGTGGCTGATAGTAATAATTTTTCTAAAGTATCTTCGATTTTTAAACGATCATTTTTAATCGTTGATAATAAACTAACGGCTGAATCAGAAAGTTGTTGTGCACGAATCACATAATTTTCAATATGATTAGCGATTTCTTTCGCACGATTTTGTTGACCTTTAACAGCTTCTGCTTTCAATTCAATAGATTTTACTTGGTAAAAAGCAAGCATCCCGCTCGTTAATACTATATTCAAAATGATAATGACTATAACCATTATAAAAAAAACTGAACCCTTTTTTTTCTTAAAGAAAGTAAAATTGTTTAAATTTGACATAGTCCCTAGCTCGCAAAAAAAGATGACTTTTTATTTATAACTGAGAAAAATGTCTCATTAATGACAAGTAAGCTTAAATTAAATAGGGTCAGCTTAATAAAGTGCATGATTCTCTTAATTAATCAATTTCAAATGTGCTTACTATATTTTTAAATCAAACATAATTTTGATTATGTTAAAAAATTGTTATAAGGAAGTCTGAATTAATGAAAGCCCTCTTCACGCTCTTGCTAACATTAACGCTATTCACAACAGCGTGCACCTCGACTCCACCGCCTGAGCATCTCCGCATGGGCTTAGAAACAGCCCCCGCTATGTTAGACCCCCGTTTTGCGACAGATGCGGCTTCGGCGCGGGTTAATCGCTTGTTATTTGAGCGTTTAGTTGATTTTGATACGCAACAACGTCCGCGCCCTTCGCTTGCCACTTGGGAGTTGTTAAGTCCGACCCGTTATCGTTTTCAACTTGTTGATACTTTAGCTGATAATCCTAACGCTCGTTTGTTCAGCAATGGGCAGCGATTAACAGCGCAGGATGTGAAAGCAACTTATGATTTTATTTTAGAACCGCGCAATGCTTCGCCACATCGGGGCAGTTTGCAAGGTATTCAAAATATTAGCGTTGAAAATGAAAATACGGTGATTTTTGATTTAAAACAAGCCGATTTACTTTTTCCCGCGCGGTTGGTGATTGGTATTATTCCTGCGCAAGTGGCAGCGAATTTTAATCAAGCTCCTATCGGTAGCGGGGCGTTGCAATTTGCGCGCTGGCAAAATCCAACACAATTAGTTTTACAGCGGCGGATTGATAAACAGTTAATTGAATTTATTGAAGTTAAAGACCCTGTTGTGCGGGTTTTAAAATTATTACGCGCTGAAGTGGATATTTTGCAAAATGATTTGCCGCCTGAATTGGTCGCATGGTTAGCGCAAAAAAATGAGGTGTTAGTGCTTCGCAAGGCGGGGGCAGATTTTTCTTATTTAGGTTTTAATTTACAAGATGTTGCAACTGGAAAGCTCGCTGTGCGTCAAGCGATTGCTAAAGGTATTCAGCGACAAGATTTAATTCATTATGTGCTTGGTGATGCTGCGCAAGAAGCGAATGCGTTGTTACCACCGCACCATTGGGCGGGCAATCCGAATTTAACCCGTTATGAATATCAACCAGAACAAGCGCGGCAATTGCTCGCGAGCGCGGGCTATACTGCTGAAAATCCTCTGATTTTAAATTATAAAACTTCCACGAATCCTGTACGGGTACGCTTAGCAACGGTAATTCAGCACCAATTGCAAGCGATTGGAATTCAGGTACAACTGCGTACTTACGATTGGGGGACTTTTTATGCTGATATTAAAGCGGGACGTTTTCAAATGTTTTCATTGGCTTGGGTTGGTATTAAAAACCCTGATATTTTTCGTTATGCGTTGCACAGTCAATCAATCCCGCCCAATGGTGCGAATCGCGGACGCTGGCAAGATAACACGACAGATAGTTTAATTGAGCAAGCGGAACATGCAGATACGCTAGAAAAACAGGCTGAATTTTATCGCCAATTACAGGCGCATTTATTGGAGCAATTGCCTTATGTACCGTTATGGTATGAAAATCAGGTTTTAGTCACCCGCAAAGCAGTGCAAGGCTATGTAATGAGTAATGATGGTAATTTTGATGGTTTAAAACAGGCGTGGTTGCAGAAGTAAAGAATCGGATTCGAATTGTCCAGCAGATAATCAGGCGTGCAATCACTTCAGCTATTGCACGCCTGTCTAATCAATTTGTGATGTATTTACAATATTTACACCATCGTTGGGCTGCGGCGTTTGGGGGTATTCTCTACTAATCTGCTGACGACTGTTACTAATAAGCGGCGGCGGTCGTCTAAAATCACGCGGCTAATTGTCAATTGCACTTCAAAAGAATGCCCTTGGCGGCTGTATTCTAAACGTTGTTTAGTCAAAGTGGGGGCTTCATGCGTCATTAATAAACTGTAGTATTCACGCACTGCATCACTATGATTTGCTTGTGGAATAACTAAAGTAAACGGCTCACCCACTAATTCATCGGGACGATAGCCATACATATCGCCATAAGCGCGGTTAACTTGAACAAAGCGTCCGCGGTCATCACTGATACAAATGCCTAAGTGGCTAGATTCTAACGCGGCGGCTAACAGTTGCTCATTCGCGCGGGCACTGGATTGTAATTGACGTATATCGGTAACATCTTGTCCTAATAACCAAAATTCCCAGCCTTCAATTGGAAAGTGTTTTGCAACGCTTTGCCATAATAAAGTTTTGATTTCGCCGCTTTTACAAGTAATGTGCGTTTCCCAGCGGTTTTCTGGTAAGTCGCGTTGCCAATTGGCAAACATCATTTTGCGTTCATCTTCATCAACATAGAGCAGAGAAAGGGCGCGCGGATTACCAATGACATCGTCAGATTTGTAACCTGAAACATCTTCACAAGCGCGATTCCAGACAATAATTTGTCCATTTTCATCAAAGGCGTTTAGCATAAATGGCATATTTTCAACCACTTGATACATTTTCTCTTCACTGTCTTTGAGACTGACTTCAACTTGTTTGTATTCGGTAATATCCACCGCAAACACAATCACACCCGCAATATGTCCTTGTGAATCGCGATAGGGGATTTTATCCACTTGTAGCCAGCCATCTTCCCCTAATTTATTGTGATAGGTCTGTAATAAACCGTATTGCGCCCGCCCAAGTTGAATATTTTCTTCGCAATCAGTGAAACGGTGCACGCTGTCGTTATCTTGCCCGAAGGTTTCTAAAGCGAGTTTATTAGTCCGAACTAAGTGATTATCTTTGTCACGATACCAAATCATAGCTGGTACATGGTTAAACATGATTTGGTGGTCTTCCCATTGCTTGCGTAGGGTTTCCCACATCCGCTTGCGCTCGCTGATGTCGTGCATTAAACCAAAGTTGAATAAAATCGCGCCTTTATTGTCACGCACTGCGTCGACTCGTTCCCATGCAGGGAACATGCTGCCTTCGCTGTCGTGCATTTCCAGTTCGCCTTCCCAGCTAGAACCACTGGTTAATGCAGGAATAATTTCTTGTTCCCAGATTAATTTAGCAGCGTCAGAGAAGAATTCAGCAAATTTTAAATGACGGCTGTCTTTGAGTTGATAGCCAAATAAACGCTCATGGGCGGGGTTGACGTAAATTAATTGTCCATCAGCATCGGCAATGGCGATGGCTTCGGAAGAGGATTCAATAATGGATTTGAATAAACGTAAATGTCCTTGCGCTTTTTTGCGTTCGGTTACGTCAATACCAACGCCGAAAAAATAATCTAATTTGCCATCAGCTTTAACAATGGCGCGGCTATGCCATTCTACTAAAAGCGGTTTGCCCGTTTTACTGAGTACATGCGATTCCAACATGGAAGGGTGCATAGATTTGGTTAAATTTTCATACTCAGTAGCAACAAAGTTTCTTTCGTTATCTGGAATCAACATTCCTAAAAAGTCTTGTTCTAATACTTCCTCGATTTCGTATTCTAAGGCGGTGAGCATGGCTTTATTCATCATGCGAATTGTGCCATCAGGATTAATCGCAACGAAAAAGGCGGGCGAGGCTTGCACGAGAGTATTAACAAAATCGCGTTCTTTGCGTAGGGCTTCTTCTGCGGCTTTGCGTTCAGTAATATCGCGAATGGTGGCGCAAATTAATGAGCGTCCTTGCAACAAATAAGAGTTACCGGTAGAAATTTCGACGGGAAAAATTGTTCCATCTTTTTTCTTATGCCACCGTAAAGGAATAGTTTGATTCTTTTTTGTCCCTGAAGTGGCAAAAACCGCGCGACTGCGCACGGTTTCCGCTGAAACATCTAGGGTTGACATGTGCATAAATTCTTCTTTGGTGTAGCCGTATAAATCTACAGTCGCATTATTGACATCAAAGATTTTTTGCGTATTAGAATCAAAGACAACCGTTGGACTTGAAGCTGCCTCGAATAATTGCCGATATTTAGATTCATTTTCCCACAACGCACTTTCTAAACGGTGGCGTTCACTCACATCGCGGATAGAAACCATTAACACTGAGCGACCTTTCCATGTAAAAGGATTGCTGGTCATTTCAATGGGGAATGCGGTTTGGTCTTGGCGTAAATGGAACTGTTGCGAATGTTGTTTGCCGTTTTTCTTTAACACTGCAGTTGTTTTATCTACTTGTGCCGACAGGGCTAAAAACTTCATTTTAGTTAATTGGTTACGACTGTATTCGTACATTCGCACGGCGGCTTTATTCACTTCTAAAATTTCAGTGCTATCGGCATCAATGATAAATAAAGCATCGCTTTGAATTTCTAGCACTTGTTGATATTTTTTCTCAGTATCTTGTAATTCTTCTTCCAGACGGCGTGGCTCGGTAATATCTACATGTGCGCCGACAACGCGATTCGCTTTACCCGCAACATCACGCACTAACACGGCGCGGCTGTGAATCCAGCGATATGTGCCGTCTTTGTGTTGCACGCGATGCGTATCTTCACACACTTCAATACGCCCATCTAATAAATTCTGGATATTTGCAATAACTCTTTTATAATCAGCAGGATGAATGCGTTGTTGCCAGCTATCAATATGATTTGCTAACTCGGAAGGGCTAAAACCGAGCATTTGTTTCCAGCGTGGAGAAAAATTGACTTGATTGCTTTCTAAATTCCAATCCCATAAATCATAATTAGATTCAGAGATACTGCCTAATTTATCATGTTGACGTTGTTGTGAAAGTTGGCGTAATTCTTTTTCGGTTTCTTTATAAGCAGTGACATCAGAAAAGGAGACAACAACCGCGTAAGGTGTAGTAACATCATCGCGCCATAAAGGATAGGTATTAATTCGAATCCAAATGACCGATTCATCATCGCGCACAATGCCAATCACGACATCGGAATAAGGTTGTCCCGTGCGCAAAGTACAAATTGCGGGATGTGCTTCGGTCGCAAAAGCTTGTCCATCTTCTTGAATCATGCGCCAATCGGGGTCTATCAACGTCCAGCCCATCATTTGTTCAGCGGGCACGCCAATAATGCGCTCTGCACTGGGATTACACGCGCCAATTGTGCCATTGGCATATTGCAAAACTACGCCTTCACGCAATACGCTAATCATTTCATCGGCAATCATGGGCGTTTCACGTCCAGTAATATCCATGCCAACGACATAATAAGCATATTCAACTGAACCCGCCGCACTATTCATTTCCCATAAAATGGTGCGGAAACTGCCATCGTTATGTTTCATTCGACAGGCAAAAGAAACAGAAGGTAAACCTTTATTGAGTTCATCAATATAATAATTGGTTGCGGCTTTATCTTCGGGATGGACTAGGCTACTAAAATTTTTGGCTAATACTTGTCCTGTGCCCAAGCCTAAAACGCGCTCCCATGCGCTATTTGCTTCGCGCAATTGACGTTGGTCATCCAACATGCCAAATAAAGCAGCAGAACGCCAGAAAAAGCGAGAATGACGTGGGTTTTGAACAGCCATAAAAATTGCCTTGCGTCGTGAGTAGAGGGAGTTTTAAAGCAGTTGAGTAACTCAAGCTCGAGATGATTAATACTGAAAATCCAATAATTTTAGGCATTACGCAATTGATTAAAAAGGAGTGCAATCGCTTTTATTGCGCAGGTTGCCGAGAACTAAACAACCCAAGTTTGGCAATAGATTCAAATTAAAACAAAGACCTATTAGGTTTCAAAAACAAGCAGGTCTGCCAATTGCAATCGCTAAAGCGATTGCACTCCTTATTTTAACTGTGTAATTCCTAAATTTTTTAAAAAGCGAATATAAGTATTTACTTGAAACTGACAGTATTTTATTAAACAATCATATCATTTAAAACAAAGTAAAGAATTTACCTTTATATGCTTTGAAGTGCAAATGCTATACCTCATTTATGGTGCACTTTAAATGGTATTTTTTATTGGTCAAAAAAAGATAATGGATAAGCTCGCAAATAAATTGTTATAGTATTATCTTTTTTAATAATTATTACCTTTTCTGTCGATAAAAAGCTATAATAATCTGTCTAAGGTCAACCGAACTGGTTCATCTTGTTTCCAAAAATGAGTAACTAATATTACACCTATAAAGTGAGGAATAACGCATGTTACAAGCGTATCGTGAACATGTTGCAGAGCGCGCTACCAAAGGTTTACCCGCTCTCCCTTTAAATGCTACACAAGTTGCTGAGTTAGTAGAATTATTAAAAAATCCCCCAGCAGGTGAAGAACAAACTTTAGTCGATTTATTAGTCAACCGTGTTCCTCCTGGTGTTGACCAAGCAGCTTATGTTAAAGCTGCATTCTTAGCAGATATTACCAAAGGCAAGGCTTCCTCTTCTTTAATTTCTCCAGAAAAAGCCACCGAATTATTAGGTACAATGTTAGGCGGTTATAATGTCCGTCCTTTAATTGATGCACTTGACAATGCTGCTTTAGCACCGATTGCTTGCAAAGCATTATCCCATACTTTATTAATGTTTGATGCTTATCACGATGTTGTTGAAAAAGCAAAAAGCAATGAATGGGCACAAAAAGTATTACAATCATGGGCGGATGGCGAATGGTTCACCAGCAAGCCAGAATTGCCAAAAACAGTAACCGTTACTGTTTTCAAAGTCCCAGGCGAAACTAATACTGACGATTTATCCCCCGCAGGAGCTGCATGGAGTCGCCCAGACATTCCATTACATGCGACTGAAATGTTAAAAATGAAAATGCCTGATGCGTTTGACACTATCGCTACTTTAAAAACTAAAGGTTATCCTTTAGCTTATGTCGGTGACGTTGTTGGAACAGGTTCTTCCCGTAAATCTGCAATTAACTCCGTACAATGGCATTTAGGTAACGACATTCCTTGCGTTCCTAACAAACGTCAAGGCGGCGTAGTGCTCGGCGGTAAAATTGCCCCAATTTTCTTCAACACTGCTGAAGACTCTGGTGCATTACCTATTGAGTGCGATGTTACCAAATTAAACAGTGGTGACGTGATTACCATTCATCCTTATGAAGGTAAAATCACTAACGAAGCAGGCGAAGTTGTTAGCACATTCAACTTACGTCCTACCACAATGCCCGACGAAGTTCGCGCAGGTGGTCGTATTCCTTTAATTATCGGTCGTGGTTTAACCGATATGGCACGCAAAGCGTTAGGCTTAAGTGCTTCTCCTTTATTCATTCGTCCTACTTCCCCCGCTGATTCTGGCAAAGGCTACACCTTAGCTCAAAAAATGGTTGGTCAAGCTTGCGGTATCACTGGTGTACGTCCAGGGACTTATTGCGAACCTCGCATGACAACAGTGGGTTCACAAGACACCACTGGTGCAATGACTCGTGATGAATTAAAAGAATTAGCTTGCTTAGGTTTCTCTGCTGAGTTAGTCATGCAAAGCTTCTGTCATACAGCAGCTTATCCAAAACCCGTTGACGTAAAATTACAACACGAATTACCCGACTTCATGCGTGAGCGCGGCGGTGTTGCTTTACGTCCAGGCGACGGTATCATTCACTCTTGGTTAAACCGTATGGTTATGCCTGATACTGTAGGGACAGGCGGCGACTCTCATACTCGTTTCCCAATCGGTATTAGCTTCCCAGCAGGTTCTGGCTTAGTTGCTTTCGCGGCTGCAATGGGTGTTATGCCTTTAGATATGCCTGAATCTGTCTTAGTTCGCTTCAAAGGCGAAATGCAACCAGGCATTACTTTACGCGATTTAGTCAATGCAATTCCTTATGCTGCAATTAAAAACGGCACATTAACCGTTGCTAAAGAAGGCAAAAAGAACGTTTTCTCTGGTAAAGTATTAGAAATCGAAGGCTTACCCAACCTCAAAGTTGAACAAGCATTTGAATTAGCTGATGCTTCTGCTGAGCGTTCTG
>JACCEE011814131.1_pt1 | contig 13170 bp, 1 predicted proteins | sample 7449931 | NCBI WGS metagenome assembly JACCEE01 (sample SAMN15323457, study PRJNA562643) | freshwater metagenome | isolation source: river surface water | place: USA:Blue River Watershed | collected 2017-08-19 | reverse complement strand
TATCCCGGAATGCCCGCGGGCGAGATCAGGGAAATGGTGACGATACCCATTGAGAACGCGCTCGCGACGTTAAAGGGTCTGAGGGAAGTTTCCTCGATGTCCCGCGATGGGGCGTCTTTCGCCCGAATAGACCTGCAATGGGGCGTCGACGCGGATATGGCGATGCTGGAATGCAAGGAGATCATGGACGCCGCCTACGGATCCTTGCCCGCGAATTGCGGAAAGCCCACGGTGCTGAAAGACGCAAGGGCGGCGGACGATACCATCACGATATCGGTGCGTCCGCTTGCCGGCGATCTAGCGCTCGCTAGGCGCATCGCGGACGGTGACGTGAAGAGCGCGTTTCAGCGGATTGAGGGCGTTGGATCGGTCTGCGTGACTGGGGGTGACCGGGAGGAGATCGAGGTGCTCGTCGATCGCGAGGGCATGGAGGCGAGGAACCTGACCGTCGCGGGGATCTCCGAGATCCTCTCGCAGTCGAATTATGAATGTCCTGCCGGTTCGGTCCGCGACGGTGACCGAGACGTGCTCGTGAAAACCTCCGGACTATATTCCGATATTTCGGAAATACCGTCGACGGTGCTATCGTCGACGGTATCCTCGTCCGTGCGGCTATCGGACGTCGCGGCGGTACGCCGGGCGATTCGGGAAAAAGACTCATTCTTCATAAGCGACGGCGCGCAGTGCGTTCGGATCGGTATACGAAAAAGGTCTGACGCGAGCCCCATAGGCGTGGCCGATCGCGCGCGCGAGGAACTTTCCAAAGTCAGTCGCATGTACGGAAGGGACTGTTCCTTCTCGGTGGTTGAGGACAGGTCCGAAAGCGTTCGGGCCTCCCTTTTGGGGCTTCTCGCGTCAGCGGCCGTCGGTATGTTGGTTACCGTTGCCATAATCAGATTCTCGCTCGGGTCGTGGTCGCTCGCGGGTATCCTTGCGGCCATTATCCCGATTTCCGCCTGCGCCTCGGCAATCTCGCTCTTCGCCTTCGGTAGATCGCTGAACCTAATGTCCCTTTCGGGAATGGCGATTGGCATTGGCATGGTGGTCGATTGCGGGTCGGTCACGCTTGAGAATCTGCGCGAAGGGGTTCGCCGCGGCTCGGTTACGCGCGTCGAGGATATTCCCCCGTGCGTCGCGGAGGTGACGCTCTCTAACGTCGCTTCCACCGTGACGACGATAATCGTCTTTGTACCCGTCCTTCTCGCGAAGGGCGCTATCAGCGAATTGTTTTCCGATCTCGCGATATCCATCGTCTCGTCGATAACCGTGTCGTGCCTTCTCGCGCTCACGCTGATACCGGCTTTCTTCGCGATTTTGATGGCGCGTGGTTCGCGCGCCGCCGTCGCCCGTGTCGGTTATCCCGACGGACCCGCCGATCGTTTTTTCGAGCGGCTCTCGGTCGCATACCGATCCGCGCTTAAGCACGTTATCTCGCGGCGCGCGGTACCGATCGCGATTCTTTTGGGGTGCGTCGCGGTTGGGGCGGGATCATTCGCGTTATTGAAGAAAGAATTCCTTCCCCGTCAAGGAAGCGATCGAATAATCGCCGACGTGGACTTTGACGACGGCGTTGCCGTCGGTTATATGGAGCGCACCGTTATCGCGCTATGCGAGCGCGTTATGCGCGTTCCCGGCGTATCAGGCGTAACGGCGTCGGGCGGGTTGGAGTCCGACGATTATCGCGCGTTGGCCGATCCCCGTTCGCGGAAAGAAAGGGTTAGGCTGAGCGTTTCGACGAGCGAGCGAGGCGACAATCGCGCGAAAACCGCGGAAGCGATCCTTGGTTCGCTCGATCCGCGCCGTTATAGGGCGGTGATCTCCGACGGGGATGATCCGCTCAGCGAGGCCATCGGCATTACGCGCGGCGAAGGCGCAGCGCTGGGAGAAAGCCCAAGTCAATCGCTGGCGCTAGCCCGATCTGTGGCTCATAGCGAGGATGAAATAGTGCCGCTTTCCGAGACCGATGGTTATACCTTTAGGCCCGACCGGATCGCGAACTCCCGCCATGGGATAGGCGCGCTTCGGGCGGCTGCGATCGCGCGCGATTCGATAGAGGGCGTGGAATCTAGGCCGTTCTATAAGCGCGGCGTCAGGATACCCGTTCGCGTCAGGATTGATCCCGATGAAGTGCGCCTCAAGGAAGACATAGAGAGGATCGGCGTGGGTAACGATGGCGGAACGATCGCGCCTCTTTCCGCGCTCGGTACATTCGAGCGCGACCGCGCGGAGCGAGCTCTGTATCGGCTCTGGCGCAAGGACGCAAGGCTTGTGCCTTTTCGCAAAGCCGAGAGTCGCGATCACTCTGCGAATATCGTTAACCTGAGCGAGAGGCAAACAGGCGAAATGCTCTCTGATTCGGCGATACTGCTAATTGGGGTGGTTTTCTTGCTATACGCGGCGATGGCAGCGCAATTCGAGTCGTTTCGCATGCCCCTCGTCCTACTTGCCTCCCTTCCTCCCGCCTTCTCGGGCGCCTTTCTTTTTCTCGCCATAACGGGAAAGTCGCTCGACGTTAACGGGATTATCGCCCTCGTCGCCCTTTTCGGCACGTCGGTGAATAACTCGATTATCCTCTTTGAGCGATGCTCCGAGAAATCGGCCGTTTCCCCCGGCGCCATCGCGCACGCGTGCTCGGAAAAACTGCGAGCGATACTCATAACGATGGGGACGAACGTCGGGGCCTTGCTCCCGTTCGCCGTCGACCCCTGGGGGATAAACCGGCAATCGTCGCTGTCCGTCGCCATCATCGGGGGTCTCGCCGTTTCTTGCGCCCTCGTGCTGTTCGTCGTCCCCAGCGCTTTCGTTCGGAGGGGCAATGCGGTTGCATGAACGTCCGGTCGTCGCGCTCGCGCTTCTGCTCGCGGTTTGCGGGGTCTCGGCGTTTCTTTGCCGCGGCATGGAGCTCGGCAGGGGGACTCCATCAAGATACGCGACATATACCGTACGCTTCGACTACTACGGTATGGATTCGGCGGAGATGGATCGGTTGATCACGGAGCCGCTCGAGGGAAAGATATCCGGGATGACAGGGCTCGTCGAGCTCCGTTCCGTCGCCGATAATGGCTCGTCCGTGACGTTTTGCTCCTTTGAAAAACCGATAGACTCAAGGAAAACCTATCTCGCGCTCAGGGAATCCGTGGACGCGCTCTACGCGTTATTGCCCAAGGCGGTTCAGAAACCGAGGATATATGCCTCGGACTCGGGGAGTCGACCCGCGATGACAGTGTCGGCGCATTCAGGGAAGATGGGCGTCGACGCTCTCAGGAACTTCGTGGAAAGCGCGATAAAAAACAAGATCGAGGCTTTGCGCGGGGTCGCCGAGGTAACGGTATCCGGTGGCGGCGTCGAGGAAGTGCGCGTCGAATTCGATCCCGGCAGGGCCCTCGTCGGAAACGTCGATCCGTCGGCCATCGGCGAGGCGGTAGCGGACGCGAACGGTTCCAGAAGCTCGGTTGATTTGCTCGGCGCGTCCATCGTCGAAAGGTTCTCGTTCGACTCGCGCATTGGCGGTATCGGCGACCTAAAGGAGCTGCCGATCGCGGCGAGCGGCGGAATCGCGAAGCTTTCCTCCCTGGCGTCGGTAAGGCGCGCGGGCAGGGGCCGCGACGAGATTAGCAGAATCGACGATCGCGAGTCCGTATTCATTTCGGTGCGGCTATGCCCCGACGGAAACGCCGCGAGACTGTCCCGCGAGATACGATCGATACTCGATTCGGACGCGCGCGGTGAGGTTGAGTATACCGTACTTTCGGACGACGGCGAGCTGATAGAGGGAATGATTCGTCGGGTGCTTGCGGCGATAGCCCAAAGTTTCGCCCTGATAGTCGTCCTGATGCCTTTTTTTTATCGCTCGACTCGGACGATCGCCCTGGTCGTGCTGACCATTCCCGCCTCGTCGCTCATAACCGTCGCGTCCCTAAGCGCGTTTGGGTTCCCGATAGACCAGAATGTTTTGTCCGGAATGTCCATCGCGTTTGGGCTTATCGTGGACTGTTCGCTGGTCATCGCGGGAATAGAGGAGACGCGTTTGGGGCGTCGCGCGTTTCTCGACGGCGTGGAACGAGTCATTCCCTCGGTCGTCTCGTCGGGACTGACTACCGTGCTCGCGTTCATCCCCCTTTGGTTCATGGAAAGTCTTGTACCGGGTATACGCGCGGTCGCCGTAACGATTGGGCTAATGGTGCTCTCATCAGTCGCGCTATCGTGCCTATTCCTTCCGTGCTTCGCGGGACGTGGTACTAAGGCGGAGGATCGAGGAATCGTGCCGGAGACGATTCGAAGGTCGATTAGGCGAATCGGCGCGCGCGCGTCATTCGCTTGCGTGGAGCGGTGCCTTTCGCGCCGCGGAACTACCGGCGCGGCCTACTTCGCCCTCGCGCTTTTGCCGTTCGTCGCGTTCGTGACTATGGAACGCGATCTCGGAATCGATATGCGCGACGAGGTGCTCACGGCGTACGCGGAGTTTGACGGCGACCGACGGCCCGAATCGATCGATCTCGCGCTGGCGCCGCTCGCGCGGCGCATACGATCGGAAAGGGGAGTCCGTTACGTCTGGACCGAGGCAAAGAAAGGCTCGATGGAGATCGGGATCAAATACGACGGAAAGGAACGTTCGCGAGAGTCGCTCGCGAAGAGCGTCTCGGAAATGTCCTCCCTTGTATTGCCCGGTTACCTATACGTACCCGACCTTGTGTCCGAAACCGGAAAAAAGTTAGCGGGAATCGAGGTGGCCGTGCTTGGCGACGAGTCGGACGAATGTAGGCGAATCGCCCGAGAGGCCGCCTACCGGGTCAGAACGTGCGAGGGGTTCGTGCAGTGCGTGCTGAATTTCAAGGATGGCGAAAGGATTCTATCGTTTGTGCCCGACAAAGAACGCATCGCGGGAAATTCCCTAACCGTCGCGGCCGTCGCCGGAACGCTTCGCTGGATGGTTTTCGGCCCAGTCGTCGACAAATGGGTACGAGACGGCGTCGAGACCGATATCCGAGTGTCCGGTTTGGGCTTTCCCGACGCTGGTATCGACGGGGTTAGAACCTTATATGTCCCGACCAAGTCCGGCGGCGTTCGGCTTGGGTCTCTTGGTACCATGCATGAGGTTGCATCAGCGGGTAAGCTTTACCGCAAAGACGGAAGGCGAGCCGCCTACTTTACCGCGCACTTTTCATGCGGAAGCGACGGGGCTGCGCTGCAAAGTCTTAACGCGGCCCTCAGTTCGATCGATCTTCCGCCGGGCTACGCTTTTTCGATGCCGAGGGAACTTGAGCGAATGGGACGCGAGTATTCTGCATTGATGCTTTCTTTTTTGCTTTCTGTCCTGGGTATCCTCATTCTCCTGACGGCACTCTCGGAAAATCCCCTGGAGTCGTTTCTCATCGCCTCGATTATTCCCGTCTCGGCATCCCTTCCTCTCGCGATTCGCTTTCTCTCGGGAAATCCCCTTGGCATGGGGGATGTGGTTGGAATGATCGTTTTGGGCGGAGTGAGCGTCAACAACGCGATTTACGTCTCGGAATCCGGGATGAGTCGAGTCAGGCACAGGATCCGAGAGAAGATACATTCGATACTCGTCACCTCACTGACGAGCGTCGCGGGATCGCTACCGCTGGCGATCTTCGGTGAGCCCGGTTTTTCCCGGGATCTCGCGCATTTCATGATCTGGGGAACGCTATGCTCCGTATTCGCATGCGTTTGTCTTTTTCCCGCAATTTACACGATAAGGGGTGGTAGATGAGAGACGGTTTCGCTAGGGGCATCGCGTGCGTCGTAGCATGTGTTAACTTCCTTGGGTTTGCGCCGGCGCAGGACTATGAAACCGGAAAGATCGCCGGTATGGCGCGACTTGAGCGCGAATTGGATCGCGCCTCGCTCGAGAGGGACAAGGGCTCTTGGAAGGCCATATCCTCGGGTGGGATATCCCTAGCCATGGCTGAATGGGAGATGAGGACGATTGCCCTCAGGGACTCGGATCCCGCGGGATGGCTGACGGAACGGGTAAGGACAGCGGGCGAATTCGAAGCGATCTCTATGGATGAGTATGCGGAATGGCTAAGCGATTCCTTTTTCGGCAAGCGAGGAATAGTAAGGGATCGGCGGTTAGCCGATGATCTCGCCCGACGTGCCGCGGAATGGAAGTACGAAGATAAAAATGGATTGAACGGAAGAATAATCGCCCCTGAGGCCGCCTCCGATGCCCGCTCTCAATGGCGAACGACCGCGTCCGCGCCGGTGATCGACGAATATCTTTCCGCGTGGGAACGGGATAACGTCGCGGTCTCCGCGGAGCTACGGGAGGCCCTCTTCGCCGCCGGTTCGTCGCCTCGGGAGATCGAGGTAACCGTCGCGGCGGGCATCGCGAAAGCGTCAGCCTTGGCGCGCGAGGAATACGCGCGGGTCGCCGAGATCGAGGAGAATCGATTAATCGCGTCCTTGCTCTATGACTCGCATTCGCTCAGAAATGAAAGCGAGGAACGCGCCGCCGCCGCGATCGCCGATCGGATATCGGAGGCGACGCGGGCCGAGACTGGGTCGGAGATGTCCCGCGTCCTTGAGTCGCTTGAAACGTCTTTCGACGGCGGCGATCGCACGGGCATCGAAATCGACCCCGACTCCTGGATATCAAGCTTTCGCGCTTCGATGGATAGCGCGATGGCGAAATGGGAATCGGCCGAAAGCGAATTCCTCGTGCGACGTGCCGAGTGGGAAAGGGACGCCCAGCAGGTTTACCTCGACGGTGAGCAGTCATGGGCGGACGCTTTCGCGTCGCTGAGGGACGAGCGCGAACGGTGGCAAGAGGATATGCTCGAGTTGTTCAACGAAGGCGCGGCGAGATGGGAAGACCGTGAAAGGTCCCTGGCCGATATGCTTCGGAACGCGAGGGAGGAATTCCAAACCGTCACCGCCGAGGAGTCGCGGAAAACCTCCGACCTGATCGACCTTGAGATATCCATCTATGACCAAAGCAGGTCAATGATGGATATGTCGGTTCAGGCGATAGAGGGATGGCACGAGGAATGGGGTGATCGCTACGCGGAAGTGTATTCATTTTGGAAGACGGGCGCGATGGACTATTGCCCGTCCGGTCCGTTGGTCAAGCCAGAATCGGGACCGTCCGACGGCGACACCGGTCGGCGTCGCGCGCGCGTATCCGAATGGAAAATCGCCGCAAGGGATATGCTTTGTCGACAGCTTGGCATGGAGCTCGAGCGTAAGAGGGCGTTGATAGCGGCGTTAGGCGCCTCGATCTTGAAATGCCAGGCCGATCAGGAAAGCGTCTTGTCGCAACGTAACCGGCTTGACGGTAGGTACTCGGGTTATAAGGAAGCATACGACGAACTGACTCTTCAACTAGCGGGCTTAAGCGATCTTGAGCGGGCCCAGCTGAGCGGGAAAATGACCCTCGAGGGCCAAGTGGAAAAAATCCCGGAATACGCTAAAGCCCTAATGGAAATCGATTGCGCGAAGGCGACCGGCGCGGAGATCGACGGACTAGTCGTGAGGATTAGGGATGAACTTACGATCGATACTCAAAATTTAAGCGAGATTGGCGGTGCGTGGGACGCCGCCGACAGTCTAATTAGCTGGTCGGAAATGATCGACGCGTATCGCAAAAAAGCCGACGGCGCCACGCAACGGCTTCTCGAGATCGCGGGAAGCGTCGCGGGCCAGTCGACCGGCAAAACCTATTATAGCGAGCTGCATATGGAATCGCTTAAGGCGAAGGCGATAGCGAAGCGCTATTCTGAGGAGTTGGCCGTCGCCGAGGCCGTCGACGAATATGCCTCAAACTGGAGCGCGAGCGCGGAATGGGCGGCGGAAACCGTGTCGAAACTGTCTTCGGCCCGATTGGCTTATGAGGCCGCGGTTGACGGGTATGACGCCGAGGTCGCGAAATTGGACTCTTTGCTTATCGATTCGAATCTAAAGGCCGCCGCGATTGAAGCAGCGCGCGCCGAGCTTTCGCGTGCGAACGACGCGGTTCGGTTGGCGCGGGACGCATTGAGCGACGCGACCCTGGCTCTCAAAGGCATTGGCCTTGACGCGTTACGCGAGAAAGCCGCGTCGCTGGCGGCGGAACTTAGGGATTCGTGGGCGGATTGCGAGGCCGGGACATCGGGGGAAGCCGCGACCGCACTCGCTTACTACCGATACGCGAGGGAAAACGCGCAAGCCTCGGCCGATGCCATCGTCTGTCGCTTAGTTGCGGGTTTGATTAACGGAAGCGACGGGCAATCTCGATCGAATCCCGGTCTCTCGGAAATGAGGGGCAACGAGTCGCGCGCCTCGGAGTTGTCGCTCGCGGAGCCCGGCTCCCAATATGCCGCGATCGGCGAGATACCCGACGAGTACGCGTCGCTGCGCGGAATAATCTCGGGGCAGTATGCGATTCTGTCGAGCGAATCCTCCAGCGCCGCCGAGCGTAACGTCGCTCGATCTATTCTATCCGATTCATGGAAGGCCGTTTCCTCCTATTGGAACGAGAGGATACGCGAGCGCGAGGCGTGCATTGCCTATCTTCGTACGGGAAAGACGGGCTATGAGGGCGTGGACCCGGAATCGCAAACGGCGCGGCAGGAGCGCGTGGAGAGATGGCTTAAGGCTCAAGATCGGTTGATAGCCGATGAACTTTCGATCATAGCGTCCCGCGCGGAAACCGATGATACGATCGCCCGATCCGCGATCCTACGTGGACTGGCGACGAATATTCGGAACGTACTTGGCAAATCGACGGAAGCGGAACGCGCCCGCGAGATAGATCTCCTACGCGAGGCAAGTCCCGCTTTCGCGTCCCTGATTCGTATGGAAAGCACCTTTGAAAACGTATGCCCCGAATGGTCCTCGTATGTATATCGGCTTTACGCGGCGGGAGACGCCGCGCGGCGTTCTCAGGCGCATAATACAGCGATAAGGCTTTATTCCTCATATTCCCTCGCTGCGATGAACGCATCCCACCAAACGTCCTTGGATGCGATAAACTCACTGATTGCGGATACCGATGTCGGTTCGCTGCGCGATGAGGAATCGCTTCTGGACTATATAACGAGGCTTGAGACCGAGGGGGATGGATTGAGCTCCGCCGCCCAAGAAGCACTCGCGAACTATATTCAGGGCGTCGTCGAATATGCGGTTACCCGATGGGTTAACGACGGCGAGACGGATGATTTCGGCGTAAAAGAATCTATTGCCGCGCGTGAGCGAACGCACGATGTCGCGGCGAAAGAAACTTTCGGGTTCACGAGCGAGGTAGGGAACCTTCGCGATTTGCCCACGGCGATCACAATCGCCGAATCCCAGACGTTTGCCATACATGCGACTGTTTCGGAAAAAAAGGATCTCGGAAAATATATCGGGGGCCTGCTCATAGATACGGTATCTCGAGAAGATTTAGAAGCGTGCGTTGACAAGGATTCGCTGATCGCGATGATGTCTTCCAGGATAGGTCAGAGTCTTGACGGATCGATCATCGACGGTATTTGGGAGAGCGTCGTTGGCTCGTTCGGTAATGGGATGTCTTCTGTTCCCGATTCGGAAATCCTCTCGGAATGGTTTCGTTTGGGTAAGGACGATCCATCGCGAGTATCTCAGAAGTACCGTGACGACCCGCGTATTCGTGCCTTTCTCGAAGCACCGCCGGGTGACAAACGGTTTCAGTCCTATGCGTCCGGCGGAGCGGATATGCTTTTGTTTTACGTTCTTGCGCTATGTCCTTCCGATGAGTTGAGCGAAGCCCTTGCGGAGCTTGAGGCTGAGAGCCCGTCCCACGCAAAGCTTGGTCGCGAATACAGAAACGCCGTAGAGGCGGCGAAATCATATTCCGTTCTCGTCGATGGTCCCTTCGATGAATGGCTAAGTCGAAGGAAAGGATTCGATGGGAAGCCGCTCACCGACGCGGAGAGAAAGCGAGCCGCGAAATCCATCGAATCGGGATTGGTTGATCTTGATTCCCCGTTTCATGTATGGCTTTTGCGCGACGAGTTAAAGCCTAGGACTGTAACCGACCAAGATTCCGACGGAGGAAGGCTTTTCTCGATGATCGAAGAGTATCGCGAGAATGCGCTTGAAGGTCTTGCGCGCATTCGCGACTTGTTGAGCCGCAAAGAGAGGGCGACCTATTGGAGTGCCCGCTTAGCGGCTCAAATGGCTCAAGCGATGGCTTTGGATAGCGTTTGCCTGATGCGCGAATCGGGTATCGGCGATGACGACGAGAGCCGGGCGAATCAGGTCTTGCGAATAGTCAAGGCTCGCATGGATACGCATTCGTCTTACCTGGCATCGAATGAGTGCGTGAATGATTCTCTATCTTATGAGTCGCTCGCGGAACCGGGAGATACAGAAGCGCGAGTCGCTGACGCGCGGTCTCTGGCGCGCGACGCATGGTCGCGTTACGCGTCGTTTAAGAACGGCGAAATGGGTATGCGCCAAGCGCTTAGGCAATGCCTCGAGCGGGTTAAGGCGTTCAGCGGATCGGAGAACGAGATAAAAGAGAGGCTTCGCGACGCGGAAAGCAATGTCATCGATGCGAGACGCCAGTACGAATCGGCGGTCACGGCGATTAATACCGCCAATCTTGCCGCTCAGAATGCCTTTGCCGCGTATAACGGGCAGGTAGACCTCATTAACGCGCAATGTGAAGCGACGGAAATGAAGAAGCTAGACTTACAGAAAGCGCAAGCCATACATGATTGGGCGACGAGCGTATACCTTGCAGACCTCGCTCCATCGGCCGATCCCAATTACGAAACGCCGAGGGAAATCCTTAATCGCGCGCGGTATGCGGCAAAAAGGGCTGAGATCGCGAGTAAAGTCCTCGAGGATCTTGAACGTGAAGGCGTTACGGCCGGTGAACTTGAGTTATCCCTCGATCCCTCGTACTCCTCCGCCTTCGATGACTACGAAGTGTCTACCCGTCGATATTATCTTTCTCGCGCGGTTAGGTACGAGGCCGAACTGCGCCTTGAGTCTATAAGGCAGCAAGTCAGGGAGGCGGAAAGCGAGGAACGCGCGGCGCTGCAGCGACTCGCGATTGATGACGTAACCCTTGATCCTGCCGATTGGTCCGCGATCGACTTTGTCGATCTTTCGAGGGAACCATCAACTGGGGTGTACTCCGTCGGTTTTGACGCGGAAAATTCGAACCCCGCCGATAGGGACTTGATTGCCGCGTACTTTAACGAGAAAACCGAGGAGATAAAAAACGTCGACGGAAAGACCTATCAGTCCCGGGGTAAGCAAGAGGCGATCGATTGGCTCGTCGTGGTGGAGAGGCGAAGCGATTCGGAGAAGTATCTCGCTGATCTTGGCCTTGCGTTATTGCACGCGAAGGCAGTCGCCGCTGAGCGGGATGGGGACTACGAGTGTCTTTTCGGCGATGGTTCTGGAAGCGAAATTCCGCCGATCGTGGTAGACGGTTTATGGTCGGAACCTTTCGCAGCGACTATGCATGGAGAGGACCTCGCGGCGATATATCGTCAGGGACGCATTACCGCGATCAAGGAGGCCTACGAATCCGTGATGGGCGACGCTCAGGCGATTAGCGATCTTGCGAGATACGCGCTATACCGAGACACGATCTTGAGTCAGTTACGTTTTGCTCAATCGGAAAAGGCTCATCTTGAGACGCGCGCGATGTCTTACGTACGGTCAAAGTTGGACGTGATAATCCAAAGCGCCGTGAATGACGGCATCTTCTATGCGTCAGAGGCTGCCGTCATGTCTATACCGGCGGTTTTTTGCCCGTGGCTATGGATAGGCGTCGGGGCCCTATCCGCCCTTTCCGTCACGAATTTCGATAAGGCAAATTCCCTAAGCGGCGTAAGGTCAGACGTTGAAAGAAATCAAAGCGGGAAATCGGCGTACGCTAACGCGATAAGGGATGATTGGGACGGCGATTTCGCGCAGTGGCGGGAAAAGAAGGACCGACTGGCGGTTTTACGGGACTCTTTATCGGCATGCGTCGCCTCGGTCGCCACTACGGAAGCAGGAGGGCTCACTTACGCTAAATTTTCCGCGAGCGTAGGTTCGCTCCTTGGCAACGGGACAATGGCGGTTACTCCGGAGGACGCCAAGTTTGTCTATTCCGAGAAAGCGTTCGCCGCGAGCGGCGCCGAGGGGGCAACAAGCGCGTACGAGGCAAGGGCCTTAATCGACGCGTATTACCTGCGGGATATGGAACGGAAACAAGCCTCGCTCGCGAGCGTCGCGGAAGCGCTCATCTCTTCGCAAAATAAGGGCATTGCCGAATTCTCCCTGCTGCGCTCCGCGGCGATGGATATCCCGTCTGACACGAAGGCCAGGCTGCATCAATTGGCGCGAAGTTCATGCGATGGTGATCAATCGGCGGAGACAAGAGCAAAGGCGCGATCCGATTTCGAGGCGCTCTCTCGCGAACTTGAGGCGGACGCTCTGCTCGGAGAGTATGAACGAACGATGAAAACCCTCGCCCGGAAATCCTTCGGACCTGGGTCGTGGCTTAATCGCAATCATGATAATCGCATTAACGCGCTTAACCATCGACTTGCCACGAGCAATGCTTTCTATGGTAGACAGACAGAGTCGTATATAAAGGAGAGCCTAATAAGCTTACGCGATTCAATCAAGCAGTCCTTGGCTAATTCCCAGTCGGCAAGGCTTGGCGTCATGGAGAATGAATGGGAGATCGCAAGACTGAGCCTGTCCGCCAATCGTGAGGCATGGGATCGGCAATATTCTCTTATATTAAAAAGCTCCGACGCGGAGTGGAACGACGCCGATTCAAGGATCGCGGGAGAATACGATAATTGGCGTAAGTCCGTTAAGAAGGAATATGACGACAAAGTCAAGGAATGGACTTCCGGTTACGATGGGTTTCTTTGCGGCATGCGCGATTGGGTAGACGAACAATACGTTTATGCGGCGAATGCGATGAGTTCCCCCCTTCTCGCGGATTCGGGAGCGAGCGTGGAAGTAGCGATAGCTGCCGCGACGAGAACGACGCTGAACCGCGCAAAGTTAGCGGGGAATGGGGGTTTTGATTCCTCGAAATACGTCGATACGATTCTCAAGGACGCGAAACTATCTTGCTTGATGGACTATGCCGCAAGCCTGACCGAGGGGGCGAACTCGCGGGCGGGGACTCTGCGAAAATACTCGCCACTTTCGCTTATGTCGGAGTCCGCGACTTCTGACGCAGTCTTG
>JACCEE010627228.1_pt1 | contig 13172 bp, 9 predicted proteins | sample 7449931 | NCBI WGS metagenome assembly JACCEE01 (sample SAMN15323457, study PRJNA562643) | freshwater metagenome | isolation source: river surface water | place: USA:Blue River Watershed | collected 2017-08-19 | reverse complement strand
TTGCGCAGCTTACGGATGAACGAAACCCACCCGACCTCTACTACCCCGATAGGGGTTGCATGTGGAAGAAGCACCAAAATCCTCCAAAGCTTTAAAGAGATCGAACAACTCCCCGACCATGAACAAAATGTGATCATTGAAGTTGTTACCGCATACCTCAGAGACTTTAAAGCCAAACAAAATTATGCGATTTGATTTCTTCGATTAAACCCTGATCGACGCCTTTATTACCAAAGCCAAAATCAAAAAAAATTATGCTAAAAAAACAGTGAGCTACGGGAGCTCTCTTTGAACTTATTTATTGAATTATCCATTGTTTTAATAACAATAAAAGAGTAATGAGGTATTTAAAAATTGCTCTTTACTTTTATTTTTTTGTTAAGATTTACAACGCTATTTGTACGAAAACCATTCGCCTTTTACTGGACTAAGAAATAAAAGTGTATCATTTTGTATTCTTAAGTTATTGCTATTTGTTTGTTTTGAAATAGGATCTAATATTTTTACACGATTAAAGATATTGTAAGGTACAGATAAAATTAAAATAGTATCTCCTTTAAATTCATAATATTTCGTAAACGTACATTGTTGAGATAATGTTGGTAATGAATCAATTTTGATTAATGAAATATTTATGAAAAATTCTTTTTCTGTTTGATGTTTTCCTTCAATAAAACCTTCAAATGATAATTCATGAATATAATTCTTTGCAATATTAAATTTTATTTCTACGTCTTCATTCTCTCCTTCAACAAAATTAACATATTTGAAAAGGCAGAATATAATGAATAATATCAAAATAGACATTAACAACAAAATTATTTTTTTCATAGTTTCTTATTTTTTATGGATTCTATTTGTTGATTATAATAAGACCTTACAGATTCCATTAGCTTAATATCTACCTGAATTGTGTTTTTTAAGTTCATTAAAATAAGAATTTGGACGTGGATCAATCTTGGATGGTAGGCTAACTCCTGTTCCAGTTTCAATAATATCTATAATAGCATCAGTACAATTATTATTAATTGTTTTATAGCTCTCTTGTTTAGATTCAAAAGATTTTTGCTTGTCAACAGCAGCCTGATAAATTCTTGCATCAGTTTCAGATGAAGTTTTAAATTCCATTGTTTCGGTATAATCGCTATTATCTTGGTCGAGTCTTGCATATGCAATAGCTTCATCTTTGTCCTTAGTATCTAATGGGATAAGTGCCATAATACCTGGAACACCTATACTTGCCTTTGTAAAGGCATTGCCCTTTTTAGTTGGTCCTACTGTAGCATAATACCAATTACCATCTCCATCTTGTATTATAATCGCCATGTGTCCATTTCCTTTAGCACCTTCTGGTGCATTTAAGATTACAAAATCCCTCCCATTCGGATCCACCAACATCACCGGATTATTGGCACAGTAGTTATATGGCGACATGCTGGGGTATTTATCACTCATCGGGTCAACAGAGAGCCAAATACTTAAGTCGCTGTCGTAGTAGCGAGCACCAAAATAACCGTAGCCTGTTTCAACATCTTTCTCTTTACCGGAGAAGGTGTAAGGGGCGTTCCAGGAGGAGTTGCGTTGGTCAACCCAGTCTTCGCCGAATGGTAAGTAGTGGAGGTGTTGAATGGCGTTGCCGCTGCCATACAATCTTGGATTATCCAAATAAGCAATATACATCCGGTTTCCTTCTATGTTCATGAGCGTATTTCAATGTTGATTTACATGCGACAAATATACAACATTTTTTATTGTTTTACCACCAAGGACACCAAGAATAATATCACAGAGGACTCGATGAAATTCTCCGCGATCTCTGCGTCCTCTGCGAGAAAGAATAAAGATCACAGGGCTACGCCCCTAACAAATTACAAATCCACACCACATGCTACGAAGATGTCACTCCTACGGAGCGTATGAAAGACTACAGACAACGGACTGCAGACGAATGAAAAATGAAAAATGAAGAATGAAAAATGAAGAATTTGTTATTTCAATGGAACTTAGAACGTCGAACTTCGAACGTTTAACTTAGAACGTCGAACTTCGAACGTTTAACATCGAACGTCGAACTTCTCCTGTCACCAGTCTCCTGACTAAAGTCTGCATTAGGGCGGAGGCCAGATACCCCGCAAGTTGAACAGCTTAGTGGTGCACGAGACGGGCAGAGCGACGAAGGAGCTCCTGCACGGCCGATGCACCACTTGGCTGTGAAACGAGGAGTATGGGCCGGAGACCGACGGCGAGCCTGCGAGCCGGAATGCCCTACTACTCTTCCCTTACAATCTTCGCTCCCAGGCCATTGAGTCTGGCCACAATATTCTGGTAGCCTCTGTCGATCTGTTCCACATTCTGGATCACACTGGTTCCGTGGGCTGACATAGCGGCAATCAACAAAGCTACACCCGCACGGATGTCGGGAGAAGCCATTTTGGTGGCTCTTAATTTATGTTTGTGATTCAATCCAATAACAGTTGCCCGATGGGGATCACACAAAATGATCTGTGCGCCCATGCTTTGTAAACTATCTACAAAAAACAACCGGCTTTCAAACATTTTCTGATGGATCAAAACACTGCCATCCCCTTGAATGGCTGTAACCAGGGCAATACTGATCAAGTCCGGAGTAAATCCCGGCCATGGTGCATCACTGATGGTTAATATTGAGCCATCCATCTGACGATCAATTTTGTATGTATGTTGTTGAGGGACAAAAATATCATCTCCTCTTTGTTCAATATTTATTCCCAGCTTGGAAAAGGTATAAGGTATAATCCCTAAATGTTCGCAAGCACAATTTTTGATGGTGATTGAAGAGCGGTTGATCGCTGCCATACCAATAAAACTACCAATCTCAATCATATCCGGAAGAATCGAGTGTTCGCATCCGTTTAATGCTTCCACCCCTTCTATGGTTAACAGATTGGACCCAATACCTTCAATTTTAGCTCCCATTCGGTTCAACATTTTGCAAAGTTGAAGTAAGTATGGTTCGCAGGCTGCATTAAAAATGGTCGTTTTTCCTTTCGCCAAAACAGCAGCCATCACAATATTGGCCGTACCGGTAACGGAAGCCTCATTCAGCAACATATAAGTTCCCACCAATGGGTCTGCTGTAAGCTGATAAATAGTTTCGGAGTAATCGCTCAGTTTTGCCCCTAAGTTAAAGAACCCTTCAAAATGGGTTGTTAAAGGCCTTCTTCCAATTTTATCACCACCTGGAGTAGAGGCATACGCAACGCCAAAACGGCCCAATAATGGTCCAATAATCATAATGGAAGCTCTGATTGACCCTGAAAGTTTCATGAACTCCGGAGTTTTTAGGAAATCCAGGTTAATCTCTTTGGCATGAAACCGATAAGTGCCCGGTTCAGGTTGTGAGATCTCAACACCAATGGAGGCTAAAATCTCCATGAGACGAAGGACATCTAAAATTTGAGGAACGTTGTGAATAACAACAGGTTGATCTGTTAACAACGTGGCACAAACTACCTGAAGAGCTTCATTTTTGGCACCTTGAGGGGTGATCTCCCCGGAAAGTGAATGGCCCCCCTGAATAATAAAATTTCCCATATTATTTTTGGTTTATTCTTGTGGAATAACGATTGGAAACTGAGTGGAAAACTCCATTCTGTATGGGTCTCCGATGATATTTTTTAAGAAATCAACATATTGATCAGTAAAAGTAAACTCATTCGCATTGTAATACAACTCTGGTAGCGGGAAGTTCCCGATATTTCCCATTTCTATCGCATCAGTATGGAACTCTTCTAACTCACAATAAGGGACAATATCTCTCATGACCGGCATTTTACCATAATCCTCTCTCAAAAGAAGATCTACCACTTTATCTGCAAGTGTAGAGGTTAATCGACGATCATATTCATAACATCTTCCGGCTCTTGGAATGTAGCCTGAGATTTGACCACGAGCTTCAACACCCAGTTTTTTATTGATTTCAGAAGCGATCACACCGCTAACTCCACCAAAACGGGGATGTCCATACTCATCTAAATCTGAACTGGCATACACCATATCCAACATCTGTTTTTCTTCGTTCCACCATCTTACCCCTTCAGAAACAGCAATGATTAAGCTCTTTGTGGGCGATGACATATATTTTTCCTTTACAAATTCAAAAAAGAAATCTTTTCTTTCTTTGGTCATCTCCACTTCAGGAATCAAAGAGATTTGAGCACCACCGAAAGAGGCTGTACCTGTTAACCAACCGGCATCACGACCCATCACTTCCAACACCATAATTCTTTGGTGTGACTCGTTTGTAGTGTGCAGTTTAGCAGCCATTTTTTTGATTTGCATCGCACCGGATGCAAAACCGGGGCACAATACAGTTTCGTATTGCTTGCCGTTATAGTGATGCATCGTTCTGGTTCTTAAATCGTTATCAATCGTTTTTGGAAAACCAATCACCGGAATTCCATACGTTTCGTACATTCTTTTAGCAGCTCCATTGGTATCATCTCCACCAATCGTTACTAAAACATCAATTTTATATCTTTCAATATTTCTAAGAATCTGTTGGGAGCGATCTTCCGGATTTTTTTTGCTTGGAAATGGATTAGTGCGACTAGACAATAAACCGGTTCCGCCATAAATTCCATTGTAAGGAATATTGGTTAAATCCACGATATCACCCTCTCCTAATAAACCCTTCCAACCCCTTAAAACGCCAAAAACCTTAAAGCCGAGCATGGAAGCTCTGTTTCTAACAGCTTCAATACTTGAGTTAATAGCGGGAGTATCTCCTCCACCGGATAAAATGGCCAATGTTTTGCCTGCGAAGATCTTTTCAGTTCTCATTTGATTCTTAGTTTTTATAAAGTTAACAATTCTATTATTGGTCTAAAGTTCCAAAAACAACATACAACTTACCTGTCGTTTCTCCTCTGTGAGAAACAAGAGTACGAATAAGTGCTTCCTCTTTTTTCATCTCATTCAGAATACTATTGGTCATTTTCTGAGCAGCGAAGTTAGTATAATCGATACTCACTACCTGTCCGGTGATTTGATAATAGGCATTAATTACATTATTCCATGCTTCTGTGCTACCATAAGTTGGCATATATAAATTCATCAATACCACTGATTGTGCTAGTAAACTATTGTAATTATGCAGAATAAAATAGTTAGTTACCGCATTGGAATCCCCTTCTAAGATTCTGTAAGGATCAGCAAAAGACATGGATTCCAAAACACCCTCAAAATAAGTGGTTAATCCTGACCCACAATAAGATGCTGCTAAATTGGTTTTTTGAATTAAAGAATCGATGAGATCCCCTTGTCCATGAGCGATGAGTGTATCCATAATTCCATTTGCTGAAGCTGGAAGTCCTATCTGATAGGCTTGATCAGAATAGTTATAAAATCCAAACTCATCAGAATTGGGAACACACAAATGAGCTATCGCAGTATCAGAACTTAATTCAAGACATTGTCTAAAGGCTCTGTTCAATTCGCTGTCTGTAAAATAGTAGGTTGAATATTGATTTGTGTCATCGGTACAAGCTGTAAAAATGACTGCAATTACAGCAATTACAATTAATTTGATTTTTTTCATTGATTTTTAAATTTTATCACGCAAAGATACTTATTTTTGTCGAATGATTTTGGAACAACTTAAATTTATTGAATCCATTCATTCTACGAATGTTACACTCATGGAAGAGTGCTCTAAATATTTGGAGCATTGGGATAAAAGATTCGATTTTTATGGAATTTATACCGATGAACAAACGCAGGGCAAAGGTTTGGGTTCGAATAAATGGGTTAGTCATAAAGGTCAAAACATTTTAATTAGTTTCATCTTCCAACCACCCATAACGACTCAAAATCAATTTTATTTTAATCAATTTTTTGCAATCTCCATTTTTACTTTTTTATCCCGATATATTGAAAACCTTTCGATCAAATGGCCTAATGATATTTATGTAGGAAATAAAAAAATTGCAGGAATTCTAATTGAGCATTCTATTCAGGGATCCAACCTTCAGTGTACCATTGCAGGTGTAGGGATCAATATCAATCAGACTCGTTTTGATCCTACTATTTTGAATCCAACTTCTTTAGCTCAAATTTCAGGTAAGGAATTTGATGTTACAATGTTGATTTCTGAGCTAATGAGAATTTTAGAAAAGCAATATCAGCTCATCAAAGAACAGAAATTTGAAGTTTTAGAACAAAATTATTTATCCCATCTGTATCAATATCAGAAATGGACACAATATCGGATAAAGGATCAGTTGATAACTGGTAGAATTGTGGGCTTATCTCCTTTTGGACAATTACTGATTGAAAGCGAATCAGGAGCAATATATACCTGCAACTATAAAGAAGTAAAATTTTTAATACCTACTGAATAACGATGAAAGAACGAGTAAGAGCTATTCTGAAACAATACTGGGGATTTGATCAATTCAGACCATTACAGGAGGATATTGTATTGTCGGTAATGGAAGGGAAAGACACGCTGGCTTTACTTCCTACAGGTGGTGGCAAATCGATCTGTTTTCAGGTTCCAGGAATGGCCAAAGAGGGAATCTGTATTGTGATATCTCCATTGATAGCGCTCATGAAAGATCAGGTGGAAAATCTGAAAAAAAGGGGAATCAAAGCTGCTGCCATATACTCCGGATTATCGAGTCGTGAAATTGAATCTTTATTGAGTAATTGTGCTTTTAGTGATACGATAAAATTTTTGTATGTTTCCCCGGAGCGTTTAAAAACAGAGATTTTCGTCAACTATTTGAAAAGGATGAATGTGTCGATGTTTGCCATCGATGAGGCACACTGCATTTCACAATGGGGTTACGATTTCAGACCTCCCTATTTGCAAATTGCCGAGATCAGGAGTCACTTTCCGGATGTTTCGATCTTAGCGCTGACTGCCACTGCAACGCCCGAAGTGGTTCAGGATATTCAGGATAAACTCGCTTTCTCCCAAAAAAATGTGTTTCAGAAAAGTTTTAAACGAGATAACCTTACATACATGGTGGTCAAGGAACAAAACAAAATGGGAAGAATGATCCGTGTCATCAACCATTATCCGGGAACAGGTATCGTGTATGTCCGAAACCGCAGAAAAACCAAAGAGATTGCAGAATATATCAAAGCTCACGGGATTTCTGCCGATTTTTATCATGCCGGGTTAACTAGTGAACTGAGAGATTCAAAGCAAAATGACTGGATGTCAGGGAAGACAAGAGTGATTGTCTCTACCAATGCTTTTGGGATGGGAATAGACAAACCAGATGTACGTTGGGTGATTCACATGGATATCCCGGACACACTGGAAGCCTATTTTCAGGAAGCGGGACGTGGTGGGCGCGACTTACTACCGTCAACTGCAGTAATGCTTTATGATGACGGAGATATCAAAGAGCTCAAAGAGGGTTTTGAACGAAGCTTTCCTTCCATTGAATTTATTAAAACAGCCTATCGGGAACTTTGCAATCACTTTCAGATACCCATGGGAGATGGGGAAAATAGAACTTTTCCTTTTCATTTGGAAACCATCTCAAAAAAACTAAAAGTGAAACCATTAGAGTTGTATAGTGCCATCACTTTTTTAGAAAAAATGGGCATTTTGATGCTCAATGAAGAGGGTAAGAAAAGTTCGGTAGTGATGATGAATATGCAAAGTAAAGAGTTAGACCATTTCTACAAAACCAATCCTGACCTAGAAGAACCTATAAAGTTGCTATTGAGATCTTATGGCGGTATTTTCACTAATTATATAAAAATTTACGAAGAGGATTTAGCCAAACGATCCGAGTCGGATGTGAACACCATCATGACACAACTGCGGGAGCTTTCATCCAAAGGGGTACTGGTTTATATTCCACGAACTAAAACGCCACAAATCAGCTTCTTAGTGAATCGGGTGGAAGAATCGTACTTATATTTTAGTGATGCTATTTACAAAACGCGCAAAGATGTAGCTAAAAAGCGATTAGAAGCAGTATTGCGTTTTGTAGAAACAACAGATCAATGTCGTTCCCAGCTTTTATTAGCCTATTTCGGGGAGAAAAAGAGCGTTCCGTGTGGAACCTGTGATGTATGTTTAAAATGGCATAATGAGCAGCTCCGAAAAAAGGAGCACGATGCTATTGTTTCAGAAATTCAAAAACATAAAGGGGAAACCCATAAACAGATTATCCAGGAAGTGTCGAAACAATTTGCTGAAAATAAGGTGATTGAAGTATTAAGGGAGATGATCGATTTGGGGTTTTAAATAGTGGGTATTGGGTTTTAGATATTAGATAGAACACTAATTCAGCAGATTTAACAGATAACCACTGATTAATCATAAGCTAATGTGAAAAGAAGCAAATAAGCAAATAATTCGTGGCTTATTTATTAAAAAATAAAACACAGAGTTCCACAATGATACTATTAGGACCAAGGACAAAGGACGAAGGACGAAAGACTTAATTATTCATTTGCTAATTTGCTAATTCTCTTTCGTCTTAATGATAAGATGATCACAAGTCCCTATTTTTCAACTTTTGGGCTTATGTAGTTGAATCCAATAAGAATGGAATGTAAATATTGAATATCTTTTACGATGCTACTTCCACTAAAATGGTTAGGATGTTCATAGATGTAAGGAATAATGAGATCTCCATATGATCCATACATGGAAAATGATTTACTCACTTTGTATTCAAGACCAACATGCCAGATACCACCCAATTCAATGTTTTTTTGAATTCTGATTTCAAATTCATTGTAAAAGTAAATTAATTATTTGAATGAATTACTATAAATTTATAAAAATTTGGTTATTTAATTTGAAATTAATATTTTTGCAACGAAAAAAAATAAGATTATGAAAAATGGATTCAAAATTGCCCTTTTTTTAATTTGCTTAAATATGTTTTGTGCATATTCACAAAGCAAATTTGAGGTTTATTACAAAATTAAAGAAACTATTTATAGTATAGATGAGATTAATACTCAATCAGATTTTCAAAAAATTATTTCTGAACTTCAATTTGATTATTCAATTGGTGAAAAATCAACCGTACGAATAATGCGATATGCAAAAGAAAAGTTTTACCCATTTGCAATCAATACTCCTGAAAAAAGGAAAGATCCAAAGGTTCAAAAAATTATTTCTAAATATACTGCATTTTGCATAAAACAGTTTAAATTATCATTTTTTAATGATGAGTATTGTTACCTCTTATATATTCCTAAAGATAAAAATCTTAATATGCCTGATGGATTTCAAGCAGAAACAGATTTTTTTATTTTAACAACAAATGCTGAAGTTTCTAAAAAAGGGGAATCCATTGACTGGAAAAGAGAAGATAACCTGGTCAATGAAAATTTTAATTTTATCAAGTTAAATGAAATTATTTATTATTACCCTTTTCTTAATCAAATGACAGTTAGTAATTTTTACAATAGAATAGATAAAAATGGAAATTTAATTTATAACCAACCCATAGGACGCGAACTGACAGGTTTTTATGAAAATATATACATAAGATCTCTTCAATCTAATTGTTTTGCAATGTCTTATTATGATGCCGGAGAAAATATTGAATCGGCTCGCAAAACACTGACATTAATGGGTGATCTTTTAATAAATGGTGAATGTAACGTTTGTCATTATAATTTTATAAAATTTGATACCCCGGAGGCCATTCATTCTTTTCGACTACAATCAGACCAATGTTATGAAAAACCTATAGTTTTAGAATTAGCACTATTTGAAAATGATAAATTAGATTCAAAAAATAATCAAAAACCTGGCTATACTATAATGCTTGCGGTTAAAAGTCCTGAAATTCCGGAAGATTCTTATTGGTCTGCATTGTCTTATAATACAATTGAAAGTTTAAAGAAAGAAGGCCATTATATTTTGAATAACCATAAAGGTAACAATCAATTAGTGAGATGTGATTTCAAATTAACATCACCAATGGAAGTAAAATGGGAGGTATATGCCCAAAATTCAGAAACTTCTTTTTATATTTATGATGAAAACAACGACAAAAAAATTATGATAATTCCCAATTGGATTTCATCTGAAAATAATACCTGGCATTTTCAAGGTACCATGAAATTAGAGAAGGGGGATTATAGATTTATGCAACCTACAAATGCAGTAGCAAAAGGGTATTGGCTTGTTTGTCTTGGTGAAACAGATGATAAGGTTAGACAACAACAAATTAAGGAAAAACAAAAACAAATGGATGAATTGATGGTTTGGGCAAAAGATGTTCTTAAAAAACAACTTACAGATATTGGTTACAAAGATATTAAAGAACAACAATTCTATAGTGAGCAGAATGTTCAAAAAGTAAGATTTTATTATCCGGGTTTTGAAACACAAGCTTTTGTTGTAACTCCATATTACGGTACTACTGTTAGTGTAGTAGATGGAAAAGGAAATATTATAATGGAAAAATCAAAAATGGTTGAACAAAAAGGACTTTATTTTCATGGAGTCTTTTTCAAAATGTTACCGGATAATGAGTATTTTATTTTAATTCATACTCCTTCAAATAAGTATGACAATACTTTTTTAATGTATGGATTGAAAAAGCAGTGAATTGTAAAACATTCGCCTTTCGCCCTTCGCCCTTCGCCTAATTATCACATTAGCTTATTAGCTTATTAGCTCATTATTTCGTATTTTTGCATCCTAAAATTAAAAAATGATGAAAAAACTTGCTTTGTTATTGGTTCTTGGGCTCTCGATTTTGGCCTCTTTCGCTCAAAATAAACAGATTACACTCGAAGATATATGGAAAAACGGAACTTTCAGACCTGATTATGTGCCGGGTTTCCAATCTATGCCAGTCTCCGATTGTTATACGATGATCTCTCGTTCCGGTATAGATAAACATCAGTTCTCATCCGGGGAATTGGTAGCTACTATTTTAAAAAGTACCCGATTAAGCGAATTGTCAAAAGGGAAACTATCAATCAGAGATATCGATGAGTATTATTTCGATGAGAAAGAGCAAAAAATCATGCTTGCAACCCAACAGGAGATGATCTATCGAAGAAGTTCTAAAGCATTCTTTTATGTTTATGATATCACTAAAGATACTTTGATTTTAGTAGCTGATACAACCAAAGGAAAACTATCGTTTGCAACTTTCTCACCTCAAGGGGACAAAGTGGCTTTTGTGAGAGATAATAATCTTTTTATAGCTGATTTAATAACCGGAAAAGAAACTCAAATCACTACAGATGGGAAACAAAACAGCATCATTAACGGAATGGCCGATTGGGTGTATGAAGAGGAACTGGAACTTTCTCAAGCGTTTGTCTGGTCCCCCGATGGAACGAAAATTGGATATCACCGCTTTGATGAGTCTCAGGTGAAAGAGTTTTCGATGACCCTTTGGGGAGAATTATACCCGGAACAATATAAATACAAATATCCAAAACCGGGAGAAGCAAACTCTAAAATCCAGCTTTTCTATTACGACTTAAATACCCAAAAATCTTATGATCTGGGTTTTGATACCATTGAAGATTGTTACTACCCAAGGATGATGTGGAGTGCAATTCCCAATCAATTGGTTGTTGTAAAACTGAACCGAGATCAAACCAGAATGGAACTTTTTGCGATGGATCTTCCTAAAACTGATAAAAAAGTGATCTATGTGGAGAAATTGCCCGTTTGGATCGATCTTCCTGAAAATATTTTATTTTTAAAAGATCAAAAAAGATTCCTGTTTACTTCTGAAAAAGATGGATACAGACATATCTATTTCTCTGACTATAACAATAAAATTACCCAACTTACATCCGGAAACTGGGAAGTAGCATCTATCGTTTATATTGATCAGAAAGAGCAAAAAATCTATTATCTATCTAATGAATCCGGAATCTATAACCGTGATCTTTACATGATAAGCTTCGATGGCAAGAAAAAGCAACTTTTATCATCCGGAAATGGCTGGTCAACGGCTGAATTCAGTACAACAGGCAGCTACTATAAATTGTCAACTTCTGACATGAATACGCCTCCCGTTCATGCTATTTATGACAAAAAAGGAAAGCAGCTGCGGGTTTTAGCAGATAATGCTAATTTAAAAAAGAAAATGGTTGATTACAATTTTTCCAATAAAGAGATGATTAGCTTCGTCACCAAAGATAATGTAACTTTATATGGTTGGATGTTAAAACCTGCCCATTTTAATTCAAATCAAAAGTATCCTGTGTTGATCTATTGCTACGGTGGTCCCGGTTCTCAGGAAGTGATGAATGGAATGCGCCGGATGAATGATGATTTGTGGTATCAGATGTTGGCTCAAAAAGGGTACATCGTGGTTTGTGTAGATGGAAGAGGAACTGCTGCGCGTGGAGCAGATTTCAAAAAGCAAGTGTACAGGAATATGGGAAAAATGGAATCAGAAGATCAGATCAATACCGCAAAATACTTGCAAACTTTACCTTATGTAGATCCTCAAAGAATAGGAATATGGGGATGGAGTTTTGGTGGTTATCTCTCCACTTTGTCGATGATGAAAGGGGAGGGGATCTTCAAAGCGGTGATGGCTGTAGCCCCTGTGACCAACTGGCGCTATTACGACAATATTTACACCGAGCGTTTTTTGACTACTCCAGCACAAAACCCAACTGGTTATGATGATAATTCGCCTATTTTCTTCGCAAATAAAGCAACCGGAAAATACTTATTGGTTCATGGTACTGCTGATGACAATGTCCATTTTCAAAATGCGATGGAGCTAGTAACTGCTCTCAACGAAGCTGGATTTCAATATGAACAGTTCTTTTATCCCAATAAAAATCACTTTATAATGGGGGGCAACACGAGATTGCATTTGTATACCAAGTTAACGGACTTTATTTTGAAAAATTTGTAGTTAGCTATCAGCTATCAGTTATCAGTTTTCAGTTATCAGCTATCAGTTAATCATTTGCTAATTCACAAATTTGCTAATTTGCTAATTCTTTTGCCCTTTACCTTTAGCCCTTAGCTTTGGCCATTATTCATTAATAATTAGCTTATTATCTCATTAGCTCATTAGCTTATTAATTAGGGCATTCCGGCTCGCAGGCTCGCCGTCGGTCTCCGGCCCATACTCCGCGTTTTTTATGCTAAGGGTCTGTATGGCCGGGCAGGAGCTCCTTCGTCGCTCTGCCCGATCCAACATCCCCTA
>JACCEE010537327.1_pt1 | contig 13175 bp, 7 predicted proteins | sample 7449931 | NCBI WGS metagenome assembly JACCEE01 (sample SAMN15323457, study PRJNA562643) | freshwater metagenome | isolation source: river surface water | place: USA:Blue River Watershed | collected 2017-08-19 | reverse complement strand
CATTCAAAACACCTTTAGTAGTTTCTACATTGGTAAAGTCTTCTATAACTTTATCACCATCAATTTCTTGTGCTTTAACTTCTTTCTTACCAGCGCATGTTTCACAAGTTGCTTCCATTGCTTCTCTGTCTGTCATTTCTTTAACAGTTCCGCAATCTTCACACTTGTATTTTGACTTAGCTTCTACTTCTTCTTCCTTGTAAGCAACGGTTGTTTTACGTGCTTGAAGATCCATTTCAGAAGGAATCTCAAAGCGCTTCAATTTAGCTTCGCCTGTAGTAGGAACTTTACCGTCCATTTGGTCCCAATCGACTTCGTACTCAAAGTCTGAACTTGTGCCTTCAGAACCTTCGAAACCAACAGCATCCATAGAATCCTTCAATTGAAGATTCTTAGGGTTTTTAGTAGGAACCTTAGTCTTAGCGAACTCAGGATTTTCACCCTTCATTGAGTTTTCGCCTTCCAACTTCATGGTTGGGTACTTCATTTCACCTGGATACTGATTCATTTCATTGCTGTGTTTAACACTGCCTGACGCCTCAACATGCTCCTCTTCAGAAGCAAATTTGCGAAGGATCTCTTCTCTCTCCGCACGGCGAGCAGCTAATGATTGTCTATTCATTTTGTTGTCTCTCCTGCTAGTTTTATGCATTTGGCTCTCATCGGAATTATCTTCCATTTCATCCTCATCTGAATCCATGTCCATATCGTCTGACATATCGTCATCTTCCATTTCCATATCATCATCAGAATCATTTCCGCCTAATACCCTGTCAAGCGCCTCTTGCACTGCCTTTTGTGCGGCGTCAACCATATCAGCGGGAACTTCAATTTCAAAAGTTGCGATATCGTTATCTTCTACTTCGCTTGCTTCATCTTCATCTTCGTCAATATTAAAATCATCAGTGCCTTCTAAAGGCATTTCGTCTTCGTCATCGTTCTTCATTTCATTTGCGAAGTCTGCAGTCTCTTCATGGCTGTCATCAAGATTTAAAAATCCACCTGACTCTTCCTTCATGAAGCCTGCCTCTCTAGCTAAGTTAGGAAGATACTTTGCTCTGATAGCTTTAGCTACTGCAATTGCTTCACTATCATTAAGTGATGCAGTGCGTTTCATGTCTGCTACACATGCTTCGAAATCTTCTCTGTCTGTTGCTTTCAATTCGGCTAAACGAAGAGCGGCAAAATGATCTTGAATACCAGCTGTCTTCTTATTGTTTTTCATTTGTTTGTGCTGCTTCCCTCATTTATTCACGCTCAACTACTCGGCAAAGTAGTTGATATTAGTAAATACTTTCTCAACAAAAGTATTTTTTCCCTGCTTTAGTTTTAACTTTTACAATAAAATGGGAGATTATTTACTCAATAATCTCCCATTTTAAGTTATTTAGTGATTAGTCAATCCAAGTAATTGTTACATCAAGCTTGCTTGGATTATTCTTGTTTTGTGCAACAGTGGTTTTAGAAATGTTTCCGCATGAATGGCAGAAAGATGTATCCTTAACCTTATTAGCTTCTCTGTTACCGCACTTTGGACAAACCATACCAATTGGAAGTCTCTTTGAAGCAGTTCTGTTAAAGCCTTCTTTAGCAGTTTCGAGATAAACATCAGCATCAACTGTTGCTGCGAGTCTGAATAAGCCCTTAACTGAAGCTGTTGCTGGCAAACCTGGCATTCCAGGAGCAGCAGGAGCGCCTGGAGCTGCAGGAGCTGGAGCACCCATTGGTCCACCAACTGGAGCACCAGCAGCACCTAAGTCACCCATTTCACCAAGTCCGCCTTCTTCAAGGCCCTCTTCTTCGTCTTTCTTTGCACCTTGACCGCCAGTGCCATCGGAAATAAGCTTCAAGGACATTTGAATCTCATATGATGATCCACATGAATTACAGGATCCCTTAGACTCTGCAACATCAACATCATCAGATCCACAGACTGGACATACAGTACCCCAAGGTTTCTTTTCACCAGGTTCAGCCATAGCGTCAAGATCTTCGCCTGGAGCATCTCCACCAGCAGCCATTGGGTCAGTTGTCATTGCTGAAATGCCTGGTCCGCCAAAAGCGCCAGCGTCCATTCCCATGTCAGGAGCTGCAGGAGCTGCCATGCCAGCACCCATTCCACCGCCAGGAGCAGCCATTTGTGCATATCTGCTCAAGATTCTGCTTCTTCTTTCATCTCTAGCCATTCTAGCTTCTTCAGTCATGACTACAGGTGCTTCGCCCATTTCATCAGGACCAATTTCAGAACCTACCATAGGAGCTGAAGATACATTTTCTGCTGAAAATGTTTTAGATGTTCTTGAAGAAACTGTTGCAGTGATATCTCCATAAGCTGATACATTTAAATCAGTAAATGAGAAAGTATTAGGATCAACTGTAAATCCATTGCCTTGTAGAACTTCCATTGCCTTTTGTCTGAAAGCGTCTTCAAAGCCTTCGTCATTTGGTTTCAAACCATCTAAATCTTCTGTTCTGCAAACAAATCTAATTGAGTCAGATGTTTCATGAGTCACTTGCATTGCAGCAGTTCTTTCTGAATTTTGCTTTGTTTCAATTGCTTTCACAATTAATTTTTCTGCAAGCTCTCCGTCAGAAACAAGTTTTTTGGCTGCAGTAACAATAGATTTTGTTGAAAGATCAAAGTTCGTTGCGTAATCAGCCAACCAGCCAATTACATTGCTTGAAAGATCGGTTTTAGAAGCAACTCTTTCGCCCCAAAATTCTCTTCTAGCTCTTGATTTTAATCTTGCATTTGTAGCAGAAGCTGTTCTTGCTTTATTTACCTCAGCAATCATGTGACCTATATCCATGCTTTCTACTTCTTCTGCAACTTCATCTGGAGCAGAACCAGTCTCTTCAGCTGACATCGCCATTGCAGAAATGACTGACTTGAGATCATTTTTAGAAATCAAAGCATCTCCAGTGACGTTGCCTTTCAATGCAGTTCTAAGTTCTTCTGATTTTGAAATCTTAGCTTTTGCTTCAGATGTTGTTCCTTTGGCTTGAGCAATTCTTAATTCAGCACTCTTTGTTACAGTTTCAACTGTATACTCTGCTTCGCTTGCAGCAACTCTGAGTGCTTCAGCAAGATCTCCAGCTGTAACTGACTTAGAAACTTTATCTCCAAGTGATTCAAGAACAGCTGTAACAGGAGAGCTTGATACTCTTTCTGTGCCAAAGAAATCAGCTTTAGATGCGAGTTTTACACGTACATCAGAACCTGCAGATGCTGTAGCAATCAATTCTGGTAAAAGTTCTTCATTTGCAAGCTTTGTAGCTGCTTCTACAATTTCGGATGGTGTTGAATATGATGCTACTACAGCATGAGTAAGTGCATCAACAGTATGAATCATAACTTCATGTGCTGGAGCGGAACCTTCTACTCTACAGCAATCAAGTCTTTCATTTAAACCTTCTTCAGATACGCCCTTATTAGCTTGAGCAACCAATTCTGATAATGCTTCTTTTACTTCAGAGTCATGTACTTTATGTCCATAAAGACTAGCAGATGATAAAGCATCTTCGCCATACTCAGCACTATCTTTTCTAAGTGATTCTAATGATTCTTCTCTTGTTTTATCGGCATGTGAGTCTGCATGCATTGTAGCAACTCCATCAGCCAATGCTTTGTATGGAACGCCCTTTCTTTCACCCTTAAGTTCAACTTCTTTTACATCTTTATCCATATGAGGAGCTTTGATTGCAGTTTTAACAAAATCTTTTAGAAGATCTGCAGCAACTCTTGCACCTTGTCCGCTTTCCATAGCAGAAAGTTGTTGTTCAGAAAGAATTGGTTCCCAGTTTGATCTATTACCATTTACAAATCCAGTAATAGAACCATCTGTTGAAAGAACTACACGATTACCAGCACTATCCTCAACCTTGAAATCGATTGTAACGGCGGCTGCTAATTTTTTGCGTTGTTCAGACGCTATCTTAGCAAAATGATCCATTTGATTATTTCCCTCCGCCCTTAGTGAATGGGGCGTATTGTTTCTAATATTTTTGTTTCGTTCATTAGCAACTCTAATAACGTTTTGAGTAACAGAAGCAATTGCTGTATTATCTGACAAAGCTTCCTTTAATTGAACCAAGCCTTTAGATAATTTTATAAATGAATTATCTTTCGACTGTGGTGTTGTGCTGGCAAAGACTTCTCTTCTACCATCTTTCGATGCCCATACAAGATTATTATTGGATGAAGCTAATGCAACAGCTCCTCCAACTCCTTGAGGCTGACCAGTGAATAAAGCTGGTTCGATCATTCTTCCAACATTTCCAGCAGGCATATAATTAGCAGGTGCTGTTTGTGCTTGCTGAGGTTGTTGTTGTGGCTGTTGTTGAAGCTGTTGTTGATTCAAAGCTTGTTGACCTTGAGCTGCTCCAACATCAATACCATCATCAATCATGTCTTGCATAGTTGATTGAAGGTCTGCCATTGATTTAGTGATTTTGCCCACATGTGCTAAATCAACATTGTCTTTTCGTGCAAACATATTCATCACTGCAACTTCCAAGAAGTTTAATGATAAATTAATTAAATCAAGAATATTCAATCCTGATCTTGGGTCAATTCCTAAAGCTCCCAAAACTGCTTGAACTGTGGCATTTTGATTAGCTCCCTCTCCTGCCATCAATTGTCCACCGATTAAAGTTCCGGCATTTTGCGCTAATCTAATTGCAGTTCTGGTAGTATTTTCTGCTACTCTTAAACATTCTTCATATTCATGTCTGTAAATTGGATCAGATGGAGCACCTTGTTGAGCAATTACAATGTTAGAAATAAGCTCTGATGCTTTCTTTTCGGCATCAGTAGCAGCATTTAGAATATCCTCAACATCATAGATTTCTTTAATTTCACAAGAATCAAATGCACCATCACCAACACAAGAAAGTTCGATAAACTTTAGATCATAGTTCTCTTCATAAATTACTTTGCCAGAACCATTCTCTTTTTTGCCTTTCCATTTTTTAAGACAACTACAATATTCTTTTTCAGTGTATGCTTTATTGCCACACTTTGAACAAATCCCATATGCAACAGAACAGCCCATAGATACATCATGGATTACGCCTGTTCTAATGTTTCTAGCAATATCAGGATAAGCTTCTTCATCTACAAAGAAAGTACAATAGACACAATTTTCTGATTCATCCCATTCAGCATATACAACCATGCCTTTTGCTTGCTCAATATCATCATTCTTGTGGTTAGTGTAAATTGGAACACCTTCGAATGTTTTGTAAGCTGGGATTTTTTCGCCTTTAACTTCAACTTCTTTTAATAATTCAGCTTTTGAAAAATAGTCTCCACTATGATTTACTGTGTCTGCATCAATGGATCTAGCTCTTACCCAAAGGAGTTTTGCATCCTTACGAGCTTTCATTTCTTTAACAATATCGAAATCTTTATATTTTTCTAAAACTTCTGTCGGATCTGCATATAAGGATTGCAAACCTATCTTAGCAGCCTCTCTCATTTGTTTGGAAGCAGTTTTAAGCATATGTTCTCTTGCAGTATTTCTGTCTTGTTCGGTTAGGAAACTATTAATTGTTATAGGTCCACCTTTTGCTACTCTATACATAAATAAAAATTTCTCCTGCAATTGTTTAATGCTGAAACAATTTTAGACATTTACTCTTGTTTGTGTTCTCGATAAATGTCTAAAAGTCCTGTTTAAACAAGAAAACCTATCGATAACGATAGGTTTTTTGTACACATAAGATTGTGATTACAATTTTATATCATCTGGATTTTGAGCTTCAGCTTTTCCTGTTTTTTTCCTAATTGCTTGCATCACAACATTCAAAACATCTTGTGGATGATCATTTAATTCTTTATCAGTAAATCTTAAAATAATCCAACCATTTGATGCTAATTCAATATCTCTTCTTTTATCTTTAGCAATTTTATCTGGATTGTTATGCCAGATTTCTCCATCAGCTTCAACACCAATTTGAAGAGTTGGAATTGCTGCATCTAATTGATAATCCATTGTTGGACCAGCAGAGTATTGAGCATAAAGTGGATATGGTAAGTTGATTGATAGCAAAAGACCATAAAGTTTCTTTTCAATTGATGTAAACATTTGAGCTGGTGGTCTTTCAACTTTCTTTGCTGCATAAACTGTTTTTGTTTCTTCATTATTAGCAAAGGTATATTGTTCGTATTCAGCATATGTATTCAATGGCTTTGCATAAGCACCACCAAAAGGTTGAGGATTAAGAGTTCCTCCAAAACCATCGTAGTTTTCAGGCAAAGATCCTAATTTGCCTCTTCCAGATACAGGTGCTAAACTTCTTACAAATCCTTCATGAGCAGCAGACTTAAATCTTCTACCAGCTACACGCACATTAACAAGACTGCTATTTCTTTCAATGTTCTCATAATAAAGATCATTTATAATTGATGAAGCCAATCTGTAGTTTTGTAAGTAATTATTAGCCATAGGCATTCCAGGCATTGCGCCACCTGCTGGAGGCATTCCCATACCTGCTGGAGGAGGTGGTGTCATTCCCATACCTGGAGATCCCATGCCCATATCAGCTCCAAAACCTTGACCTGTAACATCACCTGATTGGAATCCATTATTAACGTCAATGTTTCCAAATGCAGGATTTTGAACAAAGTTAGACCCTTGCTCAAATCGCAATCTTTCAATTTCTTGATCTGGATCTAACCCAAAGGCTTCAATCAAAGTCATATTTGAAATAACACCATTTGAGTTAGCAGTAACAAGCATTTGAAGCTTGCCAGTGTCATCTCTTAATTGAAGGTCATCAAACTTAATTGTAGGAAAGATAATTTCTTCTTGTCCTCTTTCACCTTCAATAGTAAATCCATTCCATTCGGCTACAGGTTTGAAAACACACTGCTCAACCCATCTTGCAACTTCTCTTCTAAATGTTTCTAATCTTTGAGCCATTGCAAGAAGACCAACTTGAGCGTTTCCATATGTAGGGCCTTCGCCATTAAGTAAAGCCTTATTGAGCATTACTCCATCTAAGATTTCTTGATCAATTAACTCGTATTCATTAGTTAACTGAAGAACTTTTCCTGATGCACCAACATAGTCAAAGTCAAATGCATGGTGAGTTACAAGAGTAAGGTTAGGATCGTTTGCAATTGCAGCTAATTCATCCTGTACTGAATCAAGATCTTCTTGTGAAGCAGGTCTTTGATCATTACCAACTTTGACAACTTTGACTGGAAGAATATGTCTTTCAGCAACAATCCATTGAGACTGTCTTAATTTATCCTTGTATGCTAATGTTGGAAATAATGGGCGAATTAAAGGTGTTCCATAATCTTCCCAAGGATTTGACCCATGCTTAAAGTGATGAATTGAAATTGGTGAAAGAGGAATTGGATCGCCTTTCAAAATTAATTTCTTGACATTATCAGGAATAGCATCATAGTATTCTTTGGGCTGTCTTTCATTAACAATTCTAATTTCTTCAGGAGATGGCTTATAAGTATACATTCCTGTTTGATCAATCATGCTAGGGGATTTAAGCACACTGTCTGGATTTAGTAAGCAAACAGATTTCCATGTTGCGCCATCATGCTTGCAAACTTCATTCTTTTCTTCATCCCAGTTTGATCCATGACAATGCTCACAATCTAAAGAAAGAAGAACAAAAGCATCACCTAATAAGTGGTAAACCTTTGAAATCTCAGGAAGCCATTTTTGAAAGTTAAGCTTTTCAATAAGTTTTTCAAAATAATCTTTTACGTATGAAGATGAACACTCTAATTTCCAACCAGAGAAAGGGTAGTTAGTATAGAAATTGATGGCTGCAGCGATTTTAGGCTCATTATTTCTCCACCAATTAGCCCACAAATAAACTTCTCTTCTTGCATTTGGTATTTGAAATGAAGTAGGAGTTAAGAATGGAGAATAAAAATTAGGTGCGGTGGTCATGGCATTATTTCCACCGTATTGTGATGTTTTTGAATTAACAGAAGGTCCTAAACCTGTTGTAATTCTTGAAGCAGCATATTGACCAGAATAATCGGTCGAAGCTACTTTTTCTCCTGTTACATTTTGCGCTGCGGTTTTTAAAACGTTTGCTAATGTAGGTGCATTCTTTGAACTCATATTATATTTATACCCACATATAGTTAGAAACTACTAAATTAATGTTCTTGCTGATGGTAAATCGCCCTTGAAAGCAGCGCCACTTTGTCCTTGTTGAAAAAATGAAGAATTACTTAATCCTGTTTGTAATAAGATGCCATTACCAGCTTCTTTAGATTGCATGTTGACAGGTTCTACGCCTACTGATGATTCTCTGGATGGTTCAAGAGCAAGTTCTAATGGAACAATATTTTCATGAAAAGGAGATTTTAATCTATTCAATCTTGATGCTTCTTGATCAACAACTTCATGAGGTCTATTGATCATAATTTCCCATAATTCTTTTTGTTGATCTTTTGATAGTTCATAATATTCTTCAAGGGTTTTACCCATATGTTGAAGCAAGTTTAAAAGATCAGAATTAAGTTCATCATGATTTTTGTAATATGGTGAATCTTTTTTATCACTTATTTGCGAAGCCTGCTCTTGAGTTACAGGCAAAAGAGGAGTTGCCTTTATAGCTCCTCCTCCAATGTTGGCTTTTTTAAATCTGTACCACATTATTTTTAGTCTCTTGATTCTTCTAAAATGTAATCCAAACCTAATTCTTTTGCAAACTCTTTTAAATCATCATCAGAAAATTGATGTCCCCAATCTTCAGCATCGTCAGCCAACATTTCTTCGATTGACTTATCATGCTTCTTATTAGTTCTTTTTTCTTCTAAAGTTTCATTAATTGTCTTTACTTCTTTAGATGCAGTTTTATTTAAATGATCTACTAAACTTTTGTCATCTCCATCTCCTGCATCTTTGTTAATTTCTTCAGATACATTGATAGGATTTTCTTTCATTTCATTGACTTTTTGAATGGTAGATTTTGATTCGTCTTCTTTTCTGTCATACAAACCAGCGTTGTCATCTAAGTTTGTTTCAAGGTCTTTTTCTAAGTTAACTCTTCCATTGTATTTATCAACAAGCATATCGAATAAAGATTTCTTTTGTTCGCCTTTGTGGTTGAGTTGGTCTTCGATGGTTTTTGAATGATCTGATTGAGCAGTTCTTTTGTTTAATTTTTTATCATCTACGGTGTGACCAAATCCAACAGCAGGTAAATCAGCTAATTGTTTTTCCATGCTGTCTTCAACATTCTTTTCTTCAGATCTTAATTTAGCTGCTTTAAGATCGCTGTCTTCAAACATTTTTTCATAACCATGCTCATCTTTGTGAGTTTGTCTTTCACCATCTTTGATGTTTAAAGAATTAGCTTCATTATCTGGGTGTCTTGTAGTATCTAATTTACTCATTACGACATCATGTGATTGGAATGCTTGTTTCATCCATGCTTCGTAATTACATCTAACATTACCATCAGCATCAAGTCTGGAATCAACACAGTTCCATCTACATTTTGATGCTTCCATAGGTACAGCAGATCCAAATTCTACTTTACCCTTAGGGCACATTAGAATTGGTTCACCATCTGTAGTAGCAAGAGTTGTGTATGCAATTCTTGTATTTCTTGGTGTTGAATATGCTTCGTACATGCTTTTGATGACTCTTGAAGCATTAGCAATATGGGCATAAGATCCAGTGCTCAACATACTGTCAACATCTTTGAGTAATTCGTATTCTTTATTATTTGCAACTCTTTCCAAACGCTCAACAGTTGCAATTGCTTCTGCTTGCCATAAACCTGTTGACTTTCTTGGTAAATTACTTGCAATTCTTTCCATGGTAAATGCATCAGTTTCATTGCCTAAAGCACAGTTGATTGATGCAAATAAATGTCTTAGTTCTTTTCTAATATATGCATTTCTTGTTTCTTGAAGTGTGCTTGCTAAATGCTTCAAAGCACTTTCCATCTTTTCAGGGGAGTCCATCTTAAATATTTTAATGACATGCTTAGGACCACCCATGTCTAAAAACTTTTCTGCAATCGGATCTGAGTCTTTTGCAAAATCATTATCATCTAAATCATGAAATGGAGTTTCAGGCATTGCGTGAAGTGGTGAAAATTTGCTCATAACCTTATTGAGCATTTCCATAATCCCTTGACCACCAATTACCTTTCCAACAATATTAGGGTTGTGAGAGTGAAGTTTCATTTTAATTGTGTAATTTTTATTTTCCATTATTCCTTACCCTAAATCTAATTCTTTAAGATCCATTCCTCTTTTTGTCAATTCTGATTTAATTTTTGCAAGTTCTTCTTTAGCACCGTCTTTACTAGCAGCTTCTTTAAAATCGCCTTGAGGAGTTGTTTTGCTATATGCTAGTAAGTCATCCAAAAAATAAGCTCTGGAAAGTAATTCAGGTGTAGATCTTTTCTCATGATTTGGCTTTGTGTCATAATCATATCCAGCTGTTTTTACATTTAATTCTGAAGAAGATTTTTTTTCTTGTTTCTTTTCTTCTTTTACTTCAGGCTTAGAATCTCTTTTTAGCTTTTTGTTATAATCTCTCACAATGTCTACAGCACGTTCAACAGTTTCATTATTCCAGATTTTTTGTTTAGCCAAATATCTGACAATATCTTTCTTTTCGAGTCCATGATCTAAAAGTTTTCCAACTTTACCCATTAAAACACGGAAAGGATTGCCTCTTGTTTTTTTCTTTTTCTTATATTGTGCTTGTCTGAAATTGAAAGCCATTGTCTTATTTCCTGCAGTATGAGATTGTTGTGAGTTTACATCTTTAATATGATTGAGTTTATGTTTCATTCTAGCTGCTAATTCTTGAGGAGTTGGATCATACTTTCCAGTTGATGGGTTTTTACTTCTCTTTTTAGGATCATTAGCATACTCAATTGAATTCATGAGCTGTGAAATCATTTTTTTGTATTCAGCTCTGGTAACTCTTGGATAGATCTCTTCTAATTCTGTTTTAAGATCTTGCATATTCTGCTCACTGTTTGAAAACTTGTCCAAAACAGTAGTCATTTCTTTAATTGAAACGCCTTCAGAACTACCAGACATGGCCTGGCTTCCATCTGCACCAACTTGTCTTAAATCAAGATTGTTAATGCCAGAAGCTGGGTTTGAAGCAATTCCTGAGAGAGAATATTTTCTATCCATATTAAATCTTATCGATATCTATGCTGATGTTCTTATAAATATCGTTAATTGTTTGAGCTCTATTTACAGCTCTATTTTCGAGGTCTTCTGTATGATTCTTCTTCAATGCAAGTCTTTGTTCTCTGGACTTTTCTTGCATAGCTAATCTTTGAGTTTCTCTGTTGTCAAGAGATTCAGTATCAATCATGCCAAATTGTGAAGAATATTGACCTTCGTTAGCTGTTCTGAGTACTGAATGAGCTCTGTTAGAAACAACACTAGACTTTCTGATTGTGTTAAGTTGTCTTTCTTCCCATGCATTATGTCTAGATGCTTTTGCTTCTCTTCTTTGAGCTTCATTAACCATAGCTTGTTGGCTTGTTGATTCTTGGCTATTCAAAAACTCTTCTGAAATAGCAATCATATCTGGGTTAAAAATCGAAGCACTTCTGCTGAGCATTGCATTCATGTATTCATCTGCAGAATAAGCCTTCAAACCTGAAGTAGTTGTTCTGGCATTGGTTCCTTCATCATACTCAGATCCAGCTCTTCTGATAGCGTTTAAACCAGTGAGTTCTTCTCTATCAAAATTGTATGTTGGTTCTTCATAAATGGAAGCACCTTGGATCTTTTCCCATGATTTTGAAAAAGTTTCGGCTGTTTTTTGATTTCCAATAGTTTGTTTTGAAATCTTAATTCTATTTTCTGTAGAATTATTTTTCAATTCAGCATATGGATCATCAAAAGCTTCAAAACTTGCGCCTACGAACTTCTTTTCAATAAATGTTGGAATATTTTCTGTTTCTGAAACTCTTCTGAACTTGCTCATTTTATGCATCCTATTAATTCTCAAGGCTTAATCCCAGGGCTTTCGCCCTGGGATATTTGAACTTGAGGATTTGTATTAGTTTTTAAATAACTCGTCAACCCATTCTGGGTCGCCATAACCGAGTTCATTCTTCCAGTAATCTTTACATCTGTTGATATTTGCTGCATCTAATTCAGATTCTTTGATCATCTTAGCAACAACAGTTCTCTTTACATTTGTATTTAAGTTGGAAGCCATAACTTCTTTGATTTCTGCAACTGCAGGTGCTTCTGCAACTGGAGTGTTGAGCATAGCTTCGACATATTCAACTGGGAAGCCAGATGCAATAGCTTTTGCAGCAAATGCTTTCTTTGCAGAATTGTTTAATTCTTGAGCCTTAACAAACTCAGATTGATTGCTTGCTGTTCTTGTAGATGACTTCTTCTCATTGTTTGCAGCTGTTCTTACAAGATTTTCTCTGTAAGCTCTTCTTTGTGCAAGTTTGAGTTCGTGTGCTTGTGCAGTCTTGATATTGTCTTCAATTTTGTTAGCAAGTCTTACTCTTCTTTCATGTCTAGCTGCAAGAATAGTGTTTGCTAATTTAGTATTTCCAGATGCTAAAGCTGCTTCAACTGCTTCAGCTGATAATTGTGAAGGATCAGTAAAGACGATCTTAGAAGCTTTCTTTTCCATTTCAGACTCAGTTTCTTCATCATCTTCATCAGTGTCTACGTCAGAATCTTCATCTTCTTCTTCAGAATCTTCATCTTCTTCTTCAGTATCTTCATCATCTTCTTCAGTATCTACTGCAGCCCACTTAGCGTTGACTGGTTCTTCTGCACCTTCGGCGATTTCATCGAAGTGTGATTCATACTTGCTATGAAGTGCTTCCATAAGTTCTTCAGGAACTTCACTCTTCTTATCTTTATCCTCGCCCTCTTCCATTGCGGCAAGTCTTTGGCCAAAAGCATCCCAGTTGATGCCTGTAAATACAAGTTCAGAATCCAATCCAGATTCTTGAAACTTGTTTGGGAAAATTCTATCTGCCATTATCTTAATTTCTCCTCAAGTTCAATCCTTCTAATCTTTTTTTAGAATGTAATCAAGTAAGCAATTGATACTTACTAAAAACCTTCTATAAAAATAGTGTTTAGCCCTGCTTTTAAGGCATTATTAATTACTTTTACGGAAAACTATTTTGTTATCCTTGTATTCCAATTTATCTCCGACTTT
>JACCEE010615066.1_pt1 | contig 13178 bp, 10 predicted proteins | sample 7449931 | NCBI WGS metagenome assembly JACCEE01 (sample SAMN15323457, study PRJNA562643) | freshwater metagenome | isolation source: river surface water | place: USA:Blue River Watershed | collected 2017-08-19 | reverse complement strand
TGGAATTAAGGTTCCATTCGAACACTAAGGAAGTAACTGCACTTACTCCGGAATGGCATGCTCTGTCATTTCGGAAAGGGGTGCTCTGAATTAGCAGAAACAATGCATTATTGCATTGGAATACTCAGTAAATCAAAAGAATGCTTTATTAAACAAGATTATGACTATGGTGATCGCCTTGAGTATGACTTCGGAGAAGTAAAGTTAATAATAGATGGGGTTCTTGATACTTATCATTTAGCGGTATTATCTTCACCAGCTTCAGACTTTAGGTGGGCGTTTTTATATAGAAATCAAAAGCAGGAAGTATTTATGGATTCTCATGTTAAATTTTTTGATATGATTGGTGGCATATATAAAGAGGTTGTATACGATAATATGAGAAATGTTGTAAGTAAATTTATAGGAAAGCACGAAAAAGAATTAAATCCTAATCTTATAAAACTATCACTATATTATGGGTTTAATATTAACGTAACTAATTGCTTTAGTGGAAACGAAAAAGGACATGTAGAGGGAAGTGTTAAGATAATTCGTAACAAAGTATTTTCCAAACATTATAAATTTAAAACGTATGAAGATGCATGTGCTCATTTGAATAATGAATTAAACGTTATTAATAAAGAAAGTACTATTCAAGAAGAAAGGCTAAAATTATTGCCCCAAAAGCCTAAATTAGAATTAGGAATACTAAAGGATGTTATAGTAAATAAATATAGTTTTATTAGGGTTGATGGTAACTTTTATTCAGTACCAGAATATTTAGTAGGAAAAGAAATACAAGCAAAAGTATATTTTAACAGAATTGTTATTTTTAGCGAGTTATCATTTGTATGTGAGCACAAAAAGAAAGATGGAGCGAATGAAATAAGCATTGATATAAATCATTACTTACATACATTCGCTAAAAAGCCAGGAGCACTTAAAAACTCCTTAGCTTTAAAAAGCCTACCACAGCTGAAATCCATCTATGACATTTATTTTAGCAAAAATACAAAAGAATTCATAGAGATTTTACATAAAAATAATAATAAAACAATCAATGAATTAGTTGATATATTAAAATCTTACACACTGGGAGAAAACAAAGTTATTGAATTTAAACATATCAAAGATACAGTAACACTTGGAACTATTACTAGGGCTCAGACAAATAAATACAATAGTATATGTATAAGAGGAGGTTCAAGATGACAATAGCAGAAATGTCTCATGAATTAAAGTTACCAAATACAAAAGCAAACCATAATTTCCTTGTTGATGAGGCAAATCATACAAAAATGAGTTATTTAGAGTTTTTAACTTATATTCTTGAAAATGAAGTTTTACTTCGAAGGGAAAATAGTATAAAAACAAAACTTAGACATGCTAGGTTTCCTTATAAAAAGTATTTGGAAGACTTTAGAATAGAAGGATATGAACAAGAACTAGCTGCAAAGTTTGAAGAACTTAATAGCTTAACTTTTATAAACTCAAAAGAAAATATAATACTTATAGGTAGCCCCGGTTCAGGTAAAACACACTACTCTATTGGATTGGGAATAAAAGCATGTATGCAAGGGAAAAGTGTATTATTTATATCTGTTCCAAATTTAATGATAGAATTAAAAGAAGCAATGAGTTTAAATCAATTTAATAATTACAAAAAGAAATTCGAAAAATATGATTTAGTAATTTTAGATGAATTGGGGTACATATCTTTTGACAAATCTGGCTGTGAAGTTCTATTTAACCTCTTATCAAATAGAAATGATAATGGTTCCATTATTATCACAACTAATCTAGCATTTGATAGATGGGAGGAAATATTTATAGACCCTATGTTAACTGGAGCTATGGTTGATAGACTGGCATATAAAGCTCACATAATGGATATTTCTAGAGAAGTTAGTCATAGGTATGAAGAAACAGTTGCATGGATTAATGGGAAAAAATAGTGGCCCCATTTTGAATTAATATTTGGACCACTTTTCAGTTGACAAATACAACCACCTAGATTTGACACCTTTTTCACCCGTTTTTGGCTCCAATTTTGACACCTTTTGACTCCAATTCGACCCCAAAACCTACGATATTTTACGATAAGAAAAACCACTTCCAAATCACTCAAAACCGCTTAAAATCTAAGGTTTCCAAGCCCTTTCTTAAAGTTCATAAGGCGTCACTCTGATAACTACCAACTCCCACCTTATAATTCATACGGCGTAACCTGATAAACATAATAATTCAACCAATTACTATACAAATTATTGCAATGAGCTCGCCACTGTAGTTTTGGGCGATTGGCTGGGTCATCTTGTGGAAAGTAATTCTTAGGCACAGCGATGTCGAGGCCCTTTTGGACATCTCGGTTGTACTCATCTTGTAGGGTTACTCGGTCATATTCTAGATGTCCCATGATGAAGACTTGCTTTCCGTCCTTGGTCATGACAAGTAGCACGCCTGCTTCTTCCGATTCAGCTAGGATCAAGAGATCTTCGCATGCATGAATCTGTTCATCATTCACGCAGGTATAGCGACTATGTGGCGCTAAGAAGTAATCATCAAATCCTCTCACCAACGCTTCTTTGCGATTCATAACTTTATGTTCAAAGACACCGAATACTTTCTCTGATAATAGTTCCTTCTTCATTCCAAAATGATGGTACAATCCCGCCTGGGCTCCCCAGCAGATATGAAAGGTTGAAGTTACATGCTTCTTAGACCAATCCATGATCTCGCACAATTCTTCCCAGTAATCCACCTCTTCAAACTCGATTTGCTCAACAGGTGCTCCTGTAATAATGAGTCCATCAAAATTCTTATGGCGAACCTCCTTAAATACGGTGTAGAACTTATTCAAATGATTGGACGACGTATTCTGGGAAACATGAGTATCCATCATCATAAACGTGATGTCCACTTGTAATGGCGTATTGGAAAGTGCACGAAGTAGCTGCAATTCCGTATCCTGCTTAACTGGCATCAGATTCAGGATCAAGATTTGTAAGGGTCTGATTTCCTGATGCATTGCACGATTTTCATCCATCACAAATATATTCTCATTTTCCAAAATTTCTTTTGCTGGTAAATCACTCTGTGTCTTTATTGGCATGTTGGTTCCTCATTTCTATGTATTTTATTCCTTCTATTATTCACTCTTTCCAATCATTACTAAGAACTCCTTCTCCGTAATAATTGAAACTCCCAACTCTTTTGCTTTCTTATTTTTGCTCGAATTGGACATAGAATCGTTATTAATTAAATAGTTCGTTAACTTGGATACAGATTGGGATACTTTCCCCCCCAGTGTTTCAATTTCTTCTTTTAGTGCGTTTCGATTCTCATAATGTTCCAAGCTTCCAGTTATAACACATGTTATTCCATCCAAAATCATGAATTCTGATTTGGCAGGCATCTCAATATCTAATATACGAATCAATTCTAGATACTGATCCCTATTTTGTGGCACTTCAAAATACGATACAACCGCTTTGGCTAATACATCCCCAAATCCTTCGATGTCAGACAGTGCCTCCTGCTCAGCAGTTATAATCGTCTCTGGCTGATAGTTCATTGCCTTACACAATACTTTTGCATTGGCGACTCCAATTCCAGGAATCCCAAGTGAATAGATCAGCCTTGGTAGTGTTGTGGATTTTGATTTTTCAATACGATCCACCAAATTCTGAAAAGATTTCTCTCCCAACCCTTCCATTTCTATGAATTCGTCCCTATGCTTACTAAGTGAAAACAAATCTGTAAAGGTATGTAAAAACCCCTTTGCAATTAATTTTTCCAATGTTGCCTCTGACAACCCTTCTATATTCATAGCATCCCGACTTACAAACAAAGAAAAACTCTTGATTTTTTTGGCTGGACAATCTGGATTTGTACAACAAAGCACTTCCACGTCTGTTTGCTTCATGATTGAAGTCTCCTGACCACATACTGGACAAGTCGATGGAATGACCAATGTATTGCTTCTTGTGAAATTATCACCAATTTGTGGAATAATCATATTGGCTTTATATACGCTAATGGTATCACCAATACCTAATTTCAGTGCCCTGACAATGCTGATATTGTGAACTGAGGCTCTACTTACAGTTGTTCCTTCAAGTTCTACGGGTTCAAATATCGCCACCGGATTAATTAAACCTGTACGACTTGCACTCCACTCTATTTCAAGCAATGTTGTTTCTTTCAATTCATCCTTCCATTTAAAAGCAATCGCATCCCTAGGGAATTTTGCTGTACTTCCTAACGACTTACCAAATTTAATGTCTTGAAACATCAGTACTAATCCATCGGACGGATAATCACAGGTTGCAATCCTAGATTCAAAATTATCAATTGCGGCAAGTATTGTATTGCCACTAACAACTTGGTAATCCACCATTTCAAATCCCATTGATTTTAAGAAAAGCAGTTCTTCTTCCCTTGTCTGAAAATTCTGATCCGTTGCTGATACCAATGTAAATCCATAGAAACGAACTTTGCGCTTGGCTGTTATTTCACTATTGAGTTGACGAACGGAACCTGAACACAGATTTCTTGGATTTTTATATTTTGCACTGACATCCTCAATTTCTTTATTGATTTCTTCAAATTGGGAGTACGTAATAATTGCTTCCCCCCTAAGGGTTAGTGTTTGATCAAACGGAATTTTGATTGGGATGTTTTGAAAGGTTCTAGCATTTTGAGTAATCACTTCTCCAACTTGCCCATCTCCCCTAGTGACTGCCTTGGTCAATTCTCCTCCCTCATAGGTAAGAACAATTGTTAGTCCATCCAATTTCCAAGACAAGATACCCTCCTTATCAAGTAACCAATCAACTAATTCTTCTCGACTCTTTGTCTTTGTTAACGATAGCATTGGCGCAGAATGTGCCTCTTTCAAGAGTTCATCCACAGCCTCATAACCAACCTTCACAGTTGGACTATTCGATAAGATAACACCTGTTTCTTTTTCTAATTCTACCAATTCATCATACAGTCGATCATACTCGAAATTGCTCATCATTTCCTGATCATATGCATAATAATACTTTGAAGCCTGATTTAACATTTCAATTAGTTCAAGTATTCTTTTCTTTTGTTCTTGATTCGATTGATTTAATTCGTTTTGCATGCTATTCTCCAAATTCTATTCAAAACTCTTTTGGTGGGTTCATTCGAACCGACTGATAGAGCTGCTTACATTCCTTTTTATCAAGTTTTCTAAGGGTTCCTATTTTCTGATTACCAAGTGACACCGTATTCACTCTTATTCGTTTGAGGGAAACCACTTCATAGGATAATTCCTGGCACATTCGACGAATCTGTCGATTGAGTCCCTGGGTCAATATAATATTGAACGTATAGTCACCAATCTTTTCGATTTTGCAAGGTTTCGTGGATTGTTTAAGGTCCTTTATATAGATTCCTTGAGACATTTTTTGTAGAAAAACATCCGTTATTTTTTGTTTTACTTTTACAATGTATTCTTTCTCATGACCGTTTGCACCCTTCATAAGTGCCTGTATTAAATCTCCATCATTAGTCATCAAGAGTAATCCCTCTGAGTCCTGATCAAGTCTTCCTGCATAGGTTACACGCACAGGTGTTTTCATATATTCCATCACGGTTTTCTTTGCAAATTTATCCTTGGCCGTGCAAGTAACTCCCCTTGGCTTATAAAAAGCGAAAATCATTTTTTCTTCTATATGTCCTACTTCTTTTCGGTTCACTTTCACAAGATCGGTAGGTCCAACCATGCTTCCTAAGGTAGCAACTTCTCCATTGATTGTAACGCTCTTTGTTTGAATCAATTGGTCTGCTTCACGTCGTGAACAAATCCCTGCTTCTGCCATAAATTTATTGATTCTTTTCATGCTTCTTCCTTCTTTCATGCCTCGGCATCCTAAAGCATTATATCATTTTTCACATAGACTTGCCAACTGAATATAAAAAGGCAGCCTGCTTTCACAGACTGCTCTCAATATAGAATCCACAGCGAATCCATATATCTAAACCATATTATTTAATAGTACATAGAAGCATTCATCCCACCAGCAACATTGATTACCTGAAATCCTGCCTTCAGTAATTGACTAACGGTCATCTTACTTCTTCCACCAGATTGGCAGAATATGTAGTAGGTCTGATCTTTTGACAAGTATTTTTGCGGATTCGAAAGTAAGTCATTCATTGGTATATTCTTAGCACCTTTAATGCTTCCGCTAACATATTCGTAAGGTTCACGAACATCAATCAAATTCTTCCCCTTACTCTTTTCTCTCAATTCGTTCATTTGGATTGTATGACTATTGCTTTTACTTAATAAACCAAACATATGATATCCTCCATTATAATTTCTTCAACAAGTCTAAGTTTCTATTAGGATCGTATCATACTTATAAGCACTCTTCTGTGACAAAATCACCGTTTTGTATTAAACAATATATCTTCCTACAATTGAACTAAGTCCTGCAACGGTATCCTGATTAGCCGCTGTTGCATTCTTTGTTTCCCTGATATCTTCATCCAATCTTGTAATTCGCTCACAGATTCCTTCCATTTTTGAACAATTCACTTCAATTGTGCCACTAATATAGTGTACTGTTTCATTCATCTTAGCCAATTCACCAATTACCTCTGTCAAGCTATCATGTAGCTGATCCATGCTCAAAGAAATCTCTTGTGAATTTCTAGCATACTCCATACTGTAATCATCAAACGATTGGTAATCTTTCATAACCGACTCTTCCATGAAATCCGCCATCTCTTTGGATACACTTTGCAATCCTTCAACCGCACCAATTACTTCAAAAGAAAGTTCCTTGATATTTGTCGCAGAAACCTTTGTATGGTCCGACAGGCCTTTGATTTCATCTGCAACAACACTGAATCCCTTCCCTGCTTCTCCTGCCCTTGCAGCTTCAATACTTGCATTGAGTGCGAGGAAGTTGGTTTTATTGCTAATTCTTAGAATCTCATCGGTTAGCTCATTGATATTCGTTACGGAAGCACTTTTTTGCAGTTTATCCGTCAAATCAAGTTCCATCTTTTCAAGGCGTTTCATAATACCCATCTTGGATTCTTGAACCTTTTCCTTGATTTCTCCTGCCTGATCATTACTCACTTTCGTCATTAAACGATTATCCTTTGCCAGATCAAGCAATCTTTTAGAGGTGTCTGTAATTTCAAAAATAGTTGTGGATACATTTTTTAGATTTTGCGATAATGTGCTTGAAACATCCGTAATAGAAGCAATTGTAGTCGCAATTTCTTCACTCATTGTCGCTTCATTACTCACAACGTTTTCAATTGTAGTTGTCTCTTCTTGAATGAAATTTGTATATTCTTTGATTCCCTTTACAGTCCGATGCGTCATCTCGATTAAGCTATTTAGATTAACCGCAATTTCTTCCAGCTCATCGCCAGATTGTACCACTACTTTTTTGGTCAAATCCCCATTACTTGATACCACTTCAATAATTTTATTATTTAAGAGAACAAGGTTCTTCTCAACATTATGTATAATGATAGACAAAATAATGCTTGCAACTACCAAGAATACAATTGAGGATATGATAACCACTAGTAAAAACGCTCTTGTCTTTGCATAAATATCATCTAAACTAACATCCACACCTACAATCCCAACACTTTTTCCGCTTTGATCCAAAATGGGCGCATAGGCAGAAATACAGGTTCCCCACTCATCGGTTGTAGGTTCTAAATCAGCAGTCGCCGTTCCTTCAAACGCATTCATCATTTCCGGCGTAATTTCATAAGAATCTCCCAATGCAGCTGGTTCTTCATCATCTGCATCCACAATAAACTCTGCCATATTTGCTTGCGTTTGCTTCATCGTGTAGATATAGGTAATATTATCGGAAACCAAATAATTTCTTAAATAAGACACCATATCCGAATACTCTGAAGAATCCATCTGACTAATCTTTGCAAACTCATCTGGATCAATCTGATTTGCCGCCGCCATTGCAATATCTTTAGCATGCATTTTACTGTTATCAATCATTAGCTGGTTAACATTTTTGTAAACGATAAAATCAATTACTGTAACTAATAAAACAGAAAGTCCAATCAATAAAATAAGTAATTTTTTCTGCAAACTCATTTTTCGTGTCTTCATATGTTTACCCCGTAATTAGAATGATTAATCGGCATTTACTAGTCCCTTAAACACTTCATTTACATTTAAATCTCCACTCTTGGTAACAATTGTCTGTCCATCCTTTAGTAATACATAGACTTCTTTTTGATCCTTCGTCTGAATTGCCAACCATTTAGCGTTGTCAGTCCCAACTAATAAAACAGGTCCATCACTTGCTTTTAATACATAGGATTCGCCATTTTCATCCATCTTCGTATAGACATCAATGTCCTTTAACAACTCATTTGTCTCAGCATAGCTTAAATTTGCATAATGCATTCCTTCATCTATTCGTTTGATTCCATCAACACTAACCTGCCAGTCAAACAAAGCACTCCATGTTTGTACCACTTCTAAGCGACTCTGCGCACAAATAAGGGCATTACTCTTTAAACAACCTCGTCCATCACCCCAAATCGCGCTGATTCGCCCGAATTCATTTAGCGTTGCATCTGTCTCAAGATGATAGAAAATCGTCTCAAGGTCATCACTAGCACCATATTGGGAAATGGCCAACTCAATGTAATTGTCGTTTTTGTCCAAATCCACAACTGCATACAGATCAGATGCTGGATTTTCAAACTCTAATTGCTCTGAATAATCTTTCCCATTAATTGTCAGTTTTGGTGTAACAACAAAATCCTCTGGATTCTCAATTGCCTCAAAAAGAATCGTATCCTGCTGCCCATCTCCATTGATGTCTTTTGTTACTTCGGCCCCAACAGGAACAAGGCGATCATAATTTCCATTATAAGAATAATTCTCACTCAAACCTGGGAACTCTTCGTATGGAATTATAAACTCAATAATTCCAGCTGCATAACTTCCAAGCTCATATGGGTTTCCATAAAAATGTACTCCTGTATTTGAAAAGTACCATTTACCATCAACCCATATGGTATCCATTAAATATGCTTCAAAACCTTCATTCAAACGGTTTTTATAGCTTGCAACATTTGCCTGCTTGATAACATAATCACTTACAAAGGATTTTACCGCCTCTAGATCACTCCCTAATTGGTCAAGGGTAATTCTCTTTCCCGTTGTTAGATCATAATTAATGCCAGTCATCGCATAATTTCCATGCGCTCCTCCTGTATAACTATAATCTGTCTTTGCAAAAGAAAGAACATTTCCACTATTCCTAAGTGTCGCGAAATCTACACTTGCGTCAAAAGGTTGAAATGGATAGTCTTCACTCTGGGTGAATTTAATCTCTTCTTTAGCAGCATCTATTGTTTCCGGAATATAGGAACGAAATTCTTCCAACATTGCCTGAATATCCCCATTAATAGCATCTTCCACTTCTTTTTTTTGTGGAAAAGATACTACAGGATATAGAATGGTTCCCGCAACTAATTCCGTTCCATCCTCTGCTTTTTCAGAAAGCACTTCTGTTTTGTAAGTAATTTCAGGTACGTTGGCTTCTACTACTTCTTCAACCTCCTGTGTTTCTTCCTGTGTCTCTTCTGTGGTATTCTCTACTTCACTTTCCGTAAGTTCGCTTACTTCTGGCTCTTTTACGTCCGGATTGGTTCTTACACATGCACTTAAACATAACATCAGTGCAAGACTTGCCATAACTACTTTCTTTTTCATATTCTCCTCCTCAAATCAATGCTCAAATTCAATCAACCATAAAAAATTAAATCTGCAAATACCGCACTTGACTCTAAATCACCTTTCGGGGTTGAAATGCTGAATCCATCTTTTATAAGTACATATTTTATTTTATTATCTTTTGTTCGAATTATTAGCCACTCTTTGTTGTCCGTACCTACCAGCAGAACGGGTCCATCACTTGCTTTTAAAATAGTCGGTTTTGCATTCGAATTCATCTGATCATATAAATAGATATCCACTAGCAATGCATTCCCTTGATTATTTTTCAAGTCTGTATAGTACATATCCGCTTCTTTAACCACAATCTCATTTCCAGAAATGGTATACCTAAAATCACTTAACCAAGTCTGAACAACATTCAATGTACCTTCTGAAGAAATGATTCCGTTTTCCACTAGGTATAGTTTGTCTCCCCAGAAACCCGGTACGCCGAATATATCGCCTAAACAAGTAAGTGTTCCATCTTTTTCAAAACGATAGAAAACCGTTTCATCATCAGCACTTGGACCATAATCAAGAATTGCCAGTTCTATATAGGAATCATTTTGATCAATATCCACAATTGCATAATATTTATCCACTAAATCAAAGGTGTTGATTTCCTTTGTATAATCCTTACCATTGATTTTTAATTTCATACTTCCATTATTTGTATACTTGATTGTTTCCTTTATTTTATCCCCATTTAAATCTTTTTTAACCTTTTGGTTAATAAGAACCATACGTTGATAATTTCCTGAATAACGATATTTATCATTTATCATTTTAAATTCTTCATATGGTACAACAAAGTTCTCTGTGTACCATGCGTAATTGTTTTCCACATCTGGGATATAAAAGTGAATTCCATCCCCTGAAAGATACCATTTCCCCTCTACAAAAAGATCTTCCTTAACAAGTTTTTGAAGCTTTTTGGAATCAACCTCTTTATAAGCGTCATATGTTGATTGATCTAAGATATAGTTCTCAACTAATTTCTTAGCTTCTTCTGCATTACTAACTAACTGTTCAAGGGTTATCTTCTGTCCAGAAGTTAAATCATAATTAATTGCACTACACATAATTTTTTCATCGGGAAAATCTTTACCATTGAATTCTTGCTTTTCGAATGACAACACATTTCCTTGATTTCGAACAACTCGAAAATGCAGGCTTTTACCATATATATTGTCTGCATAGCTACTTTCGGTTAGTATCACGCTATCATCCACGGTATAGGTTAGCCCTGCTGGCATTGTTGCCTTAAACTCAAGTACCATCCTTTGAATATCTTGATTCAATAATGCTTCGACTCCTTTGTTTTCCGGAAAAGAAATCATTGGATATACAATTTCTCCAAGACTCTTTGAAACCAAGTGGTTTGCTTGATTAAATGCCAATTCCCTCTTATAGACAATCGTTGGTTGCACATAATCTATTTTGGCAACTTCCTCTTCATACTCAATTGGTTCCACTTCTTCTGGTTCTTCTACTGTAACATTTGCACTAACTGTACTTTCGCTAACCGTATTCTCACTTACTTCATTCTCACTTACTTCATTTGCACTTACTTCATTCGTACTTACAGAATCCACTGCATCCTTTTTGCCACACGCCGTTAAAACTAAACTTGCAATCAAAATAATTGCAACTGATTTTTGAATGTTACTTTGAATTTTTCGTTTCATTTTGCTTCCCCTTTTAGTTTTTATATAAAATTTTATTACTTCCCACTTACTACTCAAACGGATATTTGAGTGGGAATTGTTTGCGAATCTCATCTAAGCGCTTCATAATTGTAAGCGTTGTTTCATGAGGAATCTCATCGCATTCTAATTCCTTGTTTTTAATAGCTTTTCTACATGCCTCGATCTCATACTCATACCCACTAATCTGTCTTGGACATTTTTTCTTTTCAATCACTTCGTACTGATCATTGTATACCACATAGGACTCTGGATTATTGATGTTTTCAATGACCATAAATCCTTTTGTTCCTTGAATGATTCCTTTTCGATCCCCAACACTATTCATCGCTGCTGTTAAAACCGCTGTCTTGCCATCCTCATAGTAAATCGTAATGCTGTCGGATGCGTCCACACCAGTATCAAAGAAGGCACAACTTGCCTGAATACTCTTAATGTTATTACCAAAAACCATATCTGCAAAATGAAGTGGATATATACCTAAGTCAAGTAGTGCTCCCCCAGCAAGATCCATACTACGCAAACGCTCTTTGTTCGTAATCTCATAAGATAGATTTGCACTCAAAAACTTCGGTTCCCCAATTAGCTTTCTTACAAGTACCTGATCGATCATTTCACGCATTGGCATATATCTTGTCCAAATAGCTTCTGTCAAAAATACTTTCTTTTTCTCTGCATAATCAATGAGCTCTTTTGCTTCTTCATAATTCACACAGAATGGTTTCTCAACTAGAACTGGCTTTTTATAGTCAATACACAGCATCGCATGCTCTTTGTGAAAGGTATGTGGTGTAGCAATATATACTAAATCCACTTTTGCATCCTCAAGCATATCTTCATAACTTCCATAGGCTTTTTCAGCACCAAATAGACCTGCAAACTTATCTGCCTTAGCCTGATCTCTTGATGCAATGGCATATAAATCTGCCTTCATCATTTTATTCACTGTCGTTGCCATTTTCTCAGCAATTGCACCAGCACCAATGATACCAACTCGAAATTTAAACATGCCCTTTACCTCCTTTGATCATTGCCGCCTGTTCCTTTAATTCTCTCGCATTCTCCAGAACAGCCTCGGTTATACTACCAGCTCCTAATAATCTTGCAAGTTCCTCTACTTCCCCGCCATCACTTAATTCACGGATTCCTGTCTTTGTAGAGTTTTCTTCAAACGTTTTCTCAATCACATAATGTACATCTGCCATTGCGGCAATCTGCGGTAAATGGGTGATACAAATCACCTGATGTTCTTGTCCAAGTATTCCTAATTTCTGCGCAACTTTCCAGGCTGTTTTTCCACTGATTCCAGCATCTATTTCATCAAAAATCAAGGTCTGTGTTTCGTCTTGATCGGAAAGAACGGTCTTAATTGCCAACATAATTCTTGATAATTCTCCACCACTTGCAACGAGCTGTAATGGTTTTAAAACTTCACCTCTATTTAGAGAAATTTGAAATTCTATATCATTAAATCCTCTTTTTCCAGCATATGCATCTCCTTCGAGTATCACGATTTTAAAATTCACCTCAGTGAAGTTTAATTCTAATAAAGCTGCCTCTAATTCTTGTTCTAGTTTCTGCGCATACTTTTTACGTATTCTAGATAGCTTAATGCATTGATCAAAATAAGCCTTCTCAAGTTCTTTTAGATCATGTTCGAGCTTTATAATATACTCTTCAAAATGCTCATACTTCTCAATCTTCTTACAGCAATCTTCATAATATGC
>JACCEE011999665.1_pt1 | contig 13179 bp, 9 predicted proteins | sample 7449931 | NCBI WGS metagenome assembly JACCEE01 (sample SAMN15323457, study PRJNA562643) | freshwater metagenome | isolation source: river surface water | place: USA:Blue River Watershed | collected 2017-08-19 | reverse complement strand
TACCGAGGTGAAGGAGACTACCGAGGTGAAGGAGACTACCGAGGTGAAGGAGACTACCGAGGTGAAGGAGACTACCGAGGTGAAGGAAGATGAAGACGAAGAGGTCGCTCCGTTGTGTCGTTACTTTTCTGATGACATCCGTTCGACTAGTATGTAATTTGTTTTTCTATGAAAATAAAAAAACAAATTTAAGAATTATTTTATAATTTAATTAAAAAATTGAAATAAATTCTCTATAATAAATTTATTATATTAATATTTATAAAAAAATGATGTCAAGGACTATGTCAGCTGCGAAAGAGACTACCGAGGTGAAGGAGACTACCGAAGAGAAAGAGACGACCGAGGTGAAGGAGACTACCGAAGAGAAAGAGACGACCGAGGCTAAGATTATTGAAAAGAATAAAGTAAAGTTCGCTCAGTTTTGTCGTTGCTTTTCTCATAACATCCACTCGTTTACCATGTAATTTGTTTTTCTATGAAAATAAAAAAACAAATTTAAGAATTATTTTATAATTTAATTAAAAAAATTGAAATAAATTCTCTATAATAAATTTATTATATTAGTATTTATAAAAAAAGATGTCTAGGACTTTGTCGGTTATGAGTGTCGAGGAGAAGAAAGTCGAGGTGAAGGAAGTCGATGTGAAGTAAGTCGAAGTGAAGGAAGTCGAGGTGAAGGAAGATGAAGACGAAAAAATCACTCAGATGAGTCATCGCTTTTCTAAGGTCAGCCGCTCGATGTCTAGTACGTAATTTGTTTTTTTATGAAAATAAAAAACAAATTTAAATTTTTTTTATGAAAATAAATTTTTTTAGATAGTACTAAAAAATCTAATAATATATATTATAAATTAAAAATAAATTATAATATATATTATTATATATGAATTTAAATCCTAAAATTTGGGGACCTCATGCATGGTTTTTTTTAGATTCAATAATACTTTCATTACCTAATAAATTAAATAATGAACAAAAAATAATTTATAAAAATTTTTTTACATCATTACAAAATATATTACCATGTGAATTATGTAGAGAACATTATAAAGAAAATTTAAATCAATATCCTTTAACAGATAATATATTATCATCAAAAGAGAATATGATAAGATGGATAATAAATATTCATAATAATGTAAGAAAAAAAGCTAAAAAAATTCCAATATCAATAAATAAATATTTTAAATATTATGATAAAAGTTATGATGAAAATAAAAAGAAACAACAAATAGTAAAAGATTGTAATTTTAAATATTATATAAGTATTGTTATAATATTAATTTTATTATTATTTATAATTCATAAATTTAAATCTTGAACAATTAATTTAATATTATTATTTATTTGGATTACTTGTTCATCAGTAATATTATTATTAATCCAATAATTAATATCAATATTATTTTTTATTAATAAATCATCTCTAATATCTGTTATTAATTTTGTAAAATCTCTAATAACATTTCTAAAATGTAAATTTTGTCTTTTAATAGCAATAATTAATTTTTTAACTAATTCTTCAGAACTTAGATTTAAATATTTACTTTTTTCTGATATATACCAAAAACACCAACTTAAACAAAATCCGTCAGGATCACCAATATTTTTATTATGTTCTTCAATATTATCAAATAATTGAAAACTAATTTTAGGTAAAAAATTTTTAGGTTTTAAATAAGTAATATTTTTAAAATATTTATTAAGAAATTTATGTAAATATTTATCTAATAAATCTGGATTATAAAAAAAACCTATAGGATGATCTTTACCACTTGGTTCAAATCTTTCAGCAATATTTTTTTCTTTATCAATTATTAAAATATTAGCATGAGAACCTTGTGATAATTCAATTCCTATAGGAATTACCATTAATCTTTTAGAACTAATAATATATTTTTCAATAGCTTTATTAATAGCATCAGATATATATATATGTTGTTGAATCCATAAAATTTCAATATCATAAAAATCAGTTTTATCATAATATCTAACAATTTTCATATTATTCAGATAATTATTAAAATTTGTATTATCTAATAAGTCATGATTTAGAGGTACGTATATATCTAAATATTTAGCAATATAAATACAACAAGATATAACATCTAAAGAAATACCAATAAAAGTATTATATTTAACAGAATTTAGTTTTTTAATATCAATATTATAATAATTTTTTTTTATAGGAATAGAATTATTAAATTTTTTAATATGTTCTTTAATTTTAATTAAACATTTATTTTTATCTTCAATTTTGCTACAATCATTTTCCCATTTAGCTTTCCATTGATTAGGTTTTCTTATTAAACTATTATAATAACTTTGTGATATTAATTCAATAAATTCATCATATTCATCTTCATTAATATAAACTAATGGTGATTGATTTTCTAAGTTATATATATAAATATCTGTTTTTTTATTTATTAATATATCCTTATATTTTTTCCATAAATTATTTTTACATATTAAATGTAAACATGTATTACCATTATTATCTTGTATATTTAATTTAGTACTTTTTAATATACTACCTATATCAATATTATTAAAATTTTCTAGTAAAATATGCAAAGGTGTCGAACCTTTAATATTTATATGATTATCTATTATTTTATTATATTTATAATTTCTTAAAAAAAAATAGATATCTAATTTATTTTCAATTAATGAATGATGTAATATATTATTACCATATATATCTTGATGACCTATTTTTGCTCCATTATTTAACATTTGAATTATAATATCTTTATAATTCATATCTAATAAATACATTAAAGGTGACATTCCATATTTATTTTCGACAATATTTAAATCAAATCTTTTATCATTAATAAATATATTTATTATATTAATATATCTTTTAATAATAGCAATATGTAAAACTGATAAACTATTATTATTAATTAAATTTACTTTTATATTTTTATCATCTAATAATATTTTAATAATATTTATATTATTATTTTGTACAGCAATATGCAAAGCTGTATTACCATCATTATTTATATTATTTATATTAACATTATATGATAATAATAATTTTATTGCTTCTATATTATTATATAATACTGAATAATGTAAAGAAGAATTATTTAATTTATCTTTAATATTATTAATAGGAATACCAATAATATTATTAGTATTTGTAAATAATATATTTAATATATTATTATATCCATATTTTATAGGATGATATAAAATTGATTTTCCATCAATATCTAAATAATCAATTTTACAATTTAATGATAATAATATTTTAATAATATCTTCTTGATTAAAAATTATAGCATAATGTATTAATGTATTGTTATATTCATCTTGTAAATTAATATTTATTTTATTATTTAATATTTTTTTAAAATCATCATATTTATGATTTTTTAATAAATAAAATAATTCCTTATTAATATCCATTTATATAATATAAAATTATAATAAAAATTTGAATATAAAAGAAATTATAATAAACTTCTGATGGATTTCGAATCCATATCTGCAAGACTTTTTGTCTGCTGTCTTAACTATTAGACCACAGAAGTTATGGTGAGATGCTCTTTTTCTGTTATACACTAACGACTCCAATTGCATATATACAGCGATTCAACTAGATAAAACTATCTAGAATCTTGGACAAAGTCCTTCTCTATATATACAAGCACTAGTACATCGTTAATGTATAATTACTCGTTACACCTCTATACAAGTTATTAATGTATAAAATTATTAAAGATATATTATTTCAATTTTTTTTCCAATCGCATATTTTTAAAGTTTTTAAAATATTATTTTCTTGATAATATTTAATATTAAATGCTAAAAAATATAAAAGATCTTCAACAATTTTTTTTTTTTCAATATGATATGGTCTAATTCTTTTTATAACATTATCATAATCAAACCATCCAATATCTCCAATTTCTTGAATTTGATTTTTATTTTCACTTATTTTTAATTCTCTATCTGAACAACTAGCACCAAAAAAATATACATGTTTATATTTTATTTGATTTGTACCAAAAAATATTTCATTAATAGGATATATTCTATATAATATTAAAAATTCTTGTTCAGATAAACCACTTTCTTCTATAAATTCTCTTTTTGCACAATCTATATCTTTTTCCATATAATTACGTCTACCTTTAGGGAATCCCCATTCTGGAATATCAAATTTTGAGTGTGTACAATTTAATATATTAGATAAATTTTCTTTAACATAATTATATTTTTCTAATGATTTAATGTATTCTTTTTCATATATTTTACTTCTACTTGTATTTTTCCATAATCCTTCCCATACTGTTGTAAAATCATTATTTATTATATAATATATTTCTTCTTCTGTCATTTGTTCTAATAAATTAATTATTGATTCTTTATTATTAATATCATATCTTCCTCTTATATATTCTATATATCCAATACTATGTTGACGTCTTATTAATAAAATTTTAATATCTTTTTTTAATTTTTCAATATATTCATTTATAGAATTTTTTATTTCTTTATTTTTATTATTAAACCAATATAAATTAATATTATAAAGTTGTGTTGTATAGTGTGATTTAAAATATTTTATTTGTAAAATTGTTTGATATATACTCCAATCACCAGTTATTTTAAAACAAATAATACCATAACTTGTTTGAGGTTCTTTACATTTTTTTATTATATGACCTTTTTTTCCACAATTTAAACAATATAATTGTTTTTTTAATTCTAAATTATTATGTTCATCATATTCTAAATTATCTTCACACATATTTAAAAAAAATTTATTAAATATTATTCTAATATATATTTATATATAATCTTTTAAGTAATGAACAAAAAATATTTATTTATTAACTTTCATTAATAATTATATCATCATCAAAAGTATTTGTATTATTATCATTTAAATATTTAGGACATAAATAATCATCAATTTTAATATTTAAAGCTAAATTATCTAATGAACCAATAATATTAATCATTGTATCATTAGCATTAAATTTATTAGCTAAAATATTAACCTTAACATAATCTCCTTTTTTTAAAATTTCATCAGTTTCAATATGAATAATATCTCCATTATTTTTTATTTTAAAATTGTCCATATTAATATTTTTTAATAATATAATACAATTAATAGGACCATTAGTACCTTTAATAATTTTATTATCAACAATATCCATATGAATTAAAATTTGTGTATTATTAATAGGTATACATATATTGGCAAGATATTTAACATTATAAACAGCATTTCCAGATAAATTATTTGCATCTAAAATACCATTTCCAGTATGTATTATTTTATGAACATATGTAATATAACCATATTTATTACATTTATTTTCAACTTTAAATTTTAAATTATTTTTTAAATGTATTAATAAATCATTATCCATTTGATAAGGTAATAAGGAAATAATTTCATTAAGTTCTTGATTTGTATATGGACTTGTTAATTCGATTGCCATTATAATATTAATATTATTATTTTTTTAATTTAATTTATTTATTATTCAATTTTTTTATTCAATAATTAAAACCCATTCTTTATCATCTAATTTAAAACCTAATTCTTCAAATTTATTTAAATAATCATTATGATATTTTTCATATTCAAATGTTAATTTATAACTAGAAAAATTAGTATTTCTTTTTCCTTCAAATATTCCATTTTTTTTATTTTCTATTTTAAATATAATATTTTTTGGTAATAAATTATTTATTGATTCTTTAATATATTCAATTCTATCTTCTAAATTAAAAGGAAATTTATATTTTTCATGATTATTAGGAATAATAATAAATGTATATTTATTATTATCTTTATTAGTACTATATTTTTCTAAAAATAGTAATCTTTGTTTAATAACTTCACATAAATCAAAACGTTTAATTTTTTCAATATTCTTAACACCAATTGCTTTAACAATATTTTTTAAATATTGTTTATCTTTTGAAGTAAAACAAACTGCACCTTTTAATGTTGGGATTCCAGAACCTCGTTTTTTAATATCTTTTTTTTCTTTTTCTTGTCTAATTTTAAATATATCATTATTATCATTATCTTTATCTATTATTCCAACATATATAAAATCTGGTTTTGTATCATAATATTCTAAAATATATTTATATTTTTCTTTTTTATTAATAATAGGTAAATCTATTTTTGTTAATTCAATAAATTGTTGTATATTTATTTCATTTAATAATTCTTCTTTATAAGTGGTTCTATAATACATTAATATATCTTCATTTTCACTAAATGGTTGATAAATATAATATTTACCTCTAAAAATAAGATATCCTTGAATATTATATTTATCATATATGATATCTTCAAAATTATTAAAATCATTTTCTGTTATTGGTGATAATTCATCTAAAGCTTTATACACAAAAAAAGGATCAAATAAATCAATTTTATTTTTATCATAATTATTTTTAACATATTCTAATATTTGATCTAATGTATAAACAAATCTAATACGATATAATGTTTTTATTAATTGTTTAATATTATTAATTTCTGGTTTTGCTAAATTATTAGTAAATGTTGAAAAATCTAAATCTATTCTATTAATTTTTTTATATAAATTTGTTGTACGATCATAATATTTTAAATTTAATGATTTATCATCACATGTATAATTACATTTAGTAAAATCACATTTTACTGGACAAGCTTGTTTATTAGATTGTTTAATACCATCACATTTTTCATATTGTTTAACTTCTTCTGGTAAAACATTACCATTATAATTTATCGGACAATCAATAGAAATTTCTTTTAAAGCTCTTTCTATTTTTTTAATTAAATAATATTTTTTTTCAGCTTTAGAATATAATATTTCTTCAATTGATAAATTATTTTTATCTGGTAATGTAACTGTATATTTAAATACATCTACTTTTGGATATGGATTTTCTTCTGACATTAGTTCATAATGTACACAATGTCGAATTGCTCTACCTATAGTTTGATATACTTTATTTAAATTAAAATGAACATCTAAAATATGAACTTGTTTTACAAATTTTAATGTAAAACCTTCATTCATAACTTTTGAACCTAATACAAATTTAATGTTTTTTCCTTCAATATTATTAATATTTGAAAAAACATTATTTAAGATATTGTTTTTTTCATCTATATTAATATCATTTGTTTCTTCATTTTGACCAGTTATTTTAATATATATTGTTGGGTAAAATTCACGATTTATTTTTTGTTCTTTAAATTCTTTATATGTTAAATTAGTTAAAGCATCTAAAGAATCATCAGAAATATTATAATTTTTATATTCATTATATTCAAAACAACCATTTTGTATTAATACTTGTTCAAATAATTCAATACCTGATTTAACTAAATTAGAATATATAAATGCAGTGCCATTATATAATTGTAATAAATTTTGTAAACATGTATAAAATTTAATAGAAAAATATTTTAAATATGGTTGTTTAAATATTATTCCTGTTATTGAATTTTTATCATTAGTTTCTTTAATAATTTCATTATCATTTATATCTTTAACATCTTTAAAAAAATGTTCTTTAATTTTATTTATTAATTCTTTTTTATTAGTATTTGAATTTAATATATTTAATATTTTTTTAATACCTTCTTTTCCTGAACTTGATATTAATTCTTTATTCTCTAATACTGGTATTGCAAAATTACTTATTGCTGATGATTTACGTTCTAATGAATCATCTAAAATATCTTTAATTTTATTATATCCTAATAATTGAAAATTTTGCATTTCACAACGTATTATATAAGTAAAATCTAATTGTTCTGGTACTTCTCCTATATCTTCTTGTATTGCAAAAGTTAAAGGATCTACACCTCTATAATGTGAAATATATCCTTGACACATTTTTTTTAAATATTCTAAACCATTTGGTTTTATATTCATTAAATAATTTCTATCTGATGTAAAAATATTATCTCTAATAATAGGATCTTTTATAGGTCTTAAATAATTTAATAATTCAATTATATCATCTGCTAAATTTTTCATTGGTGTTGCTGTTAATAAAACTATTCTTAAATTTTTTGAATTATTTATTATTTTTTTTAATGCTAAACCATATTCATTACCTGTCATACCATGTGCTTCATCAATTATTAATAAAGTATTATTTAAATGTTCTAATTTATCATCAGATTGGTCTCTTTCATAATTTCCTTCATCTGTTTTACGATATGATTTTTTATTATTTTTATCTTTTTCTATAATTTTTTGTCCTAATACTTGTTTATAAAATCCTTTATAAGTTTTAATTTTATAATATTGTAATACATTTAATTTTGCTAAATTTTCTTGATTTTTTTTTTCATTCATATCGACATAATCTTCCTGATTTGAATTAAAATATGTATTTTTTGTACATTTAATTAATTCATTCTTCCATTGTTCTTTTAATAATGGTCCAGGAACTAAAATATAAATTTTAGTATTATATTTTTTTATCATTTCTTTAAAATTTTCAGCTATTGCAATAGCTGAACAAGTTTTTCCTACACCTGTACCATGAAATATTAGTACTCCTTTAAAAGGAGTATTTGGATTTATATAATTACTTAAAAATATTTGTTGATTAGTTAATTGAAAATTACTACCGCATATTTGTTCTCTATATTTTTTTATATCTTTATAATTTACTAATTCATTTCTTTCTGGAAATCTATTAATATAAAATTCTCGTTTTTCATATATTTTTCTTTGAAATTCTTCATCATCTATTTCTGGATAACTTGCATTTTTTAACATAATATATTATTATATTAATATATTTTATATATAACAAAAACAAATATTATATATTATTATTATATAATGGATGCAAAAATAGGCGTTGTAGTATTTATTATTATTGTTGTATTATTATATTATTCAAATCCAATACCAAAACAAGAAACAACACCAATACAAGAAACAACAATATCAACAACAGCACCAAAACAAGAAACAACACCAATACAAGAAACAGCACCAAAACAAGAAACAACACCAATACAAGAAACAATAACATCTACAATACCAGTAAAAAATTTTATACAATATGATAATTATAATTGTGTATATGCTCGAATTAATCAAGGTTTACAAGATACAAATGAATATACTTATTTAGGAAAATTTAATGATTATAATAACTGTGTTAATGCATCTTTAAAAAGTTCAAATATAGATAAAATAAAATCAATAACTCATCATAATAATACATTTGATGAACCATGGAAATTAGCATGTTTTGGAATATATGATAAAAATACAAAAGTTTCACAAACTGGTACTACATGTGGCATATTAAGTTAATTATTAAATATATTTAAATATTAATTATTATATTTAAATAAAGTAATGAAACAAATTGAAGATTTTATTAAAAAATGGTTTAATAACCCTAATTGGTGGTTCGCTAAAAATAATAGTATAGATAATTATATTGTTAATAATTATGAATATTTATTAAATATTGAACATAATATTACAGAAAATAATTTTCTTCATTATATTATTTTATATGACCAATTACCAAGACATATATTTAGAAATCAATATGCATCTCATATTATTACATATTTTTTAAATAAAGCTTTAGATATAATATATTTATATAATTATAAAATTGAACAATTAAATGAAATAGAATGGAGTTTTTATATGTTACCATTAAGACATACAAATACAAAAGAAAATATTTTATATGTTCTTAATGAATCATGGAAAAAAGAACCATTACCAAAAAAATTTATTATTGCAACTTATAAAAATGCTAATTTTGAAGAAATAATTACTGAAAGAATTAGTTTTTTTTATAATAAAAAAGTTTTAGATTATATACCAAATAATAATATGGAAAAAATTAAATATAAAATTGGTAATTTTAATTTAATTGAAAAATATGTTGATAATATTGGAATTATAAGTTTATCTGGTGGTGTTGATTCAATGGTTTGTTTAATATATTGTATTTATATGTTTCCAACGATTAAATGGATTTGTGTACATATTAATTATAAAAATAGAAATGTTTCAGATGATGAAGCACAATTTATTGCTTTTTTTTGTAATAAATATAATATTCAATTATATATAAGAGATATAAATGAAATTAATAGACAACATTGTATGTTAAATGATATGAGAGAAATATATGAAGAATATACTAAAAAAATTAGATTTAATACTTATAAAAGTGTTTGTAATAATCCAATTGTTATATTAGGTCATAATAAAGACGATACATTTGAAAATATATTAACTAATATTACATATAATTGTAAATATAATAATTTAAAAGGTATGGAAGAATATAGTAAAAATGATAATATTATTTTTTTACGTCCATTATTAAATGTTACAAAAAATGATATATATAAATTTGCACATGACCATAATATACCATATGTTAAAAATAGTACTCCTGAATGGTCACAAAGAGGAAAAATAAGAAATAATATTGTACCTGTTTTACTTGATTGGGATAAAAGAGTAATAGATGGATTATTTAATTTATCTGAAAATATTGAAGAATTATATAAAATATTAGATTATTCTATAGATAATTTTATATCTAAAGTTCAAAAAATAGAAGATGATAATTATAAAATGTATAAAACAATATTAGAAAGTAATGAAATTAGTTTAAATAAATTATTTTATAAATCTATATTTTATAATTTATGTAATTGTCATCCAACAAATAAATCATTAATATCTTTAATTGATAGATTAAAATTATGGTTAAATCAAAATAATGAAATTAATAAATTTACAAAAATTATTATAAATAAATATATAACTGTTAAAATTAGTATTAATAAAGATTATAAATTTATTTTTATTATCCTTCAAAAAATAAATTTATAAATAATTAAAAAAAATATATAATTATTTATTAATTAATAATATTAATTTCTTCTTCTATATTACTATTATCATAATTTAATATTTTATCAAGATCATTATTTTCAAAATCATCAAAAATATTTAAATTAAGATTTGGATTAGTACAATTAACTTGTTCATTTTCATGAACTAAAAAATATACATTTAATGATTCAAATCTTCCCATTCGTTGACTTCTTCCAATAATTTGTGTTTGTAATTCTGTGCACATTTCATGATAAATAATAATATCACTTGCCATTTGTAAATTTAAACCTGAACCATAATTACTTGCATTTAATAATAATACTTTTATTTTTCCATTTTTAAATTTTTCAATTGTATTATTAATTACATTAATATTACCACATAATTTAGAATATGTAATATTCTCATCAGTTAATATTTTACCAATATTATCATTTGTATTATCATAATTACTAAAAACTAAAAATTTTCCATTAACCTTTTTTTTAATAATATTTATTAAATTATCTTTCTTTGAAAGTAATTTTTTATTTGTTTTTATTGTTTTTGTGTAATCATTATTTATAATATGTAAATCTTTCATAGTAAATTGATTTCTACACATTGGACATTTTTTATTTGATATATTAGCTAAACATTCTAAACAAAATATATTATTACAACATGGAATTAAAGATGGTGTTTTAATTTCATCCAAACAAATAGGACAACTATCTTCTTTTAAAGTTTTAATCCTATCTGTTATATTTTTTAAACGATTTTCTAAACTTATTATTTTTTCCTTTAATTTTTTAATTGATTCTTCTTGTGATCTTCTATCTGAAGGTAATATACGTTCCATATATTCTAATTCTAATTTTCTATTATGTATATCTTTTTCTAATTTATTTTTTATAACATTAATTATATTATCATCTGTATCAATATTACAATTTAATTTTAATATTGCATCTTTTATATTTCCTGCATGTAACATATTTATAATATCAGATGAAACAAAATCGCTTATCATACGTATTCCAACAGGTGTTTCACAATTTATAATTATTTGATTCAATGGCGGTAAAGACATTGAATTAGTTACATAAGAATCTTCATTTTTTATTATTATTTTACTAAATAAACTTTTATTTATTCCTACAATCATATCTCTAATATAATTTCTTCTAATCCATCGTATTCCACTTGGTGTTGCTGTAATATACCAAACAAAATTTGCTTTAATACAAAAATTTACTGGTAATTTATTAATACTATTTACTTCATCAATAATTAATCTAGCCCATTTAACATCTGGAAATTTATTATGAAAAGATTCTAACATTGTCCCAGATACTAAAATAACATCATAATTTGTAATACAAGAAGTTGGTGATATTTCTGGTACTTCTTCACCTTCAAAAATATTATATACTGATGATAAATAATCAATATGAGATTTTTTATTTATCATATAAAATTTTAATTTAGTTAATTCTAATACTTTTCTCCATTGTAATACTAAATTATGAGGCACGATAATAATATTTGTTGGGATACATTCTTCATTGTCATTAAATTTAATTGATGTATAATATCCAGATGAAAATATTCTTTGGTGTTGTTTTGGTACTAGAGTATGACAAATTAAACCAATTATTTCAAATGTTTTTCCTGCTCCTACTTTATCAGCTAAAATACCATAATTCATATTAATTGTATATTTAATATTTGAAAATTGAATGTTATTTTCTCTTTCATTATAATATAAATTATAATATGATTCATTATTTAAAACTTCTTCTTTTAAAATTATTTCATTCCTTATTATTTTACTTTCTAATTCAATATTTATTTCTCCTGTGTTTTCTAATTCTAACATTGTTTTAATAATAGTATTTTGATGAATTTTTAAAGGAACTTTTAATTTATTATTAATTAGTGCTAAATCTTCAATACTTAATTTTTCAGAATTTTCATCTAATGAATAAATTTTTTTATTCATATTATTATTTTAATATATATATTAAATTCCTCTTTAAATAAAATTATTTTTAATTTTAGAATATGTTTAACTTTATCTCTTGCAATATAATATATTACCCTTTAATAATTTTTTTATTATTATATATATAATAAATTGAATATATATAATAATGTTTAACCAGTTATAAAAAATAAAAAAATTTGAAAAAGATCACCTTATTAAACAAAAAATTTAATTTAAAAATACATTTTATATTTAAATACTCATAATTATTTTATTTATATTCGAATTATTCTTTTGATTCTTTAATTT
>JACCEE010127292.1_pt1 | contig 13180 bp, 13 predicted proteins | sample 7449931 | NCBI WGS metagenome assembly JACCEE01 (sample SAMN15323457, study PRJNA562643) | freshwater metagenome | isolation source: river surface water | place: USA:Blue River Watershed | collected 2017-08-19 | reverse complement strand
GTTCGACGACACCCCGGAGAAGGCCTCCCATATTGAGGATATCTTCAGCAAGATACGCTCGGAACATGACAAAGACGATGAGAACGCTGGATCTTGAGACGGAGTTCAAGCGCCTCGAGGACCTGATAGTAGGGTCCGACACCTTCTTCCTGGCCGGCCACCTGAACCCCGACGGCGACACGATAGGCTCCATGCTGTCGATCGCCTCGGTGCTCAAGCGGCTCGGCAAGAAGGTGCGCCTGTTCTCGCAGGACCCGGTGCCGGAGAACCTGCGCTTCCTGCCGCACGTGAAGAGCATACGCTCGACGCTGCCGAAGGGCAGGTTCGACGCGGCGATACTGCTGGAGTGCTCCACCCCCGCCCGCGGCGGCGCGCTGGAGCCGGTCCTGAAGCGCTGCGGCAAGGTGGTCAACATCGACCACCACAAGACCTCGGAATTCTACGGCGACATCAACATCGTCGAGCCGCATTCCTCGTCGACCGCCGAGATAGTCTACCGCCTGTTCTACAACATGAACGTGAACATCAGCCGGCGCGAGGCGACCAGCCTCTATACCGGCATAGTCACGGATACCGGCCGTTTCCATTTCCCGGCCACCAGCCCCCGGACCCTCGAGGTGGCGAGCCGCCTGCTCGAGACCGGCTTCAAGTTCTCCCGCATCAACGACCTGCTGTACGCCACCAAGGCCTGCGAGGCCCTCAAGATACTGGGCCGCGCGCTCGAGAGCCTTGAGCTCAAGTGCGGAGGCAAGCTCGCCGTGATGACGCTGAAGGTCTCGGACTTCAAGGAGTTCGAGGCCCGCTCCGAGCACTGCGAGAACGTCATCAACTACGGCATGATGCCCCCCGGCGTCAAAGCCGCCGTGATGTTCCGCGAGGAGGCCGAGCGCGTCAACGTCACGTTCCGCTCCCGCGGCCACCTCGACGTCAGCATGGTCGCCAAGGCCTTCGGCGGCGGCGGCCACCGCAACGCCTCGGGCTGCCGCGTCAAGGGCGGCCTGCCCGCCGCCCGCGAGAAGGTGCTGGGCGTCCTGACCCGCCTGCTGGCCTGATGGACGCCCCCGCGCCGCAGCCCGCCGGGCTTTTCCTTTTCGACAAGCCCAAGGGCATTACGTCGCACGACGCGGTGTACATGCTGCGCCGCAAACTTTCCATACAGAAGATCGGGCATTCCGGAACGCTCGACCCTATGGCCACCGGCCTGCTGATACTGCTGGTGGGCGCGGCCACGCGCTCGCAGTCGGCCCTGCAGGGCTCGGCCAAGGTGTACGGCGGCACCATCCTCTTCGGCGCCGAGACCGATACCTGGGACGCGGAAGGCAGGGTCGTAGCCGAGGCTCCGGCCCCGTCGTTCGAGCCGGCCGTCCTCGCCGCCGCGGTAAAGAGATTCGACGGGAAGATAATACAGCAGGTCCCCCCTTACTCCGCCGTGAAAGTGGGCGGCAAGAAGCTTTACGACCTGGCCCGCCGCGACCAGGCCGTGCCCGAGGTCAGGCGCGAGGTGGAGGTCCGCTGGCTCTCCTTCTCGGCGCGCCCGCCGGAGCTGGACTTCGAGATAGAGTGTTCCGGCGGCACCTATATACGCTCCATAGCCTGCGAACTGGGCCGCGCCCTCGGGTCGCGCGCGCACCTGTCGGCGCTGCGCCGGCTGCGCATAGGCTCCTACGACGTCGGCGAGGCCGTGACGGCCGAAAGGCTGGCCGCGATGACCCGCGAGGAGACGCTGGCCATGCTCAGGCCCGCGCCCGGAGGCGGCCTTGCCTAACTACCTGGCGATCGGCACCTACGACGGGGTGCACCTCGGCCACCGCAAGATCATAAAGGCGGCCGTACGCGAGGCGCTGCGCCGCGGCTTTTGCAGCCGCGTGGTCTATTTCCCCCTTCCTCCTAAATTCTTCTTCTCCGGCGAGCTCAAGAACTGCCTGATAACCCTTCCCGAGGAACGCGAGCGCCTGCTGAAGGCGCTGCGCCCCGACGGGGTCGAGGCCCTGCCGTTTAGCGCCGCCCTGGCCTCCATGGAGGCCTCGGTGTTCTTCAGGGACGTGGTGCTGGGACGTTTCGGCGCCGGCGGGCTCTGCGTGGGCCCGGACTTCGCCGTGGGGCGCGGCCGCGAGGGGCATGTGGATTTCCTGCGTTCGGCCAGCCGCGAGGCGCGCATAGCCTTCAAGGCCGTGCCTTTCGCCACCCGCGGCGGCCACAAGATCTCTTCGAGCCTGATACGCTCGCTCCTGCGCTCGGGCGACGTCGAGGAGGCCAACCGCTGCCTGGGCTGGCGCTACAGCGTCGGTGGGCCGGTGGTGCGCGGCGCCGGCATAGGCCGCCAGCTCGGCTTCCGCACGGCCAACGTCGGGGCGCACGCAGCCAAGATACTGCCGCCCGGCATCTTCGCGGCCAGCCTTAAGGTGGACGGCGAAAGCCACCCCGCGGTCATGAACGTCGGGCGCAGGCCCACCGTGGATTCCCTCGGCGGGGCAATGCTCGCCGAGGCGCATATACTGGATTTTTCCCGGATGATCTACGGCAAAAAGGTGGAGGTCACCTTCCTCAAGCGCCTGCGCGGCGAGCGCAAGTTCGGCTCGCGCGAGGCGCTTGTGGCGCGCATAAGGCGGGACATAGCCGAGGCGCGCCGCTTCTTCTCGGACCCTAGATGAACCGCGGCCGGCGCCGCGCCACGAAGCGCCCTCCGCGCAAGCCGGGGGCGTAGAGCTGTCCCGCCTCCGCCACCACCTCGCCGCGCAGCACCGTGTACTTCGGGACGCCGTACAGTTCGCGGCCCTGCCACGGCGAGAAGTCCGTATTGTGCTTCATCGTGCGCCAGTCGGCCTTCACCTTGAACGAAGGGTCTATTATCGCGAAGTCGGCGTCGAAGCCCGGCTTTATGGAACCTTTGCCGGGCAGGCCCATGACGGCGGCCGGGTTCTCGCACAGTACCTTGACCAGCCCGTTAAGGCTTATCTTCCCGCCCTTCACGCCGTAAGTGTAAGCCGCCGGCAGCAGCGTCTGCGCGCCGGGCATGCCCATGGGCAGGCGGCGTATGTCCCCCTTCCAGGCGTCCTTCTGCGCGCGGTCGAAAGTGCAGTTGTCGGTGGCCAGCGATCCTATTTCGCCGTTCTTCAGCGCCTTCCACAGCCTGGCGTTGTCGGCCCTGCCCCTTACCGGCGGGCAGCAGGAGTACATGTAGCCGTCCCGGCCGTTGAGCAGGCTGTCGTCGAGCTCGAGGTACTGCGGACAGGTCTCGGCCATCACGCGCAGGCCGGCCTTCCTGGCCGCCGCCACTATATCCGCCGAGCCGCCGGAGGAAAGGTGCACGAAATACACTGTTCCGCCGGCCTCGGCCGCTATGCGCGCCACGCGGCCCACGGCCTCGGTCTCGGTGAAATCCGGGTGCGAGAGCGGCAGGGCCTTTATCCCCGCCGGAGCGAAGATATCCGTCAGATAGTCTATGAGCGGGCCGTTCTCGGCGTGCACGCAGACCAGCGCGCCCAGCCGCGCGGCCGCCTTCAGCGCTGCGGCCAGGTCCGCGTCGTCGGACATCATGCCGCGCGCGGAGTAGGCGGTGAACATCTTGAACGAGGCGGCGCCGGCCTTCAATGCGGCCGCCATCTGCGCTTCGGGGCGGCGCAGCGCCTTCCAGCCGGTCAGCTGGCAGTGCAGCGAGAAATCGGCGTAGACCTTCCCCTCGGCTTCGGCGCGGCGGGCCTTTATCCCCTTCAGCAGGTCCTCGCCGGGCCCCTGGCCGGTATAATCTATGAACGTGGTGACGCCGCCGCAGACGGCCGCGGCAGAGCCGCTGGTGAAATCGTCGGCGGTGTACCTGCCGGGCCCCATCTTAAGCCTGAAATGCGCGTGGGAGTCTATTATGCCGGGCAGTACCAGCAGGCCCCGCGCGTCGATGACCCGGCGCGCGCGCACCGGTCCGCGCAGCGGGCGGCGCACCGAGGTTATCCGTCCGTCCTCGACGAAGATATCCATCACGGCGGAGCCGCCGCCGCTCACTACCTTGCCGCCAAGTATAGCTAGTTCGGACATGTTTCCTCCGGCCCGGGAGGGCGCGTCAGGTCAGTTGTGTTCGTGGTGTTCCGCGGCCCTGTGGTGGTGGCCGAAGATGATGTTGTATGCCAGGAAAGTCGCCGAGACGAAGGTGAAGGCGCACATGACCAGCCAGCCCCAGAGCACGGCCGGGTCGCCTTCCGTCTGGAACAGTATATACGCCAGGAAAGCGATGAAGCCTGTGGCCATCAGCCAGAACAGCGCGAAGACGGAGCGGATTATGTTAGCCATTTCCCAAATTCTATAGATTTCGCCGGAGCAAGTCAACGGGGGCCGAAGAAGGCCGAGTGCAGCGCCTTCAGCAGCGGCTCGGCGTCGGCCTGACGCGCCCGCAGGACCAGGCTCCCGGCCGAGGTCCCTGCCGGCCTGGCGTCTATGCCGGCGCCGGCGGCGGCCGAGAGGGCCTTCTCCAGCTGCGCCCTGCCCAGTTTCCGGCCTATCACCGAGACCAGCGCGTCCTCCCCCTCCTTCTTCAGGGACAGACAGCCGGCGCCGGGCCCGCCGCCGGAGGCGGTGACCAGCGTGCCGGGTTCGTCGTGGAAGGAGGAGCGGAGATGCAGCGGTATCGAGTGTTCGCGGGCGTACTTCACGGCGCGCAATTGGCGCACCTCGGTGCCCAGTTCCGCCATGGCGACCACCTCGTCGTAGGAGATCTTGCCTATCTTGCGCGCCTCCGGCACGATGGAGGGATTGGCGGTATATATGCCCTTCACGTCGGTGCGGAACTCGCAGAGCGCGCGCCCCAGCGCGCGGGCCAGCACCACGGCCGTAAGGTCCGAGCCGCCGCGGCCCAGCGTGGTGACGTCGCCTTCCGGCGAGACGCCCTGGAAGCCGGCCACCACCGGGATGAAGCCGGCGGCGAGGGCTTTCTTGACCCGGGCCGGGTCGACCCGCAGGACCTCGGCCGCGGAGAAAGAGGAATCCGTCCTTATGCCCGCCTGGGCGCCGGTGAAGGACATCGCGCGGCCGCCCTCGGCGTTGATGGCCATCGCCATCAGCGCCGCGCTGAACTGTTCCCCTGCGGCCATCAGCGCGTCGGTCTCCCGCTTAGGCGCGGCGGCACCGCCGGTCAGCGAGGCCAGCTTCAGCAGGTCGTCGGTGGAGTCGGCCGGGGCGGACACCACGGCCACAGGGGCGAGGCCGCGCCGGCGCCCGGCCAGCACCATGGCCGCCGCCCGGCGTATCTTGCCCGGGTCCGCCAGCGAACTGCCTCCGAACTTTATGATGATGGTCTTCATATAAAAAAATAGGCCCGGCCCCCGTCGCCGGATGGCCGGGCCTTTCCTCCGCCGCCCTTACACCATCGTGGCGGTGACGCGGATGATCTCGGACAGCGTCGTCGTGCCCGCGCGGGCCTTCAGGATTCCGTCCATCAGCAGCGTGCGCATCTTGCCGGTCTTTATCGCCGTGCGCTTTATCACGTCCGTGGGCGCGTGGTCGAGGATCTGCTTGCGGATCTCCTCGTTCATCAGCATCAGTTCGAAGATGCCGGTGCGGCCCATGTAGCCGGTGTTGCGGCACTCGGGGCAGCCTTTCTCCACCTTGTAGGTGGCTCCGGGCTTAAGGATCAGTTCCTTCACTATACGGGCCTCGTCGGGGTCCATGTTCTTGACGAACTCGTTGACGACGGGCTCGGAAGGGGCGGAGGCGTTCTGCGCGCACTTCGGGCAGACCTTGCGCACGAGGCGCTGGCTGACCGCGCCGAGCATCGAGGAGCCTATCAGGAAGGGCGGCACGCCCATCTCGAAGAGGCGCTCTATGATGCTGGGGGCGTTGATCGTGTGTATCGTAGTGAACAGCAGGTGGCCGGTAAGCGCGGCGCGCAGGCTGATCTCGGCGGTGTCGAAGTCGCGGATCTCGCCGACCATGATGACGTCCGGGTCCTGGCGCAGGATGGTGCGCAGGCCCTCGGCCCACGTGAAGCCGGTCTTCGCGCTGATCTGGGCCTGGTTGATGCCCTCGAGGCGGTACTCCACCGGGTCCTCGAGCGTGATGATGTTGATCATCGGCGTGTTGATGTTCTTGAGCATCGCGTAGAGCGACGTGGTCTTGCCGCTGCCGGTGGAGCCGGTGATGAAGAATATGCCGTAGGGGTTGCGGATCAGTTTCTTTATCAGGGTCAGCGCGTCCTGGTCGAGGCCCACCTGGTCCAGGTCGAGGCCGAGCTGCTGGCGGTCCAGCACGCGCAGCACCAGCTTCTCGCCGTTGACGGTAGGGAACGAGGAGACGCGCACCTGTATCGCGCGGCCGGCCAGCATCTTCTGGAAGCGGCCTTCCTCGTTGCGGAAAGAGGTCGGGGGTTCCGGGTCGAAGCCCGCGAGCACGCGTATGCGCTGCGTCAGCGGGATGTCGGCGTTCTTCGGGGAATTGAGCATGTCCTGCAGAATGCCGTCCACGCGGAAGCGGACGCGCAGGTTGGGGCCCTGGGACTCTATGTGCACGTCGCTGGCGCGCTCGCGCACGGCGTGCTCCAGTATCATGTCGCTGAGCTTTATGGCCAGGTCGATGGCCGGCGCGCGGCCCTTGGCCTTGACCAGTTCCTCGTAGCCTTCCTCAAGCGTGCCCGTCACCTGGACGGCGGCCTGCTGCCCGGGCTGAGGGCTCTCACCTTCCTGTTTGTTTCCCCAGAATGCCATTATATTCTCCTAGAAAACGGACCATTGCCCGATAAAAGGATTATACAAATAACGCTACCGGTATTCCACTTTCAGGATAGCCAGCTTTTTCTCGCCGCTCGGCAGTTTCACCGTGACGGTGGCCCCGGCGGCCGTTCCGAGCAGGCCCTGGGCCAGCGGGGAGCTGACCGAGATGCGGCCCTCCGTCGGGTCGGCCTCGTCGGCGCTGGAAAGGGTGTAGACCAGCGTGCGGCCGCTGTTCTCGTCGCGCATGGTGACGGTGGCGCCGAGGCGCACCTCGTCCTTGTTTATGGCGAGGTTGTCGACTATCCTGGCGTCGCGCAGGCGGAGTTCCAACTCGCTGATACGGGTCATCAGCACGCTCTGCTTCTGTTTGCCGTAGATATAGCCGGCGTTCTCCTTGAGGTCGCCCTGCTGGCGGGCCTCGTCTATCTCGACGGCCAGTTCGGCTTTTTCCTTTTTAAGTGCGGTCAGTTCGGCCTGAAGTTTCTCAAAGCCGTCTTTGGTAAGGTAGGTTTCTGACATGTTCCCCCTCCTGCTGCGCTAAAGAAAAAACCCCGTCCCGCATCGCGCCTTTGCGTCCGCGGGACAGGGCTCGCGTAAATTTGTGGCACCGAGTGGTCTCGAACCACTGACCTAGCGCTTATGAAACGCCCGCTCTAACCCCTGAGCTACGGTGCCATATGTGCCGGGGATAGGCATTACCGCGGGCCGGTTTCTTCACCGGGGACCTTGCGGTCTTCGGGTGAACGAGTAAAGTATACAAAAAAACCGGGCTGAAGACAAATTTTGTTATAATTCTGACTGTTCCGGTCGCGAAATCCCCCCGTCGTCAGAGAGGTCATATGTCCGACAACAAGGTCTCGAAGGAAGAGCTGCTTAAAAAAGCCAACAAGCCCGCCGAGGACTCCATGCGGCTTCACCCCTTCTACAAGGGCAAGGTAGAGGTATCTCCCAAGTGCTGCGTGCGCAGCATCGACGATTTCGCCGTCTGGTACACGCCCGGCGTGGCCGCGGTCTGCAAGGATATACAGGCGCACCCCGAGAAGGTATACGAGCACACCAACAAGGGCAACATGGTGGCCGTGGTGTCCGACGGGACCCGCGTTCTGGGCCTCGGCGACATCGGCCCCGAGGCCGGCCTCCCGGTGATGGAGGGCAAGGGCCTCCTGTTCAAGTACCTCGGCGGCGTGGACGCCTTCCCCATCTGCCTCGACACCAAGGACCCCGACGAGATCATACGCACGGTGCTTAACCTGCAGCCCTCTTTCGGCGGCGTCAACCTCGAGGACCTGGCCCAGCCCAAGTGCTTCTACATCCTCGAGGAACTCAAGAAGCGCGCGCGCATCCCGGTCTGGCACGACGACCAGCAGGGCACCGCCACCGTCTGCCTGGCCGGCCTGATAAACGCCCTGAGGATCGTCGGCAAGAAGATACAGGACGTGAAGATAGTGCTGGTAGGCGCCGGCGCCGCCAACATCCGCATAGGCAGCCTCTACATGGCCTACGGCGCCAGACCGGAGAACCTCATCTACGTCGATTCGAAGGGCACGCTGCACAAAGGCCGCGCCGACCTGGCCGGCCACCCCGAGAAACTGCATATGGCGCAGATCACCAACGGCGCCCAGCTTAAGGGCGGCATAGCCGAGGCGCTGGCCGGAGCCGACGTGCTGAGCTCCGCCTCCACGCCGGGTCCCGACACGATAAAGAAGGAATGGGTGGCCCGCATGGCCAAGGACGCCATCGTGTTCGCCACCGCCAACCCCGTGCCCGAGATCTGGCCGTGGGACGCGAAGGAGGCCGGCGCCCGCGTGGTGGCCACCGGCCGCTCCGACTTCCCCAACCAGGTCAACAACTCGCTTGGCTTCCCCGGCATATTCCGCGGCGTGCTCGACGTGCGGGCCCGCACCATCACCGACGAGATGTGCATAGCCGCCGCCGAGGCCCTGGCCGGCTACGTCGTGAAGAACGGCAAGATGTCCGAGGAGTACCTGCTGCCGCATATGGACGAGCCCGGCGTGTTCGTGGAAGAGGCCGTGGCCGTTGGCCTGAAGGCCATAGAGCAGGGCGTGGCCGCCCTGAAGCTCTCCGAGGCCGAACTGCGCGCCAGCGCCGAGGCCTACATCGCGCGCGCCCAGAAGGACGTGGAGGTCCGCCAGCAGAACGGAATAGTCCGCCTGCCCTGAGGATGGTCCGCTCTTTTTGCAAGGTGCGTATCTTTTGTAACCTATAGGGTATGAAGACTCGCATCACCGAATCCACGCTGCTGTTCATAAGCATAGCCAAGTGGGTGTTCCTCGCCACTCTGGCCGGCGCCCTCGTAGGTTTCCCGGTGGCGCTGTTCCTGAAGCTCCTTAATGCCGGCACAGGCCTTGCCGGCCGCTGGGAGTACTCCTTCCTGTTGCTGCCGGCGGCGCTCTTCCTGAGCGCGCTGCTGGTAAAGTACCTCGCCCCCGACGCAAAAGGGCACGGTACGGAAAAAGTGATAGAGGCGGTGCACCGTCGTGCCGGCCATATACCGCTCGCCGTGGTCCCGGTCAAGCTTGTCGCCACCCTGCTTACACTTTCGATAGGCGGTTCCGCCGGCAAAGAGGGGCCCTGCGCGCAGATAGGAGCCGGCATAACCTCAGCATTCAGCGGCCTGCTGAAATTCTCCGATCATGACCGCAAGAAGCTCGTAATCTGCGGCATCAGCGCGGGCTTCGCCGCGGTCTTCGGAACGCCTATAGCCGGCGCTATCTTCGGCGTCGAGGTGCTCTTCATCGGATCCATCCTTTACGAGGTGCTGCTCCCCTCCTTCATCTCCGGCATCACGGCGTACCAGATCACTTCGGCCATGGGTATAACCTATTTCTACCGGCCGCTTAACTTCGTTCCGGTATTCTCGGAGACTTTCCTCCTGAAGGTAATGCTGGCCGGTGTTTTCTGCGGGCTTGCCGCAATGCTGCTGATAGAACTGATGAAATATTTCGAGCGGCGCGCCCATGCCCTGCGTATCTGGGAGCCGTATAAAGGCCTTATAGGCGGCGCGGCGCTGGTGTTCATGGCGGTCCTGGCCTCGCGCCGCTACCTGGGCCTTGGTCTCGACGTCATCGAGAACACGCTATCCGGCGTGCCCGCCCACTGGTACGACTTCGCCATGAAGTCCGTCTTTACGTCGGTGACGCTGGCCTTCGGCGGCAGCGGCGGCATAATAACGCCTATCTTCTTCGTAGGAACCACGGCGGGCAGTCTTTACGCCGGGTTCATGCACCTGGACCACGCCACCTTCGCGGCTATAGGCATGTGCGCGCTGCTGGCCGGCGCGGCCAACACCCCGATAGCCGCAAGCATCATGGCCGTTGAACTCTTCGGCCCGGCGGTAGCGCCCTATGCCACCGTGGCTTGCGTGATAAGCTTCCTGATGACCGGCAACCGCAGCGTCTACCCGTCGCAGGTGCTCTCGGTCTCCAAATCCGAATCGATAAAAGTCGAGCTTGGCAGGGAACTGCAGGGGATGACAGCCGCGTATTCCCCTAAACCAGGAGGCGTGGCCGCCCTCGCCCTGCGTTTCATACAGAAGGTCGACGAGGCCGTGAACTCGCTGCGCCGGTGAACCGCCGAACGATTACAGGTGTATGAAGTCCTGCCTGCCGCTTTCAAGGTAAAGGGCGAGCAGCAGGTAGTCCCGCAGATGTCTGGTCAGCAGGAAGTTCTCCCGCACGTGCTCGCGGCCGTTCTCCCCAAGGCGCCGGGCGAAGGCCGGCTCGTGCAGCAGGCGCTTCATCCAGTAGGCCGTGCCGTCGATAGTGCGCGTAAGGATGCCTGAATATTTGTGGGTTATCTGGAGCGGTATCCCGCCTACGGCCCCGGCTATAACGGGTTTGCCTTTCCACAGCGCTTCCGATACGGTCAGTCCGAACCCTTCCTTCAGGGATTTCTGAAGTATTATCGCTGATGCCCGCTGTATGGCGTTTATCTCGACGTTGCTCGTAGGCGGCAGGCAGAGCACCAGGATGTCCCCGTTGCCCTCCGCCGCGGCCCTGGCTTCGGCCAGTACCTGGGCCCCCTCGGGATCGTCATCAGCGCTGCCTCCGACCAGCAGCAGGCGTGCGGTCACGTAAGGCTGTATCTTCTTGAAGGCCTCTATAACGCCGAGCGGGTCCTTGAGCCTGTCGAAACGCGAGACCTGCGTGATCAGCGGCTTGTCCACGGGTATCTGCAGCCGCTGCATGACGGCGGCAACTTCCTCGTCGGAGAGTTCCTTGTTCTTGTCCGCCAGCGGGTCTATGGACGGAGGCACCTGGAACTGCTTGACCGGCAGTTCCTGCGAGAAAGCCGGCGCCGAGATGACGGCCGCGTCGTAGCGCGAGACGTATCCCTTAAGGAAGTCCCACACGTCCTGCTGGCGGTTGGACATGTCTATGTGGCAGCGCCAGATCCACTTCGCGGAGGAAGGCTTCCTGTCTATGAGCCCAGCCGGCTGCGGGTCGTGGATGAAGGCTATGTCCGCGTCCAGGTCCATCGTGTCCATGTTGGCCTTCAGCGTGTCGCGGTACAGCTGGAAATCCGCCGGGGTCAGTTCCTGCCTGGCGCCGTGCAGCGCGTTATGGAACTTCTTGGTGACGGCGTAGAAGTCCTCTCCGCCCTTTATCAGTTCCCAGCGCGGTTTCACGCCGAGCTCGGTCATCATCGGCAGCATGCGGTTAAGTATCTCCGCCACGCCGCCTCCCACCGCCGTGGAATTGACGTTAAGTATGGATTTTCCGCTGAGGCGCCCTGCTATTACCTTGAGTTCCTCGATGACGGCCTCGCCGGCTGCGGGTGCGTATTCCTCTATCTTAGGCATTGCGGGTCTCCTTTGAGCGGGCCTCTATTATCCTGATTATGCGCTTGCGAAGGCCTTCCAAGGTGTAAGAATACGGGTCCAGCCGCGATATCTCCCTGCCTATGGCCTCGTCGCCGAACTCCTTCATGAACCAGTGGGAGAAGTCGTCCACGCCGTAGGGCGGGCGCAGGCGGGCCTCGAAAACGTGCAGGTACAGGCTCGACGGATCGACCTTCTTCAGGCAGTCCGTGAAAGAGACGTAGTCGGAGGCCGCCCACGGGGTAGGCAGGGAGAAGCGTACTGCCCGCATGAAGTGGAACTCTCGCCCGTGCGCGACCACACGTTGCGGTCCGGGGTTCTCCTCGATGTGGCGCTCTATCACGGAGATGAAGGCCTTCCTGATGTCCGCGAGCGAATTGTACCGCACGATGTCGATGGCTGTAAGTTCCTCGCCGAGCTTGTCCGCCTGTACCGTGTTCGTGACCCAATAGGCGAAGTCGTTGGCCCCTTCCGGGACCAGGTGCTGGAACTGTTTTATGAAGCGGTGCGTGTGGTAGTAAACCACCTCGTCGTCGGCCTGCTTAAGCCCTTCCAGCAGTTCTTGTACCGTGAATGCCCTGCGGCCGGTGACCTCGGCCAGGGTCAGCCTGGTGCGGAAATTGAACGGTTCTCCTGCTTTAGTTCCCATGATACGCCTCCTTCCAATATGCAGCGGTTTATATCTTCGCGAGGAAGCGAAGCACCTTCAGCATCTCTTTCTGGGTACGCACGCAGTAATCCGCCTTCGTCCTGTGCCTGCACCCTACCCGCAGCGTGACGCCGAGGCCGGCGAGGGCCCTGAACATATCCTCGTCGGTCAGGTCGTCGCCGGCGGCGAAGACCGATGCGATTTTCAGCCGCCGGGCCAGCATCAGCACCGCGTCGCCTTTGTCTGGAGCTTTCTCCGGCCTTAACTCGAAGACCTTGTGACCCCGGCTCCACCGCAGTCCGGCCGGAGCCGAGCATGTCAGGGCGGCCATATGTCTGCGGAAACTTGTCCTGAACGGGCTTTTGACGCAGCGGTAATGTACGCTCGCGGAAAATACCTTGTTCTCTACCATGACGCCGGTCCCGGGAGGAAAGCGCTCCGCTATTTCCTGAACCGTGGCTGCGATCCTTGCCCGGGCCCGCATAACGTGCGCATCCAGCCGGCGGAAAACCGGACCTTCCAGTTCCATGCCGTGGTTCCCGCCGTAGTAGATCCCTGGGATGCCGACCACTTTTTTAAGGTTCGGCAGCGCGCGTCCGCTGAGTATGAAGACCTTAATTCCCGGGAGCTTGACCAGCGCCTTCAGCGCCGTCCGGTATTCCGGCGTCAGGCGGGCCTTGTCCGGGGTCTCGGCTAGGGCCGCCAGTGTTCCGTCGAAATCCAGCGTAACGAGCAGCGGGCGAGCCGCAAGTCTGGCCGCTATTTCGCCGGTGTGCTTCCAGAATCCAGGCATGTCAGACGCCCCTGAACTCGTCGATCCTGAGCCGCATAAGTTCCTCGGTCAGGTTCGCGGCCCATTTGTATATATTGTTCTCGTGGATCTGCTGGCGCATCCTGCCCATGCGTTCCTCCACTTCCTCTTTGGGCATCACGAGGGAATAATAGATGGCGTCCGACATCTGCTCTATGTCGTAGGGGTTCACGATCAGCGCGTCCTTG
>JACCEE012340923.1_pt1 | contig 13184 bp, 13 predicted proteins | sample 7449931 | NCBI WGS metagenome assembly JACCEE01 (sample SAMN15323457, study PRJNA562643) | freshwater metagenome | isolation source: river surface water | place: USA:Blue River Watershed | collected 2017-08-19 | reverse complement strand
GAACCAATAAATGATTCTTGAGGCCTGGGTGGGAATTGAACCCACGTATAGAGATTTTGCAGATCTCTGCCTTACCACTTGGCTACCAGGCCTTTATACTTTATAAAGGAATTCTATCTAATCTTTGTTTGCTTTTTTCACCAAGATCTATTTGAAAATCAAATAACGGTATTCTTCCTAATCTTGTCTTTTCCTTAATATATTGTTTAAAATCAGCTCTCATTCTCTTAAGAAAATCCAGAGCTTGTTCTTCTTTATCCTCTGGAAGAACCGTAAATAGAATATTAGCATATTTTTCGTCTTTTGAAAGTCTAACATCTGTAATGGTAATAAGAGAAATACCGCTAGATTCTAATTGAACAAAATCAGCAGCTGCATTTTTTATTAATTTAATTATTTTTTCTCTTTTATCTTCTGTCATTTTATTTCTAAGTTTTTTTACTTTTTTCTTCCGTTATTATAGTAAATAAAATACTAGCATATTTCTCATTTTTTAAAAGTTTTTATTATATTTGTATTTTTTACTAGTGAGCGAGGATATTCATTTTAAAAACCTTACGGAAGGTAATTTTCTATACCTACAACTTAGCGAGCGAGTTTTTTCTTTTTAAAACAATTTCGCAGTACGACTGCGTATTGCATTTGTATTTCTATCAGCGAGCGAGGATATTTAATTTTGAGAGCTACGGACCGCGACGGCGGGAGTCTTGAGCAAATTTTTAACAAAAAATTATGCGAGTCTCAAAATTAAATATCCGAGCGAGCCTTTACTTTTCTACAGTTATAAAAATATCTAATTTATCTCCAGGAGCTGGTGTCATTTCTGATTGTAGTTGGCATCCGAATTCTACACCCTCTCTAACTTCATCAACTTTTTCTTTTTCTCTTTGTAAGTCTCTTATTCTTCCTTTTCCAATTTCTACTTCTCTTCTTATTATTTTGACTTCTTGTCCAACAGAAACCATTCCGCTTTCAACCCTAGCTCCAATAACGTGTTTATCTTTCATTGAACCAAAGACTTTAAGTATTTTAACTTTTGCAGTCACTTCATCCACCATTACTTTCGGTGTTCTCTTTTTAACTTCTTCTTCGAGCCATTCTGATATTTTATATATAATACTAAATATCTCTATTTGCATTCCAAGTCTCTCTGCTAGATTTTTAGCAGATCCATCTATCTTTACATCAAAACCAAGAATAATTGCAGGGTTTCTACCAGAAGCAAGTTTAACATCATTTTCTGTTATATCCCCAATACCAGCTCCAATTATTTTTATCTTAACTTTATCTGTAGGTATTTTGTTTATTTCATGCTCTATCGCATCTATAGCTCCTGCAACTTCTGCTTTTATCATCACACGCATAGTTGGTTCGTCAGAATTTTCAGAATGGTCATATTGTTTAATGACAGCTTTTCTCTCTTTTTCTTTTTGTTCTTCTACAAACATCTCTGCCTCTTTTTTTGTTTCAAAGGTTTTAAAAAATCTACCAACTTTTGGAAGTTCGTTAAAACCAACTATTCTGATAGGGGAAGAGAAATGTGCTTCAGTAATTTTCTTACCATTAAAACTTTCTATAGCTCTTGTTGGAGCAATACTATTTCCAGAGACTACATACATACCAGACCCCATAGTCCCATCTTTTATGACCAAAACAGCGGTTATACCTTTCTGTTTATCCATATTTGCTTCTATAACGACACCCTCGGCTAATTTTGATATATTTCCTTTGAGTTCTGCCATTTCTGCAACTAAAAGTATCATATCCATAAGTTCAGACACTCCTTGTCCTGTTTTAGCTGAAATAGGAATACATGGAATAGAACCACCATATCCTTCTATATATACTTCGTTTTCTACTAGACTATTTTTAGTTTTTTCAACATTAGCTTCTGGTCTATCTATTTTATTTATTGCTACTATGTATGGAATATTACTATCTGTTATACATTTTAAAGCTTCAAGTGTTTGTTTTTTAACACCATCTTCTGCAGAAACAATAAGAACTGCTATATCTGCAACACTCGTTCCACAAGATCTCATTGCTCCAAAGGCTTCGTGTCCTGGAGTATCAAGAAATGTTATTTTTTCTTCTGTGTTGTTTGGAGTTTTGTGAATAACTTCATAGGCAGAAATTCTCTGTGTTATTCCACCGGCTTCAGTATCAACAATATTTGTTTTTCTTATATAGTCTAAGAGAGTTGATTTTCCATGATCAATATGCCCCATTATACAGACAACGGGAGAGCGCCTTATTATGCTGTTTTGCACATTTTTTTCCATGGGATTTATATAACAAGAAAAAATATTGATTTTTCATCTGTTGAAATTCAAATTAATGAATTATTTACTTTATATTATGCTTTCTTTTGCTTTTTGCAAGGCATTTTTTTCTTCTTCTGTGAGTTCGTATTCAGAAGTATATTTTTTGATTGGTTTTGAAAATATACTTACGTGGTCTCTAGAATATAAACTTGATAATATTACACCATCTCCATCACTGTTTATTAGTGCTGTAGCAAAGCTTTGGTTGCTACCGCTACCGGTACCTTTGAAAGGATTAAATCTTATTGTTTCATTACCTGATATTGTCTTTTTTAATTTTTTATCTATATTTTCAAATTTTTCTGAGGCTGTATTTTTATATATTTTTAAAGTTTCAACTTCTTTTCTAATATTATCAAAAGCGTCATCTAAGGTTCCTTTTCTACAACCTAATAATTTCCTTAATTTTGTTTCTAATCTTATTATCCAAAAGAGTAATAGAAGTATTATTGTTACCGCTCCTGCGGTTGCATATATTTCGAAATTCATGAGAAAGATTATACTCCCTACTAGCTTCTTTTGCAAAAAATGATAAATTATTATTAAAATGAAAATATACTTAGATAATGCAGCCACTACACCCGTAGATAAAAAAGTTATTTCTTCAATGAAAAAATATTGGAGAGATTCTTTTGCTAATTCTAGCTCTATACATTCAATGGGGGTTGAAGCTAAAAAAGTCCTTGATTTTTCAAGACAAGAAATTGCAAATTTTCTAAATGCTCATAGTCGAGAAATATTTTTTACAGCTAGTGGTACAGAATCAAATAATCTGGCTATTTTAGGTGTTGCTAGAAAAGCAAAAGAAGTTATATCTAAACCACATTTTATTACTACAGAAATAGAACACGGTTCTGTTTCAGAGTGTTTTGAAGAATTAAAAAAGGAAGGTTTTGAAATAGACTACTTAAAGGTTAATAAAGACGGATTGGTTAATACTAAAGATTTGAGGGACTTGATAAAAAAAGAGACTGTTTTGATTTCTATTGGATATGTTAATAGTGAAATTGGTACAGTACAACCAATAAAAGAAATTGCAAAAGAAATACGTTATAAGAAGAAAGAATTAGATAAGAATAGAAATGAATACCCTTATTTTCATATAGATGCATCTCAAGCTGTTCAATATTTAAATATGAATGTTGAGGAACTCGGTGTTGATTTGTTGACTTTGGACGCACAGAAAATTTATGGACCAAAGGGTATAGGTGCTTTGTTTGTAAAAGATAATACAAAAATATCACCAATTATTTTTGGTGGCGGACAAGAGAAAGGGTTAAGGAGTGGTACAGAAAATATTCCTTTCATTGTTGGTTTTGCTAAAGCATTAGAAGTAGTTAAGAGACAAAAAGAAAAAGAATATAATAGAATTGTTAGATTAAGAGATTGGTTTTTTGAATCTATTAAAAAAGAAATCCCTGAAGTTATGGTTAACGGTTCTTTAAAAGAAAGGGTTCCGAATAATATAAATATATCTATTCCAGGTTATGACGGAGAGATGCTTGTTTTGAGATTAGACGAAAAAGGGATAGTTTGTTCATCTTCAAGTGCGTGTTCATCTGGAAGTGGCGAATCTTTTGTTGTTAGAAAAATAGCAGAAAAAGAAGGGGGTGATGAAAATTGTGTGTATGGTAGAGCAAAGTCTGCATTAAGATTTTCTCTTGGTAGAAATACTAAAAAAAGACACTTAAAAAAGACAATTTTATTTCTAAAGAAAATCTGTAAAGACTTTGAAAAATAAGGATTATTTGACAAATTTGTTATTATATTATAATATTTTTAGGTACGTTCTTTTAATTCTTACAAAAGGAGGTGAACGATGAAAAGGGTAAGTAACCTTTCGTTGTTTCATTCTGCTGGTTTTTTACCGGCAATTTTCGATAAAGAAAAGAAGAAACACGTTGGCAATCTTTTTATAGATGGCCAGATGACTTCTGATACATATTTTGATGGCGAGGTTGTGGTGATTGATTTGGAGGGTAATATCCTTCCTAGCAAATTTGATGGAGACGTCTTCATTCTTACCGTAACAGACAGGGATTTCCGTTGTGATTGTAAAGTGCCTGGTGGTACGAGTAATGAAGGAGAGGACGAATATCAAACACTCGTTAGAGAAATATCTGAAGAAGTGCATTGTAACGTGAGAAGGGCTTTACAGTTTCGTAGGGAGAAGTATGGCGAACATAGCCGTAACTTTTTTGTAATCGACACTGTGCCAGATCTCGAATTGACTGAAATAAGATTCAGCTATGCCGGGAAAGAAAAGTTGAAAATTTCTTGGACCGATATTGTCAGTTTTTCTTGTTGTTTGTTTAAGAATCAGCGCTCTGCATTTAAGCAGCTCGTGAAAATTCTTGCAAAAAACAAGACTTTTTCGTTGAAGTATCCCGGTCTCGTGGAGTATCCTTTTGTCGGTAAATAAAGGTCTGTGAGTTAATGCTACTGAGGCAAATACTCACAGGCCTTTTCTTTTTTATAAAAATAGGTTATACTCTTCTTACTATGGTAAATCGAATGAGACATAATAGGTCCCAGAGAGGCAGCACAAGATCACATCATGCTCTTAAAGGACTTGCACTTACAAAATGTTCAGAATGTAACTCAGCTATAATGAGACATCAAGCTTGTACAAACTGTGGTAAATATAGAGGTAAAACAGTTGTAGAACTTAAATCAAAAACAAAGAGTAAGTCATCAAAGAAAGTTGAAACCAAATAGGTTTCAACTTTTCTTTTATTTTTATCTTTGATAGACTAATGGATGGTAAAGTTAAATTAACAAAATAAAAATATGTCTAGTAGACACATCGCAAGATCGGTAGTGCTTCAAACAGCTTTTGAGTGGGATTTTAGAAATTTGAGTAGAGAGAATACTATAGAATCTCTTGTAAAAAATAATAAAGAATTCGGAGAGGGTGATTCTGAAAAGAGTTTTATTGAATCTCTGATTAAGGGAATCATAGATAAAAAAGAAGATTTAGATAATATTATTGTAAAAGCTGCTCCAGATTGGCCTATAGAGAAAATTTCAATTATAGATAGAAATATCTTACGTATCGGTTTGTATGAACTTTTGTTTTCAGATAGAAAAGAAGTTCCAGCAAAAGTTGCTATAAATGAAGCAATAGAGTTGGCTAAAACTTACGGTGGAGAAAAAAGTAGTGGTTTTGTGAATGGTGTATTAGGTACTGTTTATAAAGAGCTTGGTGAACCGGGAAAAGAAGAAACTTCTAAGAAAAATCATAAAGAAGTTCCGTTTGAGAAAATGCCGATTAAAAAGCTTGCTGGTGCTGTGGTTTATGCTGAAAAAGATGGAGATATCTATTTTGCGTTTGTTCATGATGTTTTTGGTAGATGGACTCTTTCAAAAGGCAAAATGGAACCAAATGAAGACCCTAAAGATGGTGCCGTGAGAGAACTTAAAAATGAGATGGGGATAGACATAAAAATAGAAGAAGAACTTCAAAATAATGAGTATGTTGCAAATCATCCAGAGGAAGGTAAGATAAGAAAACAGGTTACATATTTTTTGGCTAAAGCAGAAATGAGAGATTTAAAACTTGGAGATAGTGGTGGTCTTGATGATGCAAAATGGTTTAAGTTACAGGATATTGAAGGACTTAATTTTTACAATGATATTTTACCTATAATAACTAAAGCAATTACATTAATAAGTAGTAAAAAATAATGAAACCAGATTTTGCAAAATTCGAAGAAATAATAGGAATTATCTTTAAAGATAAGAATATTTTGAGACAAGCTTTTACTCATAGGTCTTATCTAAATGAACATAGAGACACAGAATTGGTTCATAATGAAAGATTAGAATTCCTTGGTGATGCTGTCCTTGAGTTGATTGTTACAGATTATCTTTATAATAAATATCCAGATTGTAATGAAGGAGAGCTCACTTCTTTTAGATCAGCCTTGGTTAACGCTGTAACTATGTCTGAAGCCGCATCTAAAATACAAATGAATGATTTCCTTTTGCTTTCTAAGGGTGAAGCTAAAGATGTTGGTAGAGCAAGACAAATAATTCTTGCTAATGCCATAGAAGCATTGATTGGTGCTATATACATGGATCAAGGTTATGAAGCATCAAAATATTTTATAGCTAAAAACATTTTTCCACTCACAGATAAAATAGTGGAAGAGAAGAGTTGGGTTGATTCAAAGAGTAAATTTCAAGAAAAAGCCCAAGAAAATGAGAGTATTACACCACAATATAAGACTACAAAAGAGGAGGGGCCAGATCATGATAAGAAATTTACAGTTGGTGTGTATTTAAATGACGAAAAAGTCGCTGAGGGGGAAGGTAAATCAAAACAAGATGCAGAACAAATGGCTGCGAATAATGCCTTGAAGGTTAAGGGGTGGTTATAGTATAATATAAATATGGAAGGATTTGATACACAAAAAGAAAAGTTTTTTTCTGAGGAACAAAACAAAAAGTTAAATGAATTAGTAGAAATAATTCAGCCTTTGTATTATTCTCTTGATTCTAATGATGCTTATGAATTATCAAGCGGAATAGGAAAGTTAAGAGCTTCTTTAGAGGCTCAAGGTTTTGATCCAGAAAAATATTTGTTATGGTCTTTAATTACAGAAAACGGAACTATAGATAATTCAGACACTAATCAAGAATTTGATACACCAGATGGACAAATAGAATCTTTTATAAGATCTATTGATAAAAATCATAAAATTGATAAAGCCGCTTAAAAGCGGTTTTTATTTTGCTTTTAATCTTCTAGAATTTTGTTAGAATATTATTAATGTATCTCATTAGAGACCGCGGTCCCTTATAGTGATACAACTAATTATGAGATGTCGAAATATTATTAAAATAAAATTGATAGGAAGTATTGGTACTGACTGTGACCTGTCTCTAACGGAATGTATTTGAAAAGTATTGAAATATCAGGTTTTAAATCTTTTGGTAAAAAAGCCCAACTTGATTTTAATGTTCCTATTTCTTCTATAGTTGGTCCAAATGGTAGTGGTAAGTCAAATGTAGCCGAATCTTTTCGTTTTGTGTTGGGTGAACAATCTATAAAATCACTTCGTGGTAAAAGAGCAGAAGATCTTATTTTTAATGGAGGTAAGGATGCTCCTCGTTCTAATCGTGCCTCTGTAAAACTTGTTTTTAATAATGTACAAAGAATTTTAAATATAGACTTTGATGAAGTATCTATTGAGCGCGTGGTAAATAGGGATTCTTCAAGTGAATACCTTATAAATGGTAGCCAAGTTCGTTTGAAAGACATTATAGAACTTTTATCGTCGGCACATATTGGAACTTCAGGACACCAAATAATTTCTCAGGGTGAGGCAGACAAAATTTTGAATGCAAACACAAAAGAAAGAAGAGAAATGATTGAAGATGCTCTTGGTCTCAAAGTTTATCAATACAAAAAAGAAGAGAGTTTTCGCAAGTTAGAAAAAACAGAAGAAAATATAAAACAAGTTGAATCTCTAAGAAGGGAGATAGCTCCACATATTCGTTTTCTCAAAAAACAAGTTGAAAAGATAGAAAAGATGGCAGAAATGAAAGAAGATCTTACTCGAATGTATCATGAGTACTTTAAGAGGGAAGAAGAATACATAAATTATGAAAGAAAAACTATTGATAGTGAAAAAAGACCATTATTAGAATTATCTTCAAAGCTCGAAAAAGAACTTTCTGAAGCAAAAGAAGTTTTGGCAAAATCAACATCGAAAGATCAAAAAAGCGAAGAAGTTGTAAAAGTTGAAAGTCAGCTTAGGGAAGTTCGTATTTCAAAAGATAATTTAGCGAGAAGTATTGGTAGAATAGAGGGTGAAATCGCTTCACTTTTGAGGATGATTAAGAAACAAAACGAAGTAAATTCTTTAGTCTCTAAAAAAACAGTTGAATTATCTCAAGTTGAGAATGTTATAAAAGAAATAGATTTAGAAATAGATTCTGTTTGGGATAATTTAGATGTTTCAAAAGTAAAAGATATTTTTCAAAATATCAAAAAGATTTTAAAAGATTTCGTAGATAAGAATAAAGAAAATGAAGATACTCAAGCGATAAAAGATCTTGAGAACGAAGTTGGTAATTTAGAAAATGAAAAGAAGAATTATGAACAAAAAATTACCGAAATAAGTAAGCTAGAGACAGATTTATCTGAACAGTATACTTTCTTAAAAAATGAAATAGAAAAGGAGAGAGATTCAAATAGAGACGCAGAAAAATCTGTGTTTAGAATTGTTGCTGAACAAAATGAGATAAGAGGAAAAATATCGAATTTAGAAAGTAGAGAATCAAGGCTATCTCATGATCAAGAAGAGCTAAATAGGGAATTACAAGAAGCATCGATACTCGTTGGTATACTTGCTTTAAGATACAAAGATTTTTGGCCTGTTGATACAAGTGGTGTACCTCTCACTTTTGAGCAGGTTGTTAGTGAGCCGAGAAATTTTCAAGAAGAAAGAAAAAGAAATATGGAGAAAATTAAAATTCGTCTTGAGGATGCCGGTGTTGCTGGTGGAGATGATGTTGTAAAAGAATTTAAAGAAACAACAGAAAGAGACGAGTTTCTCGCTAGAGAACTTGAAGATTTAATAAAAACTTCTGAGACCTTAAAGAATCTTGTAAAAGAGTTAGATGAAAAACTTACAAGTGAATTTAAAAATGGTGTAAACAAAATTAACCTACAATTTCAAAATTTCTTTTCAGCAATGTTTGGCGGAGGGTCAGCTTCTTTATCTGTTGTTAAAGAAAAGAAGAGAAGAAAATCTGAACTTCAAGAAATTATGAATAATAATGAAGAAGGTGAAATGATTGAGGAAGATGAAAATCAAGAAGAGGGACTTGATATAGAGGTAAATTTACCTAGAAAGAAAATAAAAGGACTCATGATGCTTTCTGGTGGAGAAAGAGCTCTTACCTCTATTGCATTACTTTTTGCTATCTCTCAAGTAAATCCACCTCCTTTTATTATTCTTGATGAAACAGATGCCGCACTTGATGAAGCAAACTCTAAGAAGTATGGAGACATGATAACTGAACTTTCAAAATATTCTCAACTTATACTTATAACCCATAATAGAGAAACTATGGCTCGTGCAGGAATTATTTATGGTGTGACGATGGGGAATGATGGTGTTTCTAGATTATTATCTATTCAGTTTGATGAAGCTGTTCAAGTAGCGAAATAAAAATTAGTATTGACTTCTTGGTTAAAAAGTGCTATTATTAATATAGGAGTATCGAATAGGTGTTTGATACCGCTCTTTTACAGTTAGTAGTAACGAATGGAATAAAAATGGCTTCAAATAAGGAGACTTCGTCAACATTCAAGTTGATTATGTCTTTTCTTTTTTTCGTGATGGTTATCATCTTTTTCTTCGGTCTGAAGAAGGATGAACCTAAACGGGTTGAAAAACCTGTGACCACAACGAAGGTTGTGGTGAAGAAGGAAGTTGCGAACCGGATGGTTTGTAACAGTGTTGTTGAGAACGATTCAAAATCGAACGGTTCCGTAACAATGAAGCTCGACCTTGGTGGTATGAGCTTCGATCTCAAAAACTCAAAGTAAGGAGAATGAAGATGAAGAAGACGTTTATGGTGGTTTTCGCTGCACTGATCCTTTCGATTCAGTGTTCGGTGGCCTCGACAGAGTCCATCCAAATGACCGCTTCGTCGGTCAGCCTTTCCAAGGGTAATCCCTTGTGGATGATTTCATCCAAGGATCTCCTGACTTCCTATGCGATCAGTCAAGTGAGTCGGGGTAGTGTCCAGATTTGGACGGCGACCTCGGTTTACGGTGAGAGCTTCACGAATGATGTTTATTGCGAGTTGCCTTCGGGTGAACGCAATGATGCATTCAAGGTTCTCGACGTGTTGAAACAACAACAGCTCTACTTTTCGGTCGCAAGGCCGGACGTGGATGAGATCAATTCGTACATCGGCCTCTACAACAAAGACGGTTGGTGTATGTTTTATGGTTGGGGTCATGGAAATCTTTTGAAAGACGAAATGGGGAACTGGTTTCCTATGGTTAGTCTTTTGAAATTTGACAGTTACCTCAACTGGGAGATCCCGATTTATGTGGACGTAGATGTCCATGATGCAAAAGTCGTCTTGCGTGATGAAAACGGTAACGTGATCAATACAAAGTGGCTTGATGTCAAGGACGGCTACGTTTTTTATAACAGGGATTTTGTCGGTCAAAACGGTGAGATCATTGTGATGATCAAGGGTGGTAAATCCATCGTCGCCAGTCTCAAGGATAACAAGGTTTATGAAGTCATCGGTGTGCCGGCGAAGATCGATTCCTCGATTGACGGAGTTGTCCGGTTTGATACCAACGCCTCAAAACTCGTGGTTAACCCCAAGAGTTACGAAGGCTATGGTGATTCACCGCTTGTTCGGGGGAGGTTTACCGAAAAGATGTGGTTTACGCTTAGTGCGGCAACCATGGAAGGTGAGATTCCTCTTGGTGTTTGGTATCGGAACGTTGAGACTTCGTCTGTTGATGATTGGCAGTATTTGCCGGTTAACAACATAACGATTGATTTTGGTAGCAATACCAAAACCGGTAATATCGACATTCCGATTGGTATGCCCGGTACTTATGAATTCCGCTTCGATTGGGAGTTCTTCGGGCCGAGGCCGATCGATTACTACTACGGTGGTGGTGGCAAGGGATAATACCCTTTAGCCCCGTAACAAACCGGTTAGGTGTTTTGCAGAAATGCGAAATGCTTAGCCGGTTTTATTTTTGTAAAAAAGTCATTTTTATGTTTAAATGTAATCTCATGAAAAAAATTCGTAACTTTAGTATTATAGCTCACACCCCAGTACCATATCGCTACGCTCTAGCTACGGGGCGAGAAGTAGTATTTTTATAGTAAATAAGAAATATAAATATGAAGAATATTCGTAACTTTAGTATTATAGCTCACATAGACCATGGTAAATCAACCTTGGCAGACAGAATGCTTGAAATTACAAATACTATTGAAAAGAGAAAAATGATGGACCAAGTTCTAGATAGTATGGAACTCGAAAGAGAGAGGGGTATAACTATAAAAATGCAGCCAGTTCGCATGAAATGGCACCTAAATAACGAGGAATACATAATGAATCTCATTGATACACCTGGCCATATAGATTTCTCCTATGAGGTTTCTAGAGCCCTAAAGGCGGTTGAAGGTTCTATATTACTTGTAGATGCTACTCAGGGTGTTCAAGCTCAAACTTTGACTACTTTGAATATGGCTAGAGAATCAAATTTAGTTATAATTCCTGTTTTAAGTAAAATTGATTCTCCACTTGCTAGAGTTTCTGATGTTAAAGAAGAAATTGCAGAACTTTTAAATATTGATGAAAGTGAGATTCTTGAAGTTTCAGGAAAGACGGGTGAAGGTGTTGCAGAACTTTTGAATGAAGTTATAAAGAGGATACCAGCTCCAAAAGAAGATGGCAGTGAAGTTGGTCAAAAGTTAGAAATAGATGAGAAATCTTTTAGGGCTTTGGTTTTTGATTTTAAATATTCGAATCATAGTGGAGTAACTGTTTTTGTTAGAGTCTTTAACGGAGAAGCTAAGAAAAATAGTCCGCTTATTTTTAAGGTTTCTGGAAAAACTTTTATCGCATCTGAAGTTGGTATTTTTTCTCCATCTGAAATAGCTAAAGATAATTTATCTGCAGGTGAAATCGGTTATATTGTTACTGGAATAAAAGAATCAAACATAGCTTCTGTTGGTGACACTATTTCTTATATAAAAGATACTCAACCACCACTTCATGGTTACTTTAGGCCAATTCCAGTTGTTTGGGCTTCTATATATCCTGAAAGCGCGGATGATTTTGCTATGCTTAAACTTGCTTTAGGAAAACTTAGACTTTCTGATTCATCTTTTACCTATGATGAAGAGACTTCTGGAACTTTGGGTAGAGGATTTAGATGCGGTTTTCTCGGAATGCTTCATTTGGAAATTATTGTTGAGAGATTGAGAAGGGAATTTACTTTACAACTCATTGTAACTACTCCAAGTATAAATTATGAAGTAACTTTCAAAAATGGTAAAAAAGAAATGATTTTTTCTCCATCACTTTTTCCAGAAGATCACATGATAGAAAAAATAATGGAACCTTGGGTAAGGGTGAGAATTATAACTCCTGGTGAATATATTGGTGCAATAATGCAACAGTTGTATGAACACGAAGCCGTTATAGGAGATTCTGAGAGTTTTGGTGACAATAGAACATCTTTGACTCTTGAAATGCCTTTGAGAGAGCTTATGAGGAATTTCTTTAATGAACTCAAAAGTATTACTTCTGGTTATGCTTCTATTTCTTATGAGATTATGGATATGAAATTAGCTGATGTTGTTAAAATGGACGTCTTGGTAGCGGATGAAGTTGTTCCTGCTTTCTGTAAAATTGTCGCAAGAAGAAGGGTAGATGAAGAAGCAGAACAAACGGTAGAAAAATTATTCAATATTATTCCAAGGCAATTATTTAATTTCAAAGTTCAAGCAAAAGCTCTAGGCAGAATAATATCTTCAAAATCTGTTTCTGGAATGAAAAAAGATGTTACGGACTATCTTTACGGAGGGGATATTACTAGAAAAATGAAACTTAGAGAAAAACAAAAGAAAGGTAAAAAAAGAATGCAAGCTGAAGGTGTGGTAAACATAACTCAAGATGTATTTTTGAAGATGATGAAGAATGAATAGGGGGTTCTAAGTGTTAAAAAGTTCTAATTGTTGTAGATGTAAAGAAATAAATACAAAAGAGGGTTTTGCTTCGCAAAACCCTCTTTTGTATTTATAGAAGTTTTCTTATTTATAGCCACATTTTAACAAAAACATCCTAAAAAGCTTG